>Ga0247727_10006590_pt1 | contig 22735 bp, 18 predicted proteins | sample WisWelCaveWW1625_FD_202498 | JGI IMG/M metagenome (GOLD analysis project Ga0247727, IMG submission 202498) | Biofilm microbial communities from Wishing Well Cave, Virginia, United States - WW16-25 | ecosystem: Environmental > Aquatic > Deep subsurface > Groundwater > Cave microbial mat | place...
CGCGCGTCGTGAAACGCAAAATGTCAAAGTTCAAACTGAAACGCGAGCAACATCTTCATTGGCCTCAGCCTACCAAGCATATTTCCGATGCCATTGTGTTGCTTATCTAAACAGTATTGGTTCTAAAGGCATTTAGAACGCCAACTCATTCATCCCAAACACCGGCCCATCCTTGCAGGCCAGTTTGTAGCCGCGGGCGGCTTTGACGGCGCATACGCCGCAGTCGGCGAGGCTGCCGCAGGGCATGGGGGTCGTGATGAGGGCTTGTATCGGACGGCCAGTGCGGGGCAGGGTGGCCAGTTGCGGGATGGCTTCGAGCGGGAGATCGAGGGCGGTGAAGTCGGCCCAGGGGAGCGCGTCCGCGAGGGCGGCGAGGGGCTGGATTTCGATGTGGGCGGGCAGGCGGGGGGTGGGGAGGTCGGTGAAGAGGGCGATGTTCTGTGCGGCGGGGATCAGGGGGAGCAGGCGGGCCGCGGTATCCCCGAAGGCGGCCAGGGCGAGGTTGCGCACGAGGCCCGGCGGGTGGAAGCCTTTCCCCAGGGGGCCGCGTAATTCCAGGGGGGTGGCCAGCGACCAGCCCGCGGGGACGGGGGGCGCGGCGATAAACCCATCGGGGAGGATCACTTGCGGGGTCAGCGCGGCTCCGAAAAGGGCGGATGGGTCGGATGGGCTGTAGGCAAGCAGGTATTGGCCAGGGGCCGGGATGGCTTTGGGGGGGCAGGTAATCCGGGGGGCATGCCGCCCATCCGGTTCAAGCTGAAACTCTGATATGCTTCCTACGTATCGATTCACGGTGGCATGGTATCATGCCCAATAATTATCAGCAATGCAGGGGTCTGTGGCAGACCTGCGTGCATGCCCTCAAGCAAGGAGAAAGAAATGAATATTGCAAGCGTATTTAGTGCGTTGGCCGGGTTATCGGTCTTTTTTGTGATCGGGGTGATTGCCCTGACGGTGCTGCGTGCGTCGCGCGGCCAGCAGCCCAAGGGTTCCAGCGCCCTGATCGCCACGGCGATTATCGTGACCCTGCTGCTGGTGACGGTCAGCCAGGGGATCGTGTTTGTCGAGCCGCAAAATGTGGCCGTGGTGATCTCCGCCCTGCCGGGGCGGGATGGCATCCGCCCGGAACCGTTGCAGAGCGGGCTGCACTGGATCGTGCCTTATTTTGAAAGCGCCGTCCCATATACGATCTCGCGCCAGACGTATACCATGTCTTCGGTTTCCACTGAAGGCGCCGTGATCGGCGATGACTCGGTGCAGGCGCGCACCTCGGATGGGCAGATCGTCTTTGTGGATGCCTCCGTGATCTTTGCGATCAACCCGGCTGATGTGGTACAGATCCACAAGGACTGGCAGAGCACCTATCAGGAAGGACTGGTGCGCCCGATTTCACGCGGGATTGTCCGCGATGTCGTCTCCGGCTACGGCGTGGAGGAAGTGTACGGTGTGAAGCGCGCTGAATTGGAAAGCGCCATTACCGAAGAGTTGGCCTTCAAAATGGATGCGGAGGGGCTGATCCTGGTGGACTTTGTCCTGCGCAATGTGGCCTTCTCCGACGAATATGCGGCCTCCGTGGAGCAGAAGCAGATTGCCGAGCAGTTGGCGCAGCAGGCTTTCTTCGTGGTGGAACAACGCAAGCAGGAAGCCGAGCAGGCCCGCCAGTCTGCCCAGGGTCAGGCCGACTCGGTTGCCATCCGCGCTGAAGGTGATGCGCGTGCGTTGCTCATTGACGCCAATGCCCAGGCGGAAGCACGCATCATCCAGGCCGAAGCGGAAGCCAAAGCCCTGCAATTGATCGCCGATGCCCTGCGGGATAATCCCGATCTGTTAATCTACACCTATATTACCAAGCTATCCCCCAATATCAGCGTCATGCTGCTCCCGGCGGACAGCCCGTTCCTGTTCCCGCTCCCGCAGATCGGCCCGCCGACAACGACCACGGAAACCCCGGTGGCGCCGACGACACCCCCTACCACGCCGTAAGCACACCATACAGTAAATAATTCGGCAGTTCCCAATTTGAACAGATGCAACGCGCTTCTGAAAGTGCGTTGCACCTGCCGTTTCCAGCCGCCATCCCCGGCACGGACACCTATTTCCCGGAGTTTGATGAGAGTAAATGGCGGATTATGGAACAGTGGGAACAGGCTGCGGATGAGCGGAATGAATACGCGTTCTGGTTTTTGGCGTTGGAACGTTTAATCGTTTGAACGTTCCAACGTCTTTTCCTCACGACTGCGCGGCTGGCCCCAACCTTGCCAAATGATCCACCCGGCCAATGTAATAAATCCGCCAGGTTTCCCACTCGTTGGGGCCGCGGTATTCAAAACGGGAAACGCTCGTATTTTGCAGGCGCAGGTCGCTCCGGCGGTATGTCCCCACATTGAACACGGCATCTGCCACGGCGTTGATCGTCCCGCCGTGCGTCACCACGACCACGGTTTCCCTCGCGTGGTTCAAGATCAGCTCATCCAGGAACCGCCCCACCCGCGCCCGAAAATCCATCGCCGTCTCACTGTTCTCGATCATGGGCGCAACCGGCGTAAAGGGGAAACTGAACGTGGATTGCGACGAATACTGGTTGGGCAGGGCGTCCCCCGGCACAGGGGAACCATCGCGGTGATTGTTTCCAATCTCGCGCAGCCGGTCGTCAAACACAATCTCCCGTTTATAGGCTTTAGCCAGGTATGCCACAGTTTCCCTTGCGCGCTTCATCGTGCTCGCATACAGCGCATCCACCTGCACCACCTCCCGCGGCAGCCAGCGGGCCAGCGCCCGCGCCTGCCGCTGGCCCTGTTTGGTCAGCCCGGCGTCCAGCGCAGCGCGCGGGAGGTCCATCCTGATGTTCACTTCACTCTCCGCATGGCGGATTAAATACAATTCCATCCTCAGGCTCCTTATGGTAGACCTGACAGGTTTTCCAAGGATACGATCATCCGGGAAGGTTTCATCAAAACCTGTCAGGTCTACATTTTACCCGTCCAGGCTGCCAAAATCCCCCTCCCATAATTTGCGCATTTCCTCGCTCGTTTCGAGCAGGTCGTCCAGCCGCCCCTGCGCTTCCACCTTCCCATCCTTCAGCACGATCACCTGATCGGCGCGCTGGAGGACGGATTTGCGATGGGAGACAACGAGGCAGGTTGGGTAGTCGGATAGTTGGATAGCCGGGTAGTCGTTTTTTCTCCCAGAGCCATTTTGCTGACGGCTGATGGCTGACGGCTGACCGCTGAAAATTCGTTCCCAAAGCGTGCGTTCCGTTTCCACATCCAGCGCCGAGGAGAGGTCGTCAAAGACCAGGAGTTCCGGTTCGGTGACAAACATGCGCGCCGCCGAGGTGCGCTGTACCTGCCCGCCGGAGAGCCGGACGCCGCGCGGCCCGACCAGCGTATCCAGCCCGTCTTCCATGCTGTCCAAATCCTGTTCAAAGACGGCGGTGCGAATAGCGCGGTGAACATCGCCATTGGATTTCGGCTGGCCCATGAGGATGTTATCACGCAGGGATTCGCTGAACAGACGCGGCACCTGGGGCGTGTACGCGGCCCGCGGGGGGACGAAAAATCCCACAGGGTCAGCCACCCTCCGTGAATTCCAGTACGTTTCCCCCTCCGCGGGGAGCAGGCCGAGGATGCCCCTCAGCAGGGTAGTTTTACCCGATCCAATGCGCCCCGTGACCACGGTGATGGTGCCCCGTTCAAGGCTGAGATCGACCCCGTGGATGCCGCGCCCGTTTTCGGGATAGGCATAAACCAGATTCCGCACCTCCAGCGTTTCGAGACGGTCCTCATCGGGCAGGACGGCTTCCGGGACCTCCGGGAGGGTGCCATCCATATAGATCGGGCCGGGGGCGATCAGGGTTTCCTGCGGCGCGCCCATCAGCAGGTGCGTCAGGCGTTCAAGCGAAATTTTGGCCTGGCTGTGGCGGGCCATCATGTTGCCATAGGCGAACATGGCATCGGTGAGCGGCCACATATAGGCGATGAAGAGGGCGAAGTCGCCCACGGTAAAGGTGCCGCCGCGGATGGACTCCCCGGCCATGAGCAGGATGACGCCAATGCCAAAATTGATCGTGCTTTTGAAGATGGTGAACATCATTTCGTTCAGGAGGGTCTCGTTGAGCGAGGCGCGGCGGCGTTCCTCGTTGAGGCCGTCAAAGTGGCGCACCATGTTCGCCTCGGCAGTGGCGACTTTGACGGCTTGCACCGCGCCAAAGGTTTCGGCGATGAAGGCCACGACGCGGGCGTGCGTCTTGCGCGCTTCCTGGCGGTAGGCGAGGATGCGTTTGCGCATCCCGGTGACGATGGCGAGGATGACAAGCATGGGCGCAAAGATGACGAGGGTGATGCGCGGCTCGATGGCGGACATGACGGCCAGGCTGATGATGGTGGTGGCGATCACGCCCGGCATGTCCACATACCACTCGGTCGCCATTTCGAGTTCGTGGACATCGCCGCCAAAACGGCTGATGGCCTCGCCGGGTGAGCCGGGGAGAGCGTCCGCGCCAGGGCGGGTGAGGACGTGCTGCATCAGGTTGCGCCGGATGCGTCCCGAGGATTTGAGCAGGAAACCGGCGTTGTTCCAGATGCCGCCGGTCAGCCCGGCGACGCGCGCCAGCGCCAGCCCGGCCAGCCCGGCGAGCAGACCCCACAGGTTGAAGGTGAGCGCGGCCTCGCTGGTCAGGTGGTTGAAGATGGCGCGCACGATCAACCCGGCGGCCAGCGGGCTGGTCCACATCATCAGCCAGAAGAGCGCATCAGGAATGTAATTACTGAGCGCCAGCCGGATCATCCGCAGGCCGACGTAGTAGGTGCTGAATAGTTTGGGGGGAGATTCGGTTGTTTGCATGGGTTTTCTCACAATCTCACATGGCTTTCGCTTGATACATCCTTCGACTACGCCGGAACTTCGTTCCGCCTCCGCTCAGGATGAATAATTATCCTGCTGAGCGGAGTGAGGACAGCTTCACCGTCCGAACGCAGTCGAAGCACCTGTTCGCACCCTAAACCAGCACCTCCGCCAGCCCCGTTTCCATCAACTTGAAGAAACGCGAGTGGACATCGGTGGCGAGGGATGCGCGCAGCCCTGCCTCCACTACGCGGCCATTTTCGAGGATCATGATCCGGTCGGCGCGCTGGACGGTGGCGAGGCGGTGGGCAATGATAATGGCGGTGCGGTTCTCAAAGAGCTTGTCCACGGCCTGCTCTATCAGGTGCTCCGTGGCCGGGTCGAGGCGGGACGAAGCCTCATCGAGGATGACCAGCCCGGGGTCACGCAGGAAGACGCGGGTGAACGCCAGCAACTGCGCCTCGCCCGCCGACAACCCGCCGCCACCGGACTCGAGCACGGTATCCAGCCCCTTCGGGAGCCGCTCCACCCACGCCCGCAAGCCGAGGTCGTCGAGCGCCTCGTTGACGCGTTCATCTGGAATATCGCGGTCAAAGAACGTCAGGTTGTCGCGCACGGTGGCCTTGAACAACTGGACATCCTGCGTGACCATGGCGACCTTGCGCCGCAGAGCAGGCAGGTGGGGAGAGCGGATATTGACCCCATTGAGCAGGATGCCCCCTTCCTGGGGATCATAGAGCCTGAAGAGCAGCCGGGCGATCGTGGTCTTACCGCTCCCCGTGCGCCCCAACAGCCCCAACACCTGCCCCGGCTCCAGGGTGAAATCCAGCCCCGCGAGGGTCAGTTCCCCCTCGGAGTAGGAGAAATTCACCTCGTCAAATATCACTTCAAGGGGACCGGCGGCGATGGAGGCCTCGTCACCCCCCTCATGGGTGGGCTGCATCTCGAACAATTCCTGGATGCGGGCAATACTGCCCCCGGCGCGCTGTAAATCCTGCATCTGGCGGGTAATCGTCTCCAGCGGGCGGCGCAGGAGTTCGGTGTAATGGAAAATCACGTACACCGCCCCGATGGTCAGGATGCCCTTTTGGAAGAAGATGGCCCCCATCGCAAACGCCAGGATATTGCCGAGCGTGAAGATGCTGAGGGAGAGCATCCAGATCACCGCGCCCTTGACCCAGGCCAGCCGCGAATCGACGAGGTGGGTGGTGAGCGCCTGTGAGAGCCGCCGCATAATATACGGCCCGGCCCCCAGCGCGGCGATGTCCTCCGTCCCGGCCAGCCGCTCCTCCAGGAACCCGAAGAGTTCGGCGCTGGCCTCGCGCGCCTTCTCCCACTGGCCGACGGCGAAGTTGACCACTTTGACCAGCACGAAGAAAGTGAACAGGCAGAAGATGAGGAACGCCCCGCCAATCCGCCAGTCCTCGCGGAACATCATCGCCAGCACGCCGACGAGGAGGATCACGTTCCCGAAAATCTGGATCACGAACTGGGAGAAAAAGTTGGAAAGTTCATCCACGTCGCCATCCACGCGCTCGATCATCTCGCCAGGTGTGCGGACGTTGTGGAAGGTCATATCCAGCTTGAGGCAGTGGAGGGTCAGGTCGCGGCGCAGGGCGTTGGTGGCGCGCCAGCGGACGTCCTGCCCAAGGTAGGTCGTCCAGAGCAGGGCCACCTCTTTCCCCAGCGCCAGCCCGAGGAACAGGAGGCCCATGCGGGTCAGGTTGGTCACTGCTTCCCCGGCCATTGCCGCGTCAATAAAGTCGCCGACGATCAGGGGCACCATGAGTTGCAGGCCGATGCTGGCAATCAACAGACCCATCATCAGGGCGGCCCGGTGCCATTCGGGGCGCAGGTATTTGCCAAGCAAGTCCCAGTATTTGGTAAATGGTATTTTCATCGTTTCTCCAACGGCCCCCCTTCCCCCGCCTTCCCCCCAAATCAAAAGGATGATTTGGGGGGAAGGAGCCAAACCCCTCCCCCAAATTCAGCCTTATCGAATTTGGGGGAGGCCGGGAGGGGGCCGGGGCTAAAGGTTCTTCAACTCCTCATACAACCTCGCCTCGGCCAGCGAACCGGTCAGTGCGAGGTAGGCCACCAGTTCATGCGTGTCGTCAGGCGGGACGCGCACCAGCTCACCCGCATTGAAGTGCGCCCCCAGCGTCCCCCAGTCGGTGATCTGCAACTGCTGCCGCCCGCTGGCAAGGACCATCGCCGCGGCGCGCCCGGTCTCCGGGTTCTCAATCGCCGTCCACGGCCCGTTGACCACCCAGGCCACGAGCGGCGTCCGTTTGCGCTGGATGTCACCGGCGTGGAGTACGGCATTGTCACACGTGCCGTCCACCTGGAAGTAACCCATCAGCCCCGGCTGGGCCAGCCGGTACACGGGCGTCCCGTTGACCAGACGGTACACGACCTTGAGCACATTACTGCCGGGCAGCGTCAGGTATTCGATTTCGGCGCGCAGGCCGCGGAATTGTTCACGGGTCAGGTCTGCCTCCAGCTTCAACCCCTGCCACGTACCGCGCGCATCCGGCGACGCCACTGGCGAGACGGAAAACGCCTCGCGGTGCAGCTTGCCGGGAAAGCCTTCATTCCCTTGCGCCGGGTCGTGCAGGATGGGGCGGATGCCGCCAAACCACGGCTTCATCCAGCTAAACTCGCCATCCTGTGGGAAGGACGAGTGCAGGTGATTGACCTCGCTCCCGGCCTCGCGCCACGCCACGATGCCGCCATGAAACTCCGGCGTTACTGTCCATTGCGTGCGCCCGTTGTCCAACTGCCAGGCGTTCTGCCCTTCCAGCTCGAAATGACCGGTTTCGACCTGTTGGGATGAATCCCCCAATTGGAAGAGGACGAAGCGACGGGACCGGTCAAACCCCGGAGAGGTAAACCGGAGTTCACCGGGGGCCGCGCCCACCTGGGGGGTACGCGGCCCCTGGAGGGTCACGGCTGTCACCGCCGGGGCAACGTGATTGATCGGTTCGATCACGATATTCCCCGGGGAAACCGTCCAACCCGCGGGCGGGACAATTTCGATCTCACCGGCCAGTTTCAACTCCCGTGTGGTGTGGGTGCGCAGTTGGGCGGTGATCTCGCGGCCGAGGCTGGCGAGCGGCCCGCCGTCAAAGCCAATGGCGAGGTGCGAGTCTGCCGCGGCGGGCGGTACGTTGACAATCAGGGGCTGGCCGCCGAGGCGTTGCCAGGCGCGTTGGATGGTCTGCCACTGGCCCGGCCCCATGTAGAGGTGCAGCGGGGCGGCCTGGATGGTCTGACCGGGGGCGAGGTCGGGCAGGTCCATGACAAAGAAGTGGCGGCCCGTTTCGATCAGGATTTGTGAGACGCTCGCTTTATCCCAGCACATGCCGATGACGCTGCCGCTGCGTTCGTATGCCAGCCAGGCCTCGGCATAGCGTTCCGGTTCCCTGGGGAAATCGTCCTCACTGATGCCAAGTTGGGAGCCGTGTTCGCGCACGATGCGCTCGCGGAGCGGGATGGTGACATGGGCGTTATTTTCGTAATTGATGCCCACATGCGGGCGAAGCTTGAGGCCGCCGCGGGTTTCAGCGCCATCATTGCGCACCCAGGTTTCGATGCGGATCAGCGGGGCGGCGGAGACGATCATCTCGCGCCCGACCCGCAGGGAGGGGAAACGGGTGGAGGCCACGATCATACTGAGACGGGCGACGCCCTCACGTTGATCCAGTGCGAGGTCATAGGTCTGCTCGTGCAAGTCCCACGGGACAAACGGCAGGCCGAGTTCTTCCATCAGGACGGCTTCGTTCTGGCCGGTGGTTTTGTCCCAGATTTCGGCCTCGCCCCCGTTGGCTTTGGCGACGACGCGAAAGTAGTCGTTTTCGAGGATCGCCTCCTTGTCGCCCAACCCGGCTGCCAGCCCGCCGGGTTGGAAGGCCGTGGCTGCCAGCGTTTTCGGCGGGGTGAGGATGCGGCTGCCGGCGTCTTCAAAGCTGGCGCGCGCATTGAGCAGGAAAAAGCCCGGCGAGGCCGCCGTCAGGGTCAACGGGAGGCCAAACCGGCCCTCAGGGTCGAGGTGGAAACGCAGGTTGGCCTCGGCGGCGGTGAGGCCGTCGGGCAGGTCAAGCAGGATTTCGCCATCGAGCGCCCGCCGCGTGCGGCTATGGAGTTGCAGGTGAACGGTCTGCGGGATGGAGGGTGTCAGTGCAACCGCGGGTTCGAGGCTAAACTCGATGGCCTGGCGATAGCGCAGGCCAGTGCCCAATTCCAGCGCCTGCCCGCCGATGACGATAGCCGTGGCAATCTTTGGGGTGGGGACGTCTTCGTGGTCGCCGCGGTAGCCGGGGGCGGCGGTGGCGACGCGGAAGGCGGCGCGGAACGTGCGGCTTTCGCCCGGCTGGAGCATGAGCGCGGCCTGTTGGCTGATCTCGATCCCTTCGTCGGCGGAGGCGCTGAAGTTGATGGGGAGGGGTACGGTACCCCGGTTCTGGAACTCCCATTCAAAGGGGTAGCTGACCCCTTGGGCGGGTTCCGGCTCCCCGGTGCGGGCGTACGCGGCCCATTGGGGGGTGGCGATCCCGGTGAGGGTTTGCCCATTCCGGTCAAAGATGGCTTCGATAAAATCGTCGCCCTCCTGCCAGTTGAGGATGTAGACTTTCATGTCGCCGGTGGATGGGTGGCGCAGATCGTCCTCGACCTGTTTGAGTTCACGGCGGTAGGTGCGGTACCAGTCGTGGCGGGCAAAGTAGGGCTGGGCGGCCGCGAGCAGGCGCACGGCGGGGATGTAGTTTTCCATGTGGACGCCGGTGTCCGGCTGCCAGAAGAAGCCGACTTTTTTGTAGAGCGGCATGGCCTTGAGGTTGGCGGGCCAGGTGCCGATGGTGATGCGGTCGTAGCCGTTTTCGACAGCCCAATCCACCATGCGGGTGAGCATGCGCCGGGCGAGGGAGTGGCCCTGGTGCGCCGGGTGGACGTTGAGCAGGGCGACGTAGCACGAGCGCGGGCGGACGGGCGTCTCCCAGAGGTCGCCATAGCCGACGACTTTATCGGTGGCGTTCTCGACGACGATGAAGCGGATGATGGCGGAGATGCGGTCCATCCACTCGGCGACGCGTTCGGTGGTGAAGGGGACGCCGTCGGTGAAAGTGCCGGGCCACTGGTCGTCGGATTCGTTCCACATTTGGGCCATGCCGGCGTCAAAGCGGTGGTCGTAGGGGTGGAGGGTGTAGGCGTCCTCAGTTTGAGTTTTGAGTTTGGGTTCGGCGAGCATGGGGCTTCCTGGTGGGGTGGTTGGTGGTAGGGGCGGGGTCCCCCCGCCCTGCGTGTGGGAAAGAAAAAGCCACGGGGTCTGGCTTTCCGTGGCTTGGGGGCAGGGACATTGTCCATTCCCTCGGGTTAAAAAAACCAGCCACGGGGTGTGCGGTGCGCCCGTGGCTGACGAGTTCAAAAGGGAAATCGTATTCTATCGGCCAGCAGACGCACTGCGCGAAGGCACAAATCCACCGACATTGGAGCCAGTGGTGCGGACTTCGTTGATTGTAAGAAAAACTTTATTCATCACGCGGCGCATCTCCTTTTTGGAATGTGTTGTTTTTGGCAACGGGGGCGAGTTTATCATGGGGAGGAGGGATAGGTCAAGGAAGAAGTTCAAAGTTAATTCATAGCCCGCTCAGTACCTTGTTACCGCTGGATATAATTAGATTGACAATTATAAGGGGGGGGTAGTATTATCGTTGTATAGAATGACAATAACCTGGAGGAAAAATATCATGAGAAAACTTTTGGCAATTTTGGTGTTTTTAGTTATAGGCGCAATAATTTCACCAGCAGTAGCCTATGCAGAACCAACTGATCTAAATGCGGATTACTTATCTTCATCTGTTCGTTTTGGTTCATCAGAGTACAAAAACCTTTCACTTTTAGCAGAAGGATGTACCGGTGATCCATACGCTCCATGTTACGAAGAGACAATCAGTCACGTTATAAACCAAGCCATTGATGGGCCGCAATTCACAGCTACGATGAGATGTGGCATAAACATAAAAAACTCGTTTGGGATTCTGGTCGGGAAAATATCGGAGGATGCTAATATAACTTGGGAGTATTCTTCATATTGGAATGCGTGGGAGATCATTAGTGTGAATTGGACGACTAAAGCCACATGGGCAAGCACTCCCGGATACAGTTGGTACAATGTTGTTGGTCCAGTTGTTACTTGGAGCGGACCCGGGCAAGGGATCAACGATGTTAAGGTTAAGACAACGGGCGACATGATCTATTTGGGTATTTTATGGAGAAGTTATACAATTCGCATGGAAGTGGAGGATCATGCCACTAATGTGCCAAGTTTTGCTTGTTACAAATATTAACCTGAGATCACAGATCGGTCTAATTATGAGCACTTTCTACGATTCGATCTTAATGATTTCTAAAATGGAAAGAGGTGCATGATGATTTTCAATTCAAAAATCGCACTTGTAGGGTTTTGGATATCTTGGTTGCTAGCTATGGTCGTTGGCTGGGCATTAGTTCAGTACGCAGGGATAGGTTTACGCAATATGGACTTCTCTTCATGGGAAACGACACTGTTCGCTGCATCTCTTTTACTAACCAATGGGGCATTAATCGGAGGTTTGTTAGGATTAGTCTACTGGCTTATTTTTCGTAATTGGATAACAAAGTCTTGGCGCTGGGGATTAGCCACCTTTCTTGGATATGCGCTTGGAAGCCCGGCAGGCTTTTTGGTAGCAGTACTCGTAATTTGGGTTATTGCAAAAGTCAATGGCGTCAGTTTGTTAGCAGGTAATCCCTCCCTTTTCTTATCAATGCCACTTGCCTTGACAATGATCCTAAGTGGGGTTTTTGTTGCTTTATTTCAACTCTTCGCACTTCAAGATTTTATTCAAAATATCAAGTTGAAAGACAAGGCTCTATGGGCTTTAGGCTCTTCATTGAGTTGGGGGGTTGGATTCATTTTGGCAAATATTGCCTGGGGCATGAACTTTCCAACCTTTTCCCAAAGCGCTATCATTGGGCTGGTTGTGAGTATTATTACAGGGGGCATCCTTCAAATATTAATTTCCTCCACTTCCCAACTAGAGACCACATAAACCCTGAAAAATGGGTTTCTATAAACGAGCGGCCCCATTTCCAAAGCGGGCCGCTCGCTTTTATCTTGCCTTGCCACTTCACATAAAGACTACATCACGAATCGACACAATCCAGACTTCCGAAGTCTTGAGGAACCGATGGTTCCCGACTTCGGAAGTCTCGTGCTGGTGAGGGACGCAACGCACATGGGGCCTCGTTGCGTCCAATCTTTGACCAATATCCTTTTACGGCGCGATATCCAGGCGTTGGACAAGATTTTTTTCGTAATTCGTCAGCCAGACAGAGCCAAAACCAATTTCTATGTGGATGATCGACCCTCCTGGTTCAATGTAATAAGTCGCATCAATCTGGTTGGTCGCCACATTCAGACGACTGATTCGACTCCAGCCGCCAAACCATACAGCCTCATCGGTGACAGTGAGAAATCCATCGCCCGCCTGTCCAGGAGTTAGCGGCAGGAAGGTTAGCCCAGCACCCGTGTTCGGATCAATTCGAAGCAGTCCTACAGAGACGCCGCTGTCGCGCTTGATTTGATCCCACGCTATGCTAATCCAGATAAAATCCGTGCCTTTCCCGACGGGCACGGTTGTTTGCGCCTTGGCTTCATCAATCAATGTGGCGTACGGCGTCTTTGACACAACGCTGTTAGTGGCTGGGTCAATTTTGATCAGTACGGCTGTATCGCACTGTTGGACCCAAACCGCAGCAAAGGTGGCGAAGACAAATCCCTGGCAATCTGCGTAGCCATCCGCATAAGGGATCGCGGCAATGATTATGCCCGTGGCTGGATCAACCCGATTGAGTTTGTTGTCTGTGGTCGTAATCCACAGGGAATTGAAGCCGTAGGCGATGTAGTGAAGCTGCCCCGGGACTGGCAGCATCGTTGTCGTCACGGTATTCGTTTTGGGGTCAATCCAGGTTGTGTCATTGGCCTGGCCCGTGACCCAGAGTACATCGCCAACCGCCAGGGCCTGCTCGGCTCGCCATCCAGTTCCCTCAATGACTCCGATGATTTGGTTTGTGGCAGGATCAATACGAGTCGTCGTTAAATCGTGATGTCCCGGGATCCATACCGAATCGAATCCAATGAAAATACCACTCGGGTTATTGACCTTCCATTCAGCGATCACGCCGGCAATGGGAAGCGCAGTGGGGACGGGCGTTGGGACTGGGGTAGGTGGCACCTCAGTGGCCGGAATGACCGTTGAGGTAGCGGTGGGCGTAACGGCAGTTGGGCCAGCAGTGGGCGGGACAGCGGTTGGGTTGGGCGGTGTTGCCGCGGGCGTGCAGCCTGAGAGCAATACACTTGCGAGCATCAATACTGGAACGAGCCATTTACGGGTGTTCATTTTTTTCTCCTTTGGTGAACTATTTTCGAACAGACGCTCCCCTTCACGCGTCTGTCCGAAGATCCGAAGAATTGAAGCAAGTTTACTTTTTCAGTTTTACGGCTTGGAAAACACAACCGTATCCAGCACCTTTTGAGCTGCGTCCACTTTCGATGCAAAATCTTCATCGGAATAGCCTTCTATCATAATCAAGAGGCGTTCGCCATTCACATCATCCATGTAGACAAACCGATAATATAAACCGGGCCAGCACTTCCAGCCTCCAGAACCCGCAAAGAGGAAGTTCTGGCCCGTTCCACAGTCTGCCGTAGTCTCAACATCAATTTGTGTTCCAGGCAATCCACCTACAAAGACAGATTCGGTTTTGACCACCTGAAAAAGACCATGTGCTTGTATCCAGTTCACAAAGTCATCGGGAAACGCCACGGCAGAATATGGCGCGGCCGGGCTGGCGATCTTTACGGATTTCAGATCAATGAAGGAAAAGTATTCATCAGAATCTTTGATGGTCAGAGACACCTGGCTGGCATTTTCTGGTTCCAATATCCATTCGGGACCGTAGAGAAAGGTGATGGGCAAATCGAATGTCTTAGGCGAGTATATTGTTCCAGCTTGCGCAGGAGTAATGGTTGGTACAGCGGTGGGCGGAACAGCAGTCTGCGGGATGGCGGTTGGGTCAGCCGCCGCGGGCGGGGCCTGGCAGGCCGCCAGTACGATCAGGAAAGCCACGCACAATATCCTGGGGAAGTGAATTTGCTTCATTTCAATCTCCTTTGGGGATTGGGTTAAAATCCTTGTGCATTAGACCAGTAAGGTACACCTTGCCATAATGCCCAAATGGATACAAATAGTGATATATCCGGCTCCCGGAAACCCTGAAACCATCACATTCCCGGAATGGTTGCGCCAGCGCCGACGACTGTTGGACCTCACCCAGCAGGCGCTCGCCGATCAGGTCGGCTGCGCGCGCATCACCCTGCGCCGCATCGAATCCGGCGCGCTCAAACCATCGCGGCAACTGGCGTTGATCCTGGTGGAGAAACTGGGCATCCCCGCCGCCGAGCGCGAGGCCTGGGGCCAGTTTGCCCGCAATCTCTCGGACTTCCCCGGCAAAACCGGTCCGGCATTGACTCCCCCCCAGCGGTCAACCAATTTGCCCGCTGCCCAGTCCAGTTTTATTGGGCGCACCAAAGAGCAGGTTAAAGTCACCAGCTTGATCGTCCGGCATCGCCTCGTCACGCTCACGGGGCCGGGTGGGGTTGGCAAAACCCGCCTTTCGATAAAAGTGGGCGAACAAGTACTGAGTGAGTACGGCGACGGCGTCTGGCTGGTGGAACTGGCGGCGCTCAACGAGCCTGCCCTTTTGCCGCAGACGGTTATGGCGCTATTTGGCATCGTGGCGCAATCCAATATTTCCCATATCGAAGCGCTGACCAACTTCCTGCGCACAAAAACCGCCCTGCTCATCCTCGATAACTGTGAGCATCTGATCGACGCCTGCGCCAGACTGGCTGATACGCTCTTGCAAAATTGCCCGAACCTGAAAATCCTGGCGACCAGCCGGGAACCCCTGGGGATCACGGGCGAAGCCATTTATCCCGTCCCCCCGCTGGGCTTGCCCGATCTGGCGCAACTCCTCGAAAACTTCCGGGAATATGAAACGGTGCGCCTGTTTGAGGAACGCGCCCAACTCGCGAGTACGGATTTCTCGCTGACGCTGGAAAACGCCTCCCCTGTGGCGCAAATCTGTCACCGTCTCGACGGCATCCCGCTGGCCATTGAATTGGCCGCCGGACATGTCAGCATGTTTTCGCCGGAGCAAATCGCAACGCGGCTGAATGAAAGCTTCAACCTGTTGACCGGCGGGAGCCGGACGGCCCTGCCGCGCCAGCGGACGATCCGCGCTTCAATCGAATGGAGTTGGAAACTACTCTCCGATTCGGAGCGTATCCTGTTGCGGCGGCTGGCTGTCTTTGCAGGCGGCTGGATTCTGGAATCCGCTGAAACTGTTTGTAACGCGGATGTGACAGGGGCTTATCAAGTATCAGAAACGATGTCACAACTCGTGGCAAAGTCACTGGTGGCGGTGCGCCAGGCTCGCCCAGAGTTTGACCGAAGGGAATTGCACCGCGAGCCGCGTTATCACCTGCTCGAGACGATCCGCGAATTTGCACTTGAGCAATTAAGGGAGGCAAATGAAGAATCTGGGATCAGGGATAACCACCTCGACTTTTTCATGAAACTGGCCGAAGATGCAGAACCAAAGTTGAAAACGTCAGAACAATTAGCCTGGCTGGATCGGCTGGAGACAGAGCGCGGCAATCTGCGCGCCGCGTTGGGTTGGGCATTAATGGCAGGCAAAGTTGATCAGCAAGCGCGGCTTGCCTCTGCTCTGGCGCGTTTCTGGGTCATACGCGGCCCCATGATGGAGGGCCAGCAGTGGCTCGACGCTATTTTGGCTCACAACGAGACCTTGTCGTCAGGTGTGCGCGCGAAAACCTATTGGGCAGCAGGATATTTGGCATTCAGCCAGGGGCGATACACCGCCGCACAGCCCCTGTTGGAATACGGCTTGTATCTTGCGCGTGAAATCAATGACCAGAGACTGATCGCGGAATCGCTTCGCATTCTCAGCGGCACAATCCGCAATTTGGGCGATCCTGTCACCGCGCGCGCATATGTCTCGGAAAGCTTATCCATCTTTCAAGAGCTGAGTGAACGATGGGGTATCGGCTGGTCGCTTTGCTATCTGGCGCTTGCAATCAGCAGTGAAGGCGATGGATCAACCGCCTTTCGGCTTCTGAAAGAAAGCCTCAAACTTTTTCGCCAACTCGGGGAGAATCGCAGTATTGCATGGTCATTAATTGAACTGGCGGATATTGCCTATGCACAGCAGGATTATGTGCAAGCGGAGGTATTTAGCCGCGAATCCCTTGCCCTTTTTGATGAATTGGGGGATCACCGCGGGGTGGATCGCACCCTGCGCCTTCAGGGGAATGCAGCCCGCGGATTGCAACAGCTTGAACTTGCGTCATCACTGTTTGTACAAAGTTTGAATTTGAACTACGAACAGGGAGATCAAGAGGGCATTGCCTTATGCCTGCTTGAAATGGCAGAATTGGCTGGTGTCCAAGCCAATTTCGTGCGTGCCGGACACCTGATTGGCTGGGTGGATGCCATGCGTGAGCAAATTGCCGATCCACGCTGGCCGGTTGAGCAGGCTGTCGTGGATCGCGAGATCGCAGGCATCATTACCAATATCGGAGCGCTTGCATTCCAAGCGGTCTATGACCGAGGCAAGTCCATGACGCTGGATGAAGTCGTTGCCTGCGCCCTGGACGATCCTTGATCAACCAACTTGATCTCGATCAAGCCAACTCCCCTGATCCGACTGAATACTGAAAACTGGCAACTACACCGCGCGCCCTCCTGTATAATTCCCTCCCTCCAATGCCCCTCGACCTCCACCTCCTCCCCCTCCACCGCCGCGATGGACAGGACCAGCCCGACCTGCCCGGCCTCTTCGCTGCCGAAGCGCCGCGCCGCGCCGCCCGCTCCCGCAAGGGCGACATCATCCTGCTCCACCTCATCCTCGGCGGCACGGCCACCATCCACCCCGACGGCCAGACCCAACTGCTCGAAAACCTGGCCAACGAATACTTCAACTCCAGCGGCGCAGTCACCACTGCCCTGCGCGCCGCCGTGGACGGCCTCAACCAGTTCCTGCTCGACCGCAACCTCACCAGCGCCGCCAGCGGCCTGCAAGCCACCGGCATCTTCACCGCCCTCGTCCTCCACGGCGGCCAGCTCTACACCGCCCAGAGCGGCCCCAACCACGTCTTCACCATCCACGCCGACCGCGCCCAGCACCTCCACGACCCCGACTTGACCGGACGCGGCCTCGGCCTCAGCCGCACCGCCACCGCCCACTTCAAACACGCCGACCTCGCCGCGGGCGACCTGATCATCCTCACCCCCGCGCCGCCCGCCGCTTGGAAAGCCGACGCCCTGCAAAAAGCCCACAACCGCGGCATGAGCACGATCCACCGCGTTCTCATCAACGCCGCCGGCCCCGATCTCAATGCCGTCCTGATCCAGGCGCGCACCGGGCATGGCAGCGTCAAAATCCTTAACCGGAACCATTTGGGGGATGAACGCCCAACCCCCCCCGTTCCCCCCCCGCCTGCGGGGGGGGCGAAGGGGGGGGTGCGCCCCCCGCAAACAGAACCGGATTCAGTTCACCAAGCCGCCAGCCCCCCTGAGATTTCCCCGGCCCCCGCGGAACCCGCTGACCCCCCGCCTCCCCGCAAGGAACGGCCTCCCCGCCCGCCCCGCCCCGTCGGCCCGATGATCCTCGCCGTCCTGCGGGCGTTTTACACTTCCCTCAAAACCATCGGTTATAGCATCCGCTCCAGCATCACGCGGTTATTGCCCGGCAGTGAACTCTTCACCCTGCCCAGCTCCACGATGGCCTTTATCGCCATTGCTGTGCCGGTTATGCTCGTCACGCTGGCGGCGGTGGTTTACGTGCGCCGCGGGCAGGCCGGTCAATTTGACGAATACATCCAAAGCGCCCACGAGGCCGCCGACTTTGCCGCCACACAGACCGACCCCGATAATATCCGCCTCGCCTGGGAAGCCGTCATCGAACTCATGGATAAGGCCGAGGCCTGGAAAGTGACCGAGGAAACACAAGCCCTGCGCATCCAGGCTTACGCCTCACTCGACCCGCTGGAGGGCATCAACCGGCTGGACTTCCAGCCCGCCCTCAACGGCCCGCTCGACCAGAGCGTGAGCATCAGCCAAATGGTGGCGACGCGGGATGAACTTTACCTCCTGGACACCACCTCAGGCAGCGTCATCCGCACCTGGCTGAGCGGGCGGGGCTATGAGATTGATACCACCTTCAAATGCGGGTCAGGCTCGTATGGCTCGTACCTCGTGGGCAAGCTGATCGACATGGCCGCCCTGCCCGCCAACAACAGCCTGGGGGCCAGCATCATGGCGATGGATGCCAACGGGATCATCGTCTACTGCCAGGTGGACGACCCGCCCAAAGCCTTCCCGCTCACCCCGCCCGACAGCAATTGGGGCAGCCCGGTGGGCTTTGCCATCGACAGCGGCGCGCTCTACGTCCTCGACCCGCAGACCAGCGCGGTTTGGATCTACTCCGGGGCGGATTACACCTACGCCAGCCCGCCCAGCCTGTTCTTCGATGATGATGTCCCGCAAATCCTGGATGTCATTGATTTTGCCGTGGACCTCGACGATCTGTACATGCTCCACGCCGACGGGCAGATCACCACCTGCGTCTTTGGCTTTGCCGGGCAGTCCACCACCTGCACCAGCCCCGCCCTCTTCGGCGAGACCCGCGCGGGCCGGGAGGGCGGCCCCACCCTTGAGGGGGCCACCTTCTCCGGGATTCTTTTCACCCCGCCGCCCGACCCATCCATCTACCTGCTTGACCCCGGCCAGTCCGCGGTCTATCACCTCAGCCAGCGGCTCAACTTTCAGCGCCAGTTCCGCGCCCTGCAAACGGATGCCCAAGCCGGGCCGTCCACTGCCTTCGCCGTCAGCCCCAGCCGCAGCCTGTTCCTGGCGCGGGGGAGTGTGATCGTGTGGGCGGTGATGCCGTAGCTGTTGGTTGTGCTAGAATGCAAATGGAGTTGCCATGACAGTGATAACCATTGAATTGCCCGAAGATTTAGCCCACCGCCTGGAGCCAGTGCAAAACCGCCTCGTCGAAATTATTGAGCTTGGATTGCGTGAAATTGAGCCTGCCAAAAACGCCCTGCACGGCGATGTCGTGGATTTCCTGGCGACAGCCCCCTCACTGGATGATATTCTTTCCTACCACCCACCCGATAACGTGGCGCTGCGGGTCAATGATTTGCTGGAAAGAAATGAAACAGGCAGGCTCTCCGAGACCGAAGAGGAAGAACTGGATCAGTACGAAGAACTTGATTATCTGATCACGATGGTCAAGGCACGCGCCCGTTTGAATATCCACCACTCATGAGTCCGGTCTATCTTCCGCAGCCCTTGCGATTGTTGGTGATACAACGGGCGGGCAATCGGTGTGAATATTGCCTGGTGAATCAGGAAGATGTGTTGCTGCCGCACGAGCCTGACCATATTATTGCCCAACAGCACGGGGGAACATCAGAGGAGGCCAACCTGGCCCTGGCCTGTTTACACTGCAATCGGAATAAAGGCCCAAATATCTCTTCGATTGACCCCCTGACAGGCAAAATCGCCGCCCTTTATAATCCACGACAGGAAGCCTGGCAGGAACATTTCGAGTTGGCTGGCGCAAACATCATCCCAAAAACACCCAGCGGGCGCGCCACAACCCAATTACTGAAATTGAACACCGCCAAGCGGTTGGCTGTTCGTCAAAACTTGATTGATGCGGGACGTTATCCTTGATGGCCCACCAGCTAATCCTCCTCGCCTCGGCCTTTTCCTACCGAGTCACCGCCTTTGAAGAGGCCGCGGCAAAATTGGGCATCCCGGTCACCCGCGGGGAGGATGTGCCCCCGCCCATGGTTAGGCGGGCACAAGCCGCCCTGCCCCTCGATTACCGCGATGTCCCCCGCGCCGTGCGCGCCATCGAAAAGTACGCCCGCGCCAACCCGGTCGGCGCCGTGATCGGCCTCGACGACTCCGGAACGCTGATCGCCGCCGAAGCCAGCGCCCGCCTCGGGCTGCCCTACAACCCCCTCGAAGCCGCCCAAGCCGCGGGCAACAAATACCTCATGCGCCAGCGCTTCGCCGCCGCCGCCGTCCCCTCCCCGGCATTCCACCACTACACCCTGCACGACGACCCCGCCGACATCGCCGCCCGCACCCGCTATCCGGCGGTCATCAAACCCATCACCCTTTCCGGCAGCCGCGGCGTCATGCGCGCCGACAGCCCCGCCGAACTCCTCGCCCGCCTCGCCCGCCTGCGCCCCATCCTGCTCGCCCACCGCTGTAACGAATTCCTCGTTGAAGACTTCATCCCCGGTTTCGAGGTCGCCCTCGAGGGCCTGCTCGACCACGGCCAACTCCACGTCCTCGCCCTCTTCGACAAACCCGATCCGCTCGACGGCCCCTTCTTTGAAGAGACCCTCTACGTCACCCCCTCCCGCCTGCCCGCCGCGACCCAACAGGCGATCACGGACGTTGCCGCCCGCGCCGCGGCCGCCCTCGGCTTGCGCCACGGGCCAGTACACGCCGAGCTACGCGTCAGCCCCGCCGGGCCGGTGATGGTAGAGTTAGCGGCGCGTTCCATCGGCGGCAACTGTTCCAAAACCCTGCGCTTCGGGACGGATGCCTCGCTGGAGGAATTGATATTACGGCAAGCCTTTGGGATGAAATTTGACCCCGCGAGGGAACCGGCCCCCGGCGGGGTGATGATGATCCCGATCCCGGAGGGGGGGATTCTCACCGGGGTTCACGGGGTGGCCGCGGCCCGGGAAGTTAATTTAATCGAAGAGATTGAAATCGCCATCCCCCTGTACCATAAGCTGGTCCCGCTCCCCGAGGGGGACAGCTACCTCGGTTTTATCTTCGCCCGCGGGACCGACCCCGCGACGCGTAGGGGCGGGGTCCCCCCGCCCGACCGCGGCTCCCCGGCGGCGGTGGAAGCCGCCCTGCGGGAAGCCCACAGCAAACTGCATTTCGAAATTTCGCCGGAACTGCCCGTACTCGTCTAGCCCCCCGGCCTTACTCCACCCCAGCCACCTTTTTCCAATATTCAAACAGCGCCCCCACCGACTCCCCAATCACATTGCGGCGGATGACTTCGCCAAAAATATCGCCCACCGAGAGGGTCGTTAGCTTATCGGGCTTTTTATCATCAGGGACGGGAACCGTGTTCGTGGTCACGATCTCCTCGATTTCATCAACCGCGTTCAGGCGTTCGGCGGCGTTCCCGTTGAACAGCCCGTGGGTGCAGACGACTGTTACCCGGCTGACATCTTCCTTGCGCAACACGCGCACCGTCTCCACGATACTGCCCCCGGTGGCGATCTCGTCATCGAGCAGGATGACGCGCTTGCCCTTCACATCGCCCATGATCCCGCCAATCTCGACCTGATCATCCGAGAGCCGCATCTTCTCCCCGGCGGCAATCGGCAGGCCGAGGGCGCGCGCCAGCGAGGCGGCGCGTTTGGCGTTGCCAATATCCGGGGACACGACCACGGCGTTGGACAAATCCTGGTTTTTGAAATGCTCGACAAACACCGATTGCGCGGTGAGGTGATCGGTCGGGATGGCAAAGAAGCCATGCACCTGCGGCGAGTGCAGGGTCATCGTGATGACGTGAGTGGCCCCGGCTGTTTGCAGCAAGTCAGCGACGAGCCGCCCGGTAATCGAGATGCGGGGCGCATCCTTTTTATCAGAGCGGGCAAACGAGAAATAGGGGATGACGGCATGGACACCGGCCGCGCCCGCGCTCCGGGCAATGTCCAGCATGAGGAGCAGTTCCATTAAATTGTCACTGGCTGGCGGGGTGAGCGGCTGGATGATAAACACTTCCTTTGAGCGCACGCTGGTCCCCAGATGGGCGTACAGGTTGTCGTTGGAAAACTTTCGGACGACGGTTTCCTCCAGCGGGAGGCCCAGGCAACCCGCAATTTCCTGAGAGAGGGTGGGGTGCGCGGTGCCGCTAAAAACCAGCGCCCTTTTGGCAAGTTCAGGGTGGACAACTTTATTTTCCAAACGAGTCTCCTTCGGGCAATAAAAAGGTGCCATCGCTTGTAAATGGCACCCGGATCATATTTTGATCAAAAAGGTTGCAACAACGCCTTATCCGTCCCCCGGTCAACCTCCCAGGGGTAGACGATAAATGCATCCGTCGTGGCGGCAAAGTAATCGGGGCGCACTTTGCCGAATAAATTGCGGTACGGGTTGAAATGGAGGACGCACGTATACGGCAAGCCACCCACCGAAGAGACGCGGTTCTTGACCGCGGTAATCGTGCGCCCGGAACCCCATACATCATCCACCACCAAAATCCGCTTCCCTTCCAGCAAGCGGACTTCCGGGAACTGGATGAACTGCGGCCAGACCATCAGGCTGGCGGGACGGTTCTCCTTGAAATCAAACTCGGCAGGGAAATCCACCGCCGCCGTGAGGACGTGCATAATCCCCATCGCCTCGGCCAGCATCCCGCCGGGAACGATCCCGCCGCGCGTGATCATCACGATCCCTTCAAAATCATGCTCAAACTGGCCCAGCAGGTGGTCGATCAACTGGTCCACTTCCTTCCATTTCACCATTTCACGGCGGGGCATTTGCATAGTCACATCCTTATCCAAGCGGGAGGGGAGATTCTATCAATATCGTCATTAGTATACTGAGAAAGGCACGGCAGACCGTCTGTCATTAGGTCCTCGAGACCGTCTCGCAACAAAGATCGCCGTGCCGAAATCACAAATAGCCCGAACAGTTGAAAGGTCGTTAGAGGCCGT
>Ga0247727_10006591_pt1 | contig 22735 bp, 25 predicted proteins | sample WisWelCaveWW1625_FD_202498 | JGI IMG/M metagenome (GOLD analysis project Ga0247727, IMG submission 202498) | Biofilm microbial communities from Wishing Well Cave, Virginia, United States - WW16-25 | ecosystem: Environmental > Aquatic > Deep subsurface > Groundwater > Cave microbial mat | place...
ACGACGCACTGCATGACGCCGGTGCCGTCGCGCAAGAGCAGGAACCAGAGTTTGCCGCTGTGGCGGGCGTTGTACAGCCAACCGTGTATTTTGACCTCCTTGCCCTCGTGTTGGCCAATGTTTTCGAGGTAAATTTTTTCGCGATTGATCAACTGCGGAATCATTACACTCTCCTTAAAAAATTATACCGGCTTTCATCCGGCCGTTTGAATCGCATTATCAAACTCCGTTAGGAGTGTTATGTTTATAGTCGAATCCCAATTAAAATCTGAAAACTCCGTAGGAGTGACATGTGTTTTTTGGTATCAAGGATAGCTTTTATTGTCATCGCATCACATTTCACTCCTAAAGGAGTTCAAATGATAAAGGAAAATCAACATCTATAAACATCTCACCCCTGATGGGGTTTATCGCTTGATATCTAAGCCCACAAGGTGCAGGGCTATGAATCCGGTACACGCATTTGAAAGCCGTTTTAGACAGCTTTACTTGCGAGCGTCAGCGCGAGAGGCTTTTGCCCGCGTAGCGCGCTCACTTTAAGAATGGAAAATCCAATAATGTCGCCGGCGGCATCAACTTTTTTCATCACGGCATCATTGGAGGTTTCTTTAAAATATCCTGCCTTTTTTTCAAAAATCACTTCAAGATAATCCGCCTCCACATCATACCAAATTTTTACTTTCTTTGCCATAATGCTTCTGTCGTTCATCCGTTAATCGCACCCTTCGCCTGTAAACATCGTTCAAAGTTTTCATCACCCCAATTTCTCTTTTTTCGCTTCCCGCGTCATCAGCGCATTCATCGCCTGTTTCGCATCTTTATTTTCAAACAAGATCTGATAAATTTCCGCGGTGATCGGCATTTCAACGCCGTTCTGCTGCGCGAGTTGATGTGCCGCCTGCGTGGTGCGCACACCCTCCGCCACCATCATCATCTCGTTTAAAATCTCTTGCAGCTTGCGGCCTTTGCCGATTTCTTCGCCGACATAACGGTTGCGGCTTTTGCGGCTCATGCAGGTCACGAACAAATCGCCCATACCGGAGAGTCCGGCAAAGGTCATCGACTCGGCGCCGAGCTTCACGCCGAGTCGGGTGATTTCAACGAGGCCGCGCGTCATCAAGGCGGCTTTGGTGTTGTCGCCAAATCCGGCGCCATCAACGATGCCGGCGGCGAGGGCGATGATATTTTTCAGCGCGCCACCCAGCTCGACGCCGATTACATCGTGATCGGTGTAAACGCGAAAGTAGCGGTTCATGAAAATTTTCTGTACTGCTTTGGCGGCGGCAAAATCATCGCTCGCCACTACGGTCGCCGTGGGAATTTGATTCGCGACTTCAACCGCCAGATTAGGGCCGGATAAAACCACCACCGGCGCCGCCAACAACGTCGTGATGATCTGGCTCATCCGCAGCAGCGTGTCGGTTTCAATACCTTTGACCGTGCTGATCACGATGGCGGTGGATGACAAAGAGCGCAATGACTGCAACACGTCGCGCAAGCCGTGCGACGGCGTGGTCAACAAAATAAAATTCGCTTCGCGCGTCGCTTCGGCAAGATTCGTGGTGAACTGCAACGTATTCGGCAATTCGATGCCGGGCAAATAATCGGGGCTGCGATGTTGTGACGCCAGCGTCGCAGCCAATTCCGGTCGCCGCGCCCAAACCGTGACGTGATGGCCGTTCTCGCCTAAAACTTTGGCGAGCGCCGTTCCCCAACTTCCTGCGCCGATTACTGCGATTCGTGCCACACGTCAAACTCCACAGTCACTTTAATTGCAACTATTCAGGCACAAAAGAGGCTGTCATTCCGTAGGAATCTTTTTCATTTCAAGCACTGTTCTGGTGCGAAAAAGGATTCTTCCAGAATGACATGCGCGAAGGTGGTTGAATAGTTGCGTTTAATCGAATACCATTGCGAAACTAAAGTTTCGCCTTCCAAGGTTATTATATTATTTCACCAATCACCCAGCTCGGTTCGCCGATTTCCAGCAAGCGCCGGCGCAGCCCGTCAACTGCCGTCGGCGCGATCACAAAGATCAAGCCGATCCCTAGATTAAAAACGTGACGCATTTCGGCTTCTTCAACGTGTCCGTATTTTTGCAAGAGCCGGAACAACGGCGGCCATTCCCATGCTTGCCAATCAACATTCAACTGCAAGTCGTTGCGCAAAAGGCGTTTCGTGTTGCCTTCGATGCCGCCGCCAGTGATATGCGAAATGCCGTTCGGCTCGACAAGCTCGCCGACCAATCGAATGGGTTTTTGATAACTGCGATGCGGTTTCAATAATGCTTCGCCAAGTGTTTCGTTCAATTCATGCTGGAAATGATCCAACCGCAGATGCCGCGCGGCAATAATTTTGCGCGCCAGCGAATAGCCGTTGGTGTGCAATCCATTCGAGGCGATGCCGACGAGCACGTCGCCGCGCGCAATATGGCGGCCATCTAAAATTTTTTCTTTTTCCACGACGCCGACGATCGAACCGGCGAGATCAAATTCGCCGGGATGGTAAATGTCCGGCATTTCCGCGGTTTCACCGCCGATGAGGGCACAACCGGCGTCTCGGCACGCAGCGGACATGCCTTCAATTAATTCAAGTACGACCGCCGAATCCAGTTTGCCGAAGGCGAGATAATCGAGAAAGAACAAGGGCTGCGCGCCGCCGACCATGATGTCGTTCAAACAATGATGAACGATATCCACGCCGAGGCCGCGATATTGGCCGAGTTGGCAGGCAAGCTTGATTTTGGTGCCGATGCCATCCACGCTGCCAACCAGCACCGGCTCGCGATATTTTTCTTTCGCCAACTGAAAGAATCCGCCAAACAGACCGATCTCCGTCAACACGTTTTCATTGAACGTTTGTCGGGCTAATTCGCCGATGCGCTTTTTAACGCCTTCGCCTTTTTCGCGGTTGACGCCGGCGGATTTGTAATCCAATTTAACGGCCGGCACCGGAAGCTCCGGCGCGCCAAATTCGGTTTTCAAAAGATCGAAATAGCGAGCGCGGGCTTTTTCAAAGAACGCGAGATTTTCCGGCGCGCGATAATCCGGGTACGTCCAGTCGTTGAAATGGAATTTCTGCAACCGATACCGGAGTTGCACGTCGCCGTAAATGCCGCGGCCGAGATAAATGCGGTGATCGTAATTCTTCGTCGTTGCCAGCACGAGCTTCGACGCGTCGAGATAGCCGGGATCAAAATTTATTTGGCGCTTGCCGTTTTCAGTGTATCGGGCCTCGACTTCCTGCGCTTGCAATTTCCATTCAACGAGGGCGGCGGGATCGATCAGCCGCGCGAGCAGAAAAAAAACTTTTTGCAAATTCCCGCCCATTTCGGCGGTGTAATATTCGCTGTAGTTAAACGGAAAAATCGGGCCCGCTTCCAGAATATCGCCAAACTCCCGCGTCACCTCGGCGCGCACGTCGTCATGTGAAACGGTCGGCGCGAAGAGCACGGCCACGAACAGCGCGGCGGGCGACGGTGATTTGGGAAAACCCATGGGGCGATAAAAAAGATAAAACGATAAAAAGCAAAAATGATTTTCTTGTTTGGTTCCCGGCTGTCCGTCTTGTGCCAATCAAGCCGGTTGAGGCTTTTTCGTTTTCGATAAAACTTTCTTTCGAGAAACACCTGCGCGTATGGCGTTTCGCTCCGGCAACAATGCCGCATCAATCTTGCGGTTGGCCTCGCGATCAAAAAAAATTTCGTTGCAGCTCGAGCATTCCCAGTATTGCACCACCGGCGTTGAACGCAATTCGCCACGAACGTTGAATTGATGCACGCCTTTTTTTTTCCGTATGGAAGGTGATCCACACAAGGGGCAAGTATTCATAGTTCACCGTAAAAAAATCAACCCAACAAACAGCGTGAGCACGACCACAAAGTGCATGACAAACGCCGGATAAATCGAATCGGCTTTCAGCACGAGCCATCCGGCCAGCAAGCCCCAGATGAGGGACAACAACGCGCCGCCGGCATTCGAGGGAAATCCGACGCGATAATGCATCGCGCCGAAAACAAGGCCCTGCGCCATCACGGCGACAGACGGCGTGAGATGCGAACGCGAGAAGGCGATCATGACGCTGCGGAAAATGGCTTCTTCCATTAGCGCGCTGAATGCCGCATAGCCGATGGCGACGACAATTAGCACGTCAATGGGCCAGCCAGCCGGAACCGGATTCGCGCCGAGTTGTTCCGGCAAAAATGCGAACAGCATCAAAACGCCGGTTGCAAATCCCAACCCGATTAAAAAAGCGCGGCGCGTCCACTGTCGCGTTTGGCCGGGGCCGAAGTACAGTCCTTTCCAGCTTTCGCCGCTGAGAAAAAACAAACCGAGCAAACCGGTCAAAACAAAAATATTGGAGTATGGATAGGCAATGCCAAGCTCGTTAATGATGAACGTCAGCAGGCAAAAGATGAAGACGACGCGAGACAGTCCCATCGCCGCTCGCCAACTCGGGAAGATGAAGCCAAACAGGGCGAGAATGCCAAGGCCAACCGTGGCCCATAGAGGTTGTCCAAGAACAAAATAGGCCAGCACTGCAGCCGCCGGGCCTCCGATCGCAACGAAATTTTCCATGCCAGAATAGAGAAAGAACCTTTCTAAAGAAATCGTTCTGCACGCAATAGTTTAAAAAAATATTCAAACCGGCGCATAAAAGCAAGGGAAAAATCGGGATGGCGATGAAATTATAGAGGCATCACGCATTACTTTTTACACTTTTCCCCAGTTCGTCAAACAGGGCGTCAAACTCAGCGATACGATTTTTCCAATCAAATTTCGTCATGGATTGCGCGATCTCGGCGCGGGCTTCGTTTAAGTGGCGATACTCCTGAAATAATTTTTTCAATTTAACGCCGAGTTCTTCTTCGGTCGCATAAAGAAATGGTTCGTGAAATTTCTCCGGCAAAATTTCGGGATAACTCAAACGCTTCGGCAACAACGGCAGCGTGTGGCAATACATCGCTTCGATGACCGCGAAGCCGAAATTTTCCTGAATGGCAGTGGAGACGACGATATCGGCCAGCGCGAGATAACGGGCGTAATCGTAAACGCTTTCGACATAGCCGTATTGCCGGATGCGCGGGCCGAGTTTTTCGCGGGCTTCGATGAATTCTTTCGGATGCATTTGAAAATTTTCGCCGAGCAGGAGCAGCTCAAACTCAAAGCCGTCGTCGGCAAGTTTGTACAGTTGCCGGAAAAAAACCTCCGGTTGCTTGTCAAACTCCCAGCGATGATTCCACAGAATGATCGGCTTCGCGTTATTCAGCGCCGGCCGGTGCCGGAATTCGGTAAAATCAATGCCCATGTAAATCACTTGCGCGTGCGCCATAATTTTCTGCCGCGCGCCTTCCGGCACGAACTCCGGAATGTCGTTGATAAAGGGCTTGAGCGCGCCGTCAAATTCCTGCAAATGATATTGCGAATTAAACAAGCAACGCTCGGCGGTCAGCGCCGAGACGAGATTGGTGAAGCCGAAATTCAACTCCGGCTTTTCGCCCTCCGGCGTCGGATAAGTAAGCTGATTTTCGTGCAGAAACAGGATGGACGGACAGGTGAAGCGCGCGAGGGCTTTTAGATCGGCGAGGTTAATGAGATCGGTCGCCACGATTAAATCACATTGGCGCAACGCCGCGCCGTAAACTTCCGCAATATACAAAGCGGCGCCGCGCAGGCGCCATTTCCAAAAACGCGACGGCAGCGTGATCGGCGTGATGTCGTGGCGGCTGTATTTGCGCAGGCCGTCGAGAAAACTTTTGTGCGAGCCGCCGTAAAAAGATTCGACAAAAATAATATTCATGATTGTCCTCCTCTATAAAAATAAAATTCGGCGCGGCTGCGAATAAATCACCGCGGTATCGCCGCGCAAGAAGCCGACCAGCGTCATGCCGCTCTCCTCGGCAAGCTCGACCGCAAGCGAAGAGGCGGCGCTGATTCCCGCCATCAAACCAATGCCGCCCAGTAAAGCTTTCTGCACCAATTCGAAGCTCAAACGACCGCTGACCATTAAACCGTGCTCAGCCAACGCCGGCGTTTCCTGTTGCAGGGCCCAGCCAAGAATTTTGTCGACGGCATTGTGCCGGCCAATATCTTCACGCAACACGAGAATGTCACCCGCCGGTGAAAACAGCGCGGCGGCATGCAAACCGCCGGTGCGCGAAAATGTGGTTTGATGAAAGCGAAGTTTCTCCGGCAGGCCTTGTAAAAGGGGAAAAGGAATTTGCCACGCGGCATGTAGAGCGGGCGCTTCAACTCGGACACGCGCAATGGAAGCGCGGCCGCAAATGCCGCAGCTCGAGCTGGCAAAAATATGCCGCTGCCACCCGGCAATATCCGCTGGCGAGATCTCCGGAAGTCGACAATTGACGACATTGGGAATTTCGAGGCCTAATTCATCACGGGCGTGACCAATTTCAATTTCTTCCCCGATACTTGCCGTTTGCTCTTTGCTTTTTGCTCTTTGCTTTTGGAGAACCCCTTCGGTGAGCAGGAAACCCCGTGCGAGATCAAAATCATGGCCGGGGGTGCGCATCACCACCGCCAGCGGGATATTATTGAGACGAATTTCCAGCGGCTCTTCAACGACCAGCGCGTCGCGCATTTCTTCATAACCCTGACCATGTGCGCGCTGCACCACAAAATGCCGGACTTCCTCATTCATGTTTTACCATTCTCCACGTCCTCCATCAAATAAAGCGGAAAATATGCGATTGTCAAGCGATTTTACTGGCGCTCTTTGTAAACGAAACGCCGGAGAAAACTTTGGGTATTTTCATCGGTCCATTCGCCGGCGGACGGTGAAAGCGCTTCATCAGGCGGTTCCAGCCGCGCCGTGAGGGCGTTGCCCAGCAGGGTTTGCACGGCTGGTAAAATTTGTTGCACGCCGACATTTTCACAATTGCTGCTTTCACCGCGCACCGCGATAAATTTTTGCCCGAGGGGTTTCCATTCGTGCGGATCGGTCGGGCCGAAAATCGCGACGAGCGGCGTGCCGACCGCCGCGGCGAGATGCATGACGCCGGTATCGTTGCAAATAAAAACTTGCGTCGGCGCGAGAATCGCGGCGAGCTGGCGCAGCGAGAGTCCGTGCACGACGATCGGATCAAACACCAGGCGCCGGCAGAAATTAATCCCCAGCTCGTTTTCATGCGGCCCCCAGGTGACGATCATCCGGACCTCAAACCGGCGGTGCAAGAGATTCGCCAGCTCGGCAAATTTTTCCACCGGCCAACGGTTGTGAATTTTTCCGGCGCCGGGGTGCATGGCGATCACCACGGCATTTTCGGCAAGGTTTTGTTCGCGCCAAAAATCGCGCGCAAAAGTTTTTTCCGCCGCGGTTAGCGTCATCACCTCGCTCGCGTCTTCCGTGTTGATTCCCAGATGGCGCACGATATCGAGATTGCGCTCGCTCTGTGGTTTGGCTGGCGAAAAATAGCGCGCCGTGAGGTTATAAAAAAAATTGCGTTTGCAGCCGGGAAAAACGCGATGCTCGCTGCCGAGAATATAGCGCGCGCCGGAACCGTATGCCAACAGGTCGCTGGTCAATGAATGCGACACGGTGTTGAGCACGATGGTCAAATCCCAGCCGCGCCGCAGGCCGCGCCACAAACGCCAAATTTTTGCCGGCGTCCACCAGAGCAGTTTTTCCGGAACAACCAAAACGTCGTCGAGATATTGATGGTGCTGCGCCAATTCCGCGGTGTACGTACGCGCGATCACCGCGATATGCGCCTGCGGGAAAAACTGGCGCAGCGCGCGCCACACCGGCGTCGATAAAAGAAAGTCGCCAAGCTGGTCGTGCTGGCGAATCACTAGAATGCGGCGGATTTCATACATATTGATAAAATTCGGCGCCACGGCGCCGCGATCAAACCATTTTTCCAAAAGCCGCAAGCCGTTTCTTTTGAAAGCTTGCTCGAGGCGAGTCCAAAATTTCAAGGCGGCGATCTCCTGCGCTTTAATTCGCGTTCAAATAAATTTTCCAATTCTTCGATCATGCGCTGCTGCGTGAATTTCTCCAGCACGCGTTGGCGTGCGGCAAAACCAAATTTTTCCCGCTGCGCGGCGTTGCGCAGCAATTGTATCGCGCGCTCGGCCAGCATCCCGGCGTCGCCGGGCGGCACGACGAATCCGGTTTGGCCGTCAACAATAATTTCCGGCATACTGCTCGTGTCGGTGCTGATCGCCGGTTTGCCGGCGGCCATCGCTTCAATGAGCACGATGCCGAAACCTTCCCAATATGACGGCAGCAGTAAAATATCGAGGGCTTGCATCACGCCCGCGATATCATCCACAAAACCGATGAGCAAAGCGGCTTCGCCCCAACCTTGCTTTTCGATTTCTCTAACAATTAAATCCCGCAAAGGCCCTTGGCCAACGAAAACGAGACGGCTTTGCGGCCATTCGCGTTTAATGCGTTGAAACGCGGCGAGTAAAATGCGAATGCCTTTGCGCTCGTCGAGCTGGCCGACGAAACCGAGGACCAGCTCGCCCGATTTGACGCGCCATTCCGCGCGAAAGTTGCGCGCGCTCGGTTGCACAAAAGGTTCGGCATCGATACCGTTGTAAATCACTTCGATCCGTTCGGCGTCAAGCCACGGCGCATTTTGCAACAGCGCGTGTTTGGTGGCCTGCGAGTTGGCGAGAATCCGCGTCGCCAGCACGTTGTAAGCCCAGCGATACCGCCAGCGATTTTTGAGCGGATAGTCAATCCCGCGCCGCGGAATCACGACGGGAACGCCGGCGAGTTTCGCGGCGAGGCCGCCGAGGCGCAGTTCTTTGTCCATGTTGGTGAGCACGATTTCGATCTGCTCGCGTTTCATCAAACGCGCCAGTTTGAAAATGGTGCGCGGGTCGAAGTCGCCGCCAAATGCGACGAACTCAACCGGAATCCGCTGTGCAACGGCGCGCTTTCCAACTTCCGCTTCGGGCCGGCAACAGAGCCAAACTTGATGGCCGCGCTCCTGCAAAGCCCGCAACGCGCGCAGCATCCAGATTTCGCCGCCGCCGAACATTTGAATGCTATTGATGAAGAGTATGCGCATGTCTGGTTACAAGTTGCCCGTTGCTGATTTAGATTTTACGATTCGCGTTTCATTGTCCAATAATTCATGAATGCGCTGAACCACTTGCCGGGCATCATGCATTTTTTCGACCCACGCGCGACCGAAATCGCGCCACCGTTGGCGCTCTTGCGGCAGGCGGCACAGGCGGAACAACTGTTCCCGCAAATTCGCCGCGTTGACTTCGATAAACGGATGATCGGGATATTTTTCCGCAAAGCCGGCCTCCAAACCGGTGCAGGTGCAAATCCCCATCGCCAGCGCTTCAATGGCGTTGATGCCGTAGCCCAACTCGCTAAGCTGATCAATAAATATATCACAGCGGGCTTTGCGGCGCAAGGCTTCATGATGCGGCAAGCCTTCGATAAGCTCGAAATCAATGGGAAATTCTTTCGCCAAATTTTTTACGACGGCAATGATCGTATCGCTCCCTTTCGCGATGCGATTGGTCGGCGCGTGTCCGATCACGAGGCGCGGCTCCTGGCGAGGCGGCGCGAGAGTGAAACGGCGCAAATCTAGCGGAAAGAAAACATGGTGCAAGCGCGGGTGCAAAACGAGATGGTCAAATTCGAGGGTGACATTCAAATCGGCCAACCGATCAATTTCCGGAATGACGCCGCGCGTGCGCAGGTCGGAGCCGGTGTATAAACAAATAATCGCTTTGCCGCGATTCTTTAACTCGCGCACCATGCGGCCATCGCGATAAAATTCCAAACCGCCATCGAGTTGGTAGAGGTCAAAATTCCAGAAATCGATTTCAGCCATTGCAGGCTCGATTTTTTCCTGCCAAACCCATTCCCGAAATGACACCAGCCACTTTTCCACCAATGAATGCGGCGTCCAGGTCGGCGGGATTGGCGTTGGAATTTTATAGCGACTGGTGACGCGCAATTTTTCCGGATGCGAGAACAATTTTTTTGCCCAGCGCGTACCGGCGAAATCGAGAAACGGCAAATCGAGACAAACGTCTTCTTCATATCCACGCGGATCGCGCCCCAGCGTAATCAAGCGGCTGTCAAAGCCTAATTCTCTTTCGGCACGAACGAGAGTGATGGGAACGCCGGAGGTGTTAAAAGGCGCGAGATGGAGGATGCGGTGAATGGAGGGCATAACAGAATTGGAAACAACAACGAAGCATCGCGTTAATAAAATAGTGCAGATTATTCACCAGCGAGCCGCAACGTATGAGTATAAACTTTCTTGCTAACCCAAAATCCTGCTTTCGCAACGATGTCGTCAAGCAAAATTTTAACAGAAGAAATAATTCCTTAGAATATCCAACTGGCCTGCAGCAGCCAAGTTTATAATCGGCGAAGTATTGCTTACAACCGTCATAATTGGCCCATTTCATGTAAAGTCTTAATATCGGCTTCAAGATCTTCTACATCATAATGCACCGGTATCTGCCGGCTGGCCAGTATATGCTGAAATTGCAATTGGGTCATTCCTGCCAACTCGCTTGCCTGTCCGAGAGTCAGTTTTTCTTTTTGAAAAAGCAAAACGGCAATCTCTTGCATCAACTCAATTCGCGACATGCGAGTGGTTTGCAGGATATGATCGGAAATGATAACGCTCATTTCAATTTCTCCTTCAATTAAAACGGCTGAATTGCTTCCCGTCATAACGCAACTTCAAATTACAAAGAGCCCATTTCAGAAGCAAGCAGAAATTTCAATCAGTTTACGCTACAAATTCGAAAGATACTTCTCCGGCGAGGAATAAATATCGAGAAAAGTCGATACAAAAATATTTTCAATATTGGAATTCAACAAAACCACAATGCCCAGTTGGTGCTCCGGCAGAAAAGCGATTTGCGAGACGTAGCCGCGCACGCCGCCGCTGTGAAAAACCAGTTTCGTGCCGGCGTAATCAAAAATGCGCCAGCCGAGGCCGTAATACGCGTGCCGCGCGCGGCCGCTCCAATGATAACGGCGCAACTCGCGCCGCGTTTTAATCACCGGTGTGCTGACTTCTTGCACGACATTGGGCGGAACGATGTGCGGCATGCCGCCGAGCATGGCGCGCAGCCATTGCGCCATATCGATAATGCTGGCGTTGACGCCGGCAGCGGGGGTAATGTTATAATAACCTTCCGTCACGCTCGCCAGCCGCCACTGGCCGCGGCGGCGAATATGCGGCGAGGCATGATTGGGATTGTGCAGCAACGCCTCGCGCGTTACGGAAGCGTCCGTCATGCGCAAGGGCGTCAACAAACGCGTCTTTAACAATTGCGTGTATTCCGCACCGGTCGCAGTTTTGATCACCTCGCCGATCAAACTGTAGACCACATTTTGATAATTATAATTTTGTCCCACCGGCCAAACGCAGGGCACAGTTTTAAGCTGATCAATGATCGCCGGAAACGGCACGTTGGCTTCGATCAAATTATCATACGCATGCGACGGCAAGCCCGAAGTGTGGCTTAAAATATGGCGAATCGTCAGGTTTTGGGCATGTGTCTCTTTGCTGAGCGCCAAGTTCGGCAAATACTTGACGATTTTGTCATCCCACCCTAAAATACCGTCTCGCACCAACAGCCCGGTCAGCACGGCGGCAAAACCTTTGGAGAGCGAAGCCACGCGAAAAGTCGTCCGCGGCGTAATCGGCTCGAAACGGCTAAGCTCGCGGACGCCGTAGCATTTCGTATAAATCACCGAATCGCCGTGCACGATGGCGATCGCCGCGCCGGGCGCTCGCAGCTCGTTTAATTTTTGCTCGACAAAATAATCATATTTTTTAACCACGCTCTCGAGGTGGGAAAGCGGCGGTTGAAAAAGTTGCGCTTTGGCAGTTGCCGCGAGAAATAAAAATGTATAACACAGAACTTTGTAAATTTGCATATTCAAAAAATTAAATTTCATATCACTCGTCATAAATACAGTTTCAGCAAACAATTTTTCACACGGATAAAATCCGTGTGCGCCTACTCATTATCGATCCTCAAAACTCCAGCAGCATCGTGTCGCGAAAAACGCCTTGCGCGCCGAAACTTTCTTTGAAGCGTCCGAGTCCCCAATTGGGCTGCATGTTCACTGTAAAAATGCCAAAGTCGAGGAAACGGAAACCTTGTTGAATGCACCATTGAAAAACTTCGTAAAACAGCAAATTCACGCCGCGATAGCGCTGGAACGTCTCGCGATGGCTGATGTAAAACGCCAGCACGGCGCGAGGATTACACGTAAAATTAATTATACCGGCAATCATCTCGTTTTCAGCAAACGCGGCAAAAAGCCGAATGCGCTCCGGAAACATTTGGCGAAGTTGCAACAATTCGTCGAGGGCGTGCGCTGGCTGCACGTTGTGACGCAGGCGCAAATTCTTTTTCAAAATTTCATAAAACCCGGCGAAATCATCGCTCTCCCGAATTTGCACGCCGAGCTTTTGGGCGCGACGCACGGCGCGGCGCGACTCCGGCGAGAACAATTCCCGCGCTCGCTCTGCCGGCACATCAAGCGGCACGACGCTGGAAACTTCGCGCTTGCGATAGCGAAAGCCGTGTTGATACAAAATAAAATCGAGGTAATTGCTCGGACGCGAGAGATAAACTTGCGGCGGCAAAGTTATTTCGGCGCCGGCATAGCCGCGTTCGTGGCAATATGCCAGAAAGTGCGTCACGACGCGTTCCGCATCCCGCAAAGAAAGATCGGCGTTCGTCACAAAACTTCCAAACGACGCACCGGGATGTGAGCGCAAAATCCTCGATGAATCTCCAACTCGCGTGGCCGCAGGCAAAACAGCCAGCAAATTGCCCTCTTTAAAAAAAAGCAGCGAGTCATCATTGAATCGCTGCGCCGGGTGATACGACAAAAAAGCACGCGTATGAAACAGCGTGCCATTGTTAGATTGCCAAACAAAATTATCCCACGCCTCCGCGAAATTGGGCCCGAAAGGAACCGCGCGCAGACTCGAGGCTTCGTTCGCCGGCATTAGCGCTTGCCCATCAATTTAACCATGATCGCCTTTTGCAGGTGCAGGCGATTCTCCGCTTGATCGAAGATAATGGATTGCGGACTTTCCATCACTTGATCCGTGGTTTCTTCGCCGCGATGCGCGGGCAGGCAGTGCATGAATTTCGCATCGGGTGCCGCCGCTTTCATCAGCGCGCCGTCGATGCAATAGCCTTTAAAAATTTGGCGGCGCATTTCAGCTTCCGCCTCCTGTCCCATACTCGCCCACACATCGGTGTAGAGCACGTGCGCGCCTTTCGCCGCCTGCATCGGCTCGCGATAAATCTCGACGCGGCCAACTTTGGATTGATTCGCCTGCTCGACCAGTTTTTTATCCGGCTCGTATCCTTCCGGGCAAGCGATGCGAAACGTGAACGGAATTTTCATCGCCATTGTCACCCACGAGTTCGCGACGTTGTTGCCGTCGCCGATGTAAGTGACGATGAGATTGTCAAAATTCAATCGCTGCTCCCGAATAGTCAGCATGTCGCCCAAAATTTGGCAAGGATGCGAGAAATCAGTCAGGCCATTAATCACCGGCACGCTCGCGTATTTGGCCAATTCAATAATATCTTCATGCCCAAACAGACGCGCCATGAGGCCATCAACGTAACGCGATAACACGCGCGCCACGTCGGGAATCGTTTCCCGTTTGCCAAAGTTGGTTTCTTGAATATAAAGCGCATGGCCGCCAAGCTGAAACATGCCGACCTCAAATGAGACACGAGTTCGGGTCGAGGGCTTCGCGAAAATCATCCCGAGGGTTTTGCCCTTCAAATACTCGTGCGCTTCGCCGTGTTTTTGTTTGGCTTTTAGATCTTTGGCTGATTCGAACAGCGACCAGACTTCGTCCGGGGTTAAATCGGCGATATCGAGAAAGTCTTTTGTCATCTTCAATTTCTCAAGAGGTATCAGTAAATGACACTTTGTTTATTCGTTAATGTTTCTGTAATCGCCGCGCCGTTATCATGCAGTGGCTCAGACCATGAGTGCGCCATTGCGATCATCGCCTCGCTAACGCGGTCCCAATCATGGAGCGTCGCGGGATCGAAGTCGGCGTCGTTCGGCCATACCAGCGTGCCCGCTTCCGCATCAAGACGCACTTGATTGAAAAAATCAAGCTTGCGAAGCGGACCGTATAATTCACCGCGCAACATGGGCCAAAAATTGACGACCTTTGCGCTATCGTCGTTAAATCGGATGCGCAGCGTGTAAGGCGCAACGACTTCAAAATCCGATACGGTATAAATCTCATGGAACATATAACACCTATGATAATGGAGATATTTTATCTGGTGCACGGCCTGTGATGAGCAATTGCCAATCATCTTCCAATCGTTCACGCCGAAGTTCTACCCATGCTTGCACCAAACGCAATTGCGACTTCGGCAAAGAACCGGCTAACACATCGCCGGTCGCAATCGCAAGTGTCGCGCGATAGTCACCATAGCGAGCATGAATATGCGGAATGTTGTGGCGCTCACCCGCTTCGGCGTACATCGTGATGATAATTCCTGAAAACCTCGATATCTCCGGCATGGGTTTTCTATTTAAAATAGGTTTTCGCGTTTTTCTATGTAAAGCTCACCATTTCAACCTCGACACAATCTTTAACATCGTGTTTGGCGTCTAAAAGACGGTCGATTTCATCATTATTTATGCAACGGCAAACTCTGTGTGTTTCCTCACTTCCGCCGAACGAAACCCCAAAACAATATGATCCTTCGGCACGCCGGCCTCGACGAGATCGTTGGCAATTCCGCGTTCTGTGCCATCGCGTTGAATCCAAATTTTGCCGTTGATGATATCGATGTGCACCAAACATCCGTGAACGCGGCGATCGTTTTCTCGCCCGAGAATCATCAAGAGATAGCGGTCGGCTTCGCGGTCAAAGACCGGCTCGATTTTAATGTCGCCGTAGGCATACGGAATTTTAGCATGTTCGGCAAGGACTTGTCGAATCAGTTGACGGTAGTTGTTTAAGGTATCCATTTGAGAATCACCTCATCTTGTATGTCAAACACGAGAAGCGGCACGTGATAATCTTCCAGTAAAAGGCGGCCAATCGGTTCCTCAAAAACGTCGACAAAAATTTCCCTGTGGATAGCGAGGTATAACGTTCTATCCGGCTCGGTTCGAGTCATCACGGAACGATAAAGGCAATATTGCCCCAAGGCATTTTGTATGTCATTGATTTCGGACGCGCCGATAAAACTCTGGATTTCTACGGCTATCTGTCGTCCGGCTTTCTCTGCCGTCAAAACCTGCTCTGCGCCCAAGTCAACGTACATATCTTTCGTGCCCCATTGCAAACGCAACGGATCATGCGTGATCGTCCATCCGTCTTTAACGAGCGCGTTCTTAACAATATTGTGATACAGGTCTCGTGCTGGCATGTTGGTACGTTTTCATTCATACGAAACAGACTGGCAGTCTGTGTTAACTCACAAAATATACCGGCTCAAATCCTCATCCTCGACAATCCCGCGCAGCCGCTCGCCCACACGCTCGGCGGTAATTTCGATTTTGCCGGTTTTGCTGTCGGGCACCTCGAAGAGAATGTCTTCGAGCAGCGCCGTCATCACCGTGTGCAAGCGCCGCGCGCCGATGTTCTCGGTGCGCTCGTTCACTTCAAACGCGATGCGCGCGATTTCGTTGATCGCGTCCTTCGTGAATTTGATGTCAACGCTTTCGGTCGCCAGCATCGCCGTGTATTGTTTGATCAGCGCGTTCTGCGGCTCGGTGAGAATGCGGACGAAATCTTCCGGCGTGAGGCTTTGCAGCTCGACGCGAATCGGAAAACGGCCCTGCAATTCCGGAATCAAATCCGACGGCTTCGAGACGTGAAACGCGCCGCTGGCGATGAACAGCACGTGATCGGTTTTCACCATGCCGTATTTCGTGAACACGTTCGTGCCTTCCACCACCGGCAGCAAATCGCGCTGCACGCCCTCGCGCGAAACATCCGGCCCGGACTTGCTCCTCTCGCCCGCAATTTTGTCGATCTCATCGAGAAACACGATGCCGGAATTTTCCACGCGCGCGATCGCTTCCTTCACGGCTTGATCCATGTCGATAAGCTTCTGCGCTTCTTCCTGCGTCAAATGCTTGCGCGCTTCCGCCACGGTCATCTTCCGTCGTTTCATTTTCTTCGGAAACATGTTGCCCATCAAATCCTGCAAATTGACGCCCAGTTCTTCAATGCCGATCGGCGAAATCACCTGCATCGTCGGCATGCCTTCCGCCGGCACGTCCAATTCGATGTAGCGTTCTTCGAATTTTCCGTCCATCAATTGCTGGCGCATTTTTTCGCGGGTGCGGCGCTGCCGTTCTTCCGATTCAAGCGTATCAGCGGGGATCGCCGCTTTGGACACCGCGGGCTTCTCCGGCTCATCATCTTCACTCTCCGCGCCCGCCGTTTCAGCTCGTCGCGATTTCGGCGGCGGCAATAAAAGATCGAGCAAACGTTCGTTCGCCATTTGCATGGCTTGCTCCTGCACGGCCGCCGTTTTTTCAGAACGCACCATCGACACCGCGAGGTCGGTCAAATCGCGGATGATCGACTCGACATCGCGACCGACGTAGCCGACTTCGGTAAATTTCGAGGCTTCAACTTTGATAAACGGCGCGTGCGCGAGCTTCGACAACCGGCGCGCGATTTCGGTTTTGCCGACGCCGGTCGGCCCAATCAAAATGATATTGTTGGGCATGATCTCTTCGCGCAGCACGCCGGAAACATTTTGCCGCCGCCAGCGATTCCGCAACGCGATCGCGACCGAGCGCTTGGCGTTGTCCTGCCCGATAACGTATTTATCCAATTCCGCCACGATTTTGCGCGGCGTTAGTTTTTCCATTTCATCCATTCTTCAACTCTTCAATGACGAGGTTCTTGTTGGTATAAATACAAATGTCGGCGGTGATGTTCATGGCTTCTTCGACAATTTGCCGCGCGGTTAAATTCGAATAACGCACCAGCGCGCGGCCCGCGGCCATCGCAAAACCGCCGCCGGAGCCGATGGCGATGATACCGTTGTCCGGCTCGATCACATCGCCGGTGCCGGAGATCACAAACGCTTTTTCTTTGTCCATCACAATCAACTGCGCTTCAAGACGGCGCAAATAACGGTCGGTACGCCACTCTTTCGCCAGCTCGACCGAAGCGCGGCTGAGATTGCCGTGATATTGCTCCAGCCGTTGCTCGAATTTTTCAAACAACGCAAACGCATCCGCGGCCGCGCCGGCGAAGCCGACGATGACGGTGTCTTTATAAAGCTTGCGCACTTTGCGCGCGTTCATTTTCAAAACCGTCTCGCCATAGGTCACTTGCCCATCGCCAGCCATCGCGCAATGGCCATTGTGCCGCACACCGAGAATCGTGGTGGCGTGAATGGGGGGAAACATGTTGTTGGTTCTTAGTTGTTGGTTGTTGGTGCCCAGTGAATGTGTCTTTTATTCATCATCTTCAGAATTAGTTTGAGTTTCGGAGGCGTCTTGTTGTTTCGAATCGTCGGGCGCCAAAAAGCCGGCGATCACGCTTTGGCGAAAATTGTCAATCTTCCGACCAAGAATATCATACCTTTTGCAAAGATCTTCGTACAGTGTTTTATCCGTTAGCGATCCGGTTTCATAAAGCATTTCAAGATGATCGCGTGTTTCGTTGCAGGAGGCTAAGGCATAAGTCAAAAATTTTATGTACTCGTTTTTATACCTGCTCCTGCCATACCCTTCAACTATGTTGCTCGAAATAGATTTTGCCGAACGTCGAATCTGGCTGCCTTCCTCATACATCTCAAACTTCGGCAATTTTTCCAAAGTTATTTTATGAATTGGAACGACCAACAACTAACCTCAAATCTCCTTTCTCAACCTCGACACCGGAGTATTCATCTGCTCGCGATACTTCGCCACCGTGCGCCGCGCCACGTTGTAGCCCTGCTCTTTCAGCTTCGCCGCAATCGTCTGGTCGTTCAGCGGGTCTTGCTTGTCTTCGGCGTCGATCATCTTCTTGATCAAATCCTTGATCATCCGATTCGACACGTCCTCACCGTCGTCGCTGCGAATCGCCTCGCTGAAAAAGTATTTCAACTCGAACACGCCGTGCTCGGTTTGCACGTATTTGCCGTTGGTCACGCGCGAGACCGTCGAGATATCCATGCCGATCTCCTCCGCAATATCCTTCAGAATCATCGGCTTGATCGCCTCTTTGCCCTTCTCAAAAAACTCTTTCTGCTTCTGAATGATCGTCTCCATCACCTTTAAAATCGTCAACCGCCGCTGATGAATCGAATTGATCAGCCAACGCGCCGACTCCAGCCGCTTCTTGACGAAATCTTTCGCTTCTTTATTCTGCTGCTGCGGACCGCCCTTTTGCAGCAAAATATTTTTATACTTATTGTTGATGCGCAAATGCGGAATGCTCGAATCATTCAGAAAAATATTGAACTCCTCGCCCTCGTGCTCCACTGTAATGTCGGGAATCACGACATTTTCATGATACGAAAAATATCCCTCGCCGGGTTTCGGATTGAGGTGCGTAATCTCCTCAATGGCGCCTTTAATCTGTTCCAGCGTGATGTTCAGCTTCTTGGCGATTTTCTCGTAGCGCTTGTTTTTAAAATCATCGAAATCATCACGGACAATCGCAATCGCCAGCTCGTGTCTAGGCTCTCTTTCCTCGAGCTGGATCAACAGACACTCCTGCAAATTGCGCGCGCCGATGCCGACTGGATCGAAATGCTGAATAATGTGCAGCACTTTCTCGGCTTCTTCCGCAGTAACGCCGAGATTTTGCGCGATCAGATCGACCGTACAGGAAAGCCAGCCGTCCTCGCCGATGTTCCAAATGATATACTCGCCGATCATCACTTGCTGCTCATCGAGTTTCTGCATGTGCAACTGAATGAGCAGATTCTCTTCCAACGTTTCTTTGGAAACTTCGGGACGCTCGAATTGCTCGGCGCTGTCGTCGCGCGGCGCGCGATACTCGTAGTTTTCCTCGTCGCCAACAATCGCTTCCCAATCGATGTCGTCCTTCTCGACGGCCTCGGGCTCATCGTCTTTTTCTTCTTTGACCTCGCCGTTTTTATCTTCTTCCTTCAGCTCGATTTCGATTTCCTGCTCTTCATCTTCGAGCTGCTCCTGCTCCATCTCCATTTCATCCACCTGCTCGAGCAGCGGATTGGTCTCCAGCTCCATCTTGATTTTTTGCTCCAGCATGAGCACCGGCAACTGCAGGAGCGAAGACAGCAACACCTGCTGCGGCGATTGCTTGAGCGTTTGACTGAGCCGTTGACTGATATTTACCATAATCCAATGTCCTCTGTTCAGCGATCCAAACGAAATTTATCTCCTAAGTACAGCTTTCGCGCTTCCGGGTCGTTGGCGAGAAACTCGGCGGTGCCGGATTTCAGCACCGTGCCGTCATACAACAAATAGGCGCGCTCGGTAATCGAAAGCGTCTCGTGTACATTGTGATCCGTGATCAACACCCCGATGCCGCGCTGTTTCAAACCTGTGACGATGCCTTGAATATCTTCCACCGCAATCGGATCGACGCCCGCGAACGGCTCGTCGAGCAAAATGAATTTCGGCTTCGTCACCAGCGCCCGCGTAATCTCAACGCGCCGCCGCTCGCCGCCCGACAGCGTGTACGCCGGATTCTTTGCGAGATGCGAAATGTTCAACTCGTCCAGCAGCCCGGCCAATCGCTGCCGCCGTTCCGCCGAAGAGATCGGCAGCGTTTCGAGAATGGCCAGAATATTTTGCTCCACCGTGAGCCGCCGGAAAATGCTCGGCTCTTGCGAGAGATAACCGACGCCCAACCGCGCGCGCTTGTACATCGGCAATTTGGTGATTTCAACGTCGCCCAAAAAAATTCGCCCATCCGTCGGGCGCACCATGCCGGTGATCATATAAAACGTCGTCGTCTTCCCCGCGCCGTTCGGCCCCAGCAGCCCGACGATCTCGCCCTGCCGCACTTCAATCGACACCCGATTCACCACCGTGCGCTTACTGTAGGTTTTCACCAAGCCGTCAGAGCGCAATGCGCCGTTATTTGTTGTTGGCGACGCTCGTTCACTCAACGAATTTTCTATTGCTGCAATTTGCGCCTGCATCTATTTAATATGAGCGATTCTTCGCAAAAATGCAAGCCTTAATCTTCGCGATAAAAAAATTTCAAAAATATGATTTGTTTTTTTCTGAATTTCTTCTTGCCCGCATCTTTTTTGCGTGCGCCAGCTCAAATTCGTCGCGGTGCTTGTTGGCCTCCTCGATGCTGCAGAACTTGAAAACTCCTCTCGGATACTCGATGGGGCTTAGTTTATTCGCAAACCGCCAAAGCGCCGCGACTTGCTTGTAGTACTCCGCGTCCGGGTGAAAATTCCACAAAGCTTTGTCAGCTTCTTCAAAAGATTTGTATTTAAAAACCGGCATAATTTCTCCTGTAAATGATAATGTCATTCTTCGCTGGGTGGGATTGCTTTGTTCGCTTCAATCAATTCCCACAAAAACACCGCATCAATTTTATCTTTGTCACGCAGAGTGTCCTTTTTGAGTTCATATAAAGTCTCTGGCGTCGCGATCTTAATTTTAATGCCGTTATAATCGATCATCTCGTACTTCAGACTCTCATACGTTGCCACTTCACCCAGCCGCGCCATAATATCGATGTAAAAACCGCTTGGCGTGCCATACCGAATGACCGGATAATCATTTAACTCACTGAGCGTAATTTCTTCGATGGAAGGGTCGTCATAAATCGAATGCAGCGCCTTTCGAAGCTTATCCAAATTCTCGGGGACGATCTTGACAAAAAAATCGACGTCACTGGTTAATCTTTGCAGGCCGTACAGAATTACCGCAACGCCGCCGATCAAAATATAATCCACTTCGTGCTTTTCAAGGGCGTCAATGACCTTGATAAAATCTTCAAATTTATCTTCCATAAAAGCCTTCTATTTTAGTTGCTCTCTTGAATATAGCACAAAATCGGACTGTTTGCAATCATTCCTCTCACTTACTCGGACTTTCTTCCTTCGTCCCCGCCGGCCAAAACCTTCCCGTCGACGAGCCGGGGTCACTTTCAATCACCACCCGTTTCAAAATTTGGTTGTCCACAAACAGCGTGATCTTATCGCCCTGCACGCGCACCTTGCCCTGCTCTTTGCCTTCCTCGATCACGTGATAAACGCTCGTGGCCGTGCCTTCGATGAGGATCTTTTCGACTTTTTCATTCCGCAACAGCATCGTAATTTCCTGTCCGGAGAGATTATTGATGCGCTTGCCGGTTTTAAGCGTGTCAATCGTCGAAGTGGCTTCGGCGTTTTTCACCACGTGCACGCGCTCCAATTTCTGTTCTTTCAAAAAGAGATCGATGCGCTCGCCCGTGAGCTTGTCGTTGTCCTGCCACGTCACCGGATCAATGCGCAATTCCATGCGTTCGGCGTCGCGAAAATATTCGGCCTCGCCGCATTCCGCGCGCGTGTTGCTGCGGGTGATTTTAACCTCGCGCGAAACTTTGGCGCGCTTGCCGCCGTCAAAAAGCTCGATGCGTTCGCCGGTAATCCGCAACGTTTCCTTGTACAGCGAATCAAACTCGACAAACACGGGTTTAATCGTGGCGTCAGCATATTCTTTCTCCCGCAGATAAACGAGATGGCCGCAGGTGAGCCGCAAGCGCCGCTCGCGATTGGTGAGGATAACGCTGCTGTCGGCAATCGCCATCCGCTCTTTTTGGAAATAGGTAACGAATTTAGCGCGCAATAAATTCGGCCCGTCGCCAAGCGAAACATTGCCCACGGCACGTTGCTCTTTGCGGTCTTCAAAATGAATCACTTCATCCGCGCGCAGCCAGCGCTTGCCGTCGCGCATGTCCACTTTGCCGGCAAAAATCGTCTTTTTCTCCGCCGGAATTTCGCGGGCACGGTCACAGGTCATCGTCGCACTGTCCTGCGCAAATTCGACGTTACCGATCAGCTCGCGGATGATACGGCCGTTCTCTTCAAAACTGATGGCGGAATCGGCGTGAACCAAACGCAGTTTTCCCGCCGGCTCGCCTTGGGCCAATAACATCTTGGTGCAGCTAAAAACTAACAGGATTGTCGCTAAGATTTTCATTGTAAATTTTGCAACAAAAAGGGGCTTCGACCAGCGTTCGACTGAGCGCTCACGCCGAAGTCTCAGCCGCAACGAAAAAAAGCTATTGTTGCATTTCTGCCGAATCCAGCACTGCTGGCCGGGTTTCGCGTTCGCCCGTGAGATTAATCTTCTTTTGGGAGACGCCGGAGGGCTTGCCAATCGACCATTGCTTCAAGCTTTGATCGGATTGAAAACCTTTGCCGTGTAGCGTATCGTTCTGCGCGGTTGTAATCGTCACAAAATCATTCGAAGTGATTTTCTGCCGCGTATTGTCCCAGCGCAAGCGCTGCGTCCGCACCGTCATGCCGCTGTCCGAAACCACGACGACGTTGCCCAACGCTTCAACATCGTTGGATTCTTCATAAAGCATGCCGCGCTCGGAAACTAAATTCGAAGTGTGCTGGCCTGCCGTATTGTAAAAATCAACCACGATGCCGCCGTCAAATTTGGTTTCGCGCCGCTTCGAAAATTTTTCCATGTGCGAATATTGCAAGATGGCGGAGGTGCGGCCATTGCTCGTCACCGTGATGCGGCTGTTCCAGCCTTCCTGATCCGGGCCGTCGTAATTCGGCGGCGTGACCGTCTGCTC
>Ga0247727_10006592_pt1 | contig 22734 bp, 22 predicted proteins | sample WisWelCaveWW1625_FD_202498 | JGI IMG/M metagenome (GOLD analysis project Ga0247727, IMG submission 202498) | Biofilm microbial communities from Wishing Well Cave, Virginia, United States - WW16-25 | ecosystem: Environmental > Aquatic > Deep subsurface > Groundwater > Cave microbial mat | place...
GGCGCCGGTAGGTCGCGGCGTTGCGTTCGACATCATCGGGTGTCAGCATCGGTCGCGTCTGCTTCTTGCCCGTGGGATCCCCGATCATCGCCGTGAAGTCGCCGATGACGATGATGGCCTCGTGGCCCAGGTCCTGGAACTGGCGCAGCTTCCGCAGCACGATCGCGCTGCCCAGGTGGAGGTCCGGCGCCGACGGGTCCAGGCCCAGCTTGACGCGAAGCGGCCGGCCCAGGCGCAGCTTGGCCAGGAGATCCTCCTCGGAGATGATCTCAACGGCCCCGCGCCGGAGGCGCTCGAGTTGCTGCTCAGGTGGGAGGAACGGCATGTGCCTGATTATACCGTCCTACAGGGCGAGCGTAATGACGGTGGCGCCCTCGTCGCCTTCGCCCCGCTCGCCCAGACGAAACTGCCTGACGTGCGGATGGCCGCGCAGGAAGTCGTGGAGCGCCCGGCGCAGCCGGCCGGTCCCCTTGCCGTGAATCACGCTGACCTGGGGCAGTCGGGCGCGGACCGCCTCGTCGAGGTAACGGTCCACCTCGAGCAGGGCGTCGTCCACCGTGGCGCCGCGGACGCTGAGCGACGGCGCAACCGCGGGGACGTCGGGCGTCTGGACCATTTCATCGGGCCGCTGGGGGATCGGCTCCACGCCGCGCAGGGCACTGCGCGGCACGCGTGTGCGCACGGCTCCGACCTCTACCTCCACCTCATCGCGCGCGTCGGGTGCGGCGCGGACGACACCGGCCCGGCCGAGTGGGGCCACGAACACCGCCTGCCCGGGTTCCACGCGGTCGAGCAGCGGGCCCGGCACCGGCGCAGGCTCAGCAGGCGGCAGCGCCTCCAGGACCTCGCGGAGGTGGGCCCTGGCCCGCTGGACTGCGGCCTCACTGCCGGCCGCGCGCACCTCCGCGAGCACCGCATCGAGTCTCCGGCGCGTCTCCTCCACAATCGCTTCACTGGCGCGCCGCGCCTCAGCCAGCAGCCGGCGGCGCTCCGCGCGAAGGCGGTCGGCTTCGGTGGCCCACCGCTGCTCGGCGTCCTCGGCGGCCTGCCGCGCCAGCGCGGCCTCCGCCCGATCGTGCTCGGCGGCCTGACGATCCCGAGTGAGGTCTTCCAGGACGCGTTCGATCGCCACCTGCTCGGGCGCGAGCTGGGCCCGGGCATCGGCCACGATCTCGGGCGCCAGCCCGAGACGCTCGGCGATGATCAGCGCGTTGCTGCGGCCGGGCAGCCCGATGCGTAAGCGATACGTGGGCCGCAGCGTCTCGCCATCGAACTCGACGGAGCCGTTCTCAATGCCGTGCTCGCCGGAGGCGAGCATCTTCAGCTCGTTGTAGTGTGTGGTCACCGCGGTGTAGAGGCCCCTGCGGTACAGGGTCAGGATAATGGCGCGCGCCAGCGCCACCCCCTCGGTCGGGTCCGTCCCCGCGCCCACCTCGTCGAGCAGCACCAGCGCCGGCGGTTCGACGCGCCGCAGGATCTCGACGATGGCGGTCAGGTGCGAGGAGAACGTCGAGAGATTCTGCTCGATCGACTGCTCGTCGCCGATGTCGGCGTGCACCTGCGCAAACGCGGTGACCTGGCTGCCGTCGTCGGCCGGGATGTGAAGACCGGCCTGGGCCATCAGCACCAGCAGCCCCGCGGTCTTGAGGGCGACGGTCTTGCCGCCGGTGTTGGGGCCGGTGATGACCAGGGTCGTGAACGCCCCACCCAGCTCGATGTCGATAGGCACCACCGAGTCGGCACCCCGGGTCAGCACCAACAGGGGATGGCGTGCGCCCCGCAGACGGAGGACGCCGTCGGCGCTGACGGCCGGCGGCGCCGCGCGGAGGGCCGCCGCCAGAGCGGCCCCGGCCGCGGCCAGATCGATCTCGGCCATGGCGTCACGGCTCTGACGGAGGGCCGGTGCGGCCTGAGCGATGAGCGCTGAGAGCCGCTGGAGGATGCGCCGGATCTCCTCGCGCTCGGCCGCGGCCAGCTCGCGCCGGCGGTTGCCCAGCGGCACCAGGCTCAGCGGCTCCATGAACAGCGTCGCGCCGCTCGCGCTCGAATCGTGGACGATGCCGGGGAACTGCGCCCGGTGTTCAGCCTTAACCGGCACGACGTAGCGATCCCCGCGCGTCGTGATGATGGGCTCCTGCAGATACCGGGCGTGGGCCTCGCCGTGCACGATCGCATCCAGCGACGTGCGCAGCCGGCGTTCAAGATCGCGCTGCTCGGTCCGGAGGCGGCGCAGCTCCGGGGACGCATCGTCCTTGATTCGGCCCTGGGTGTCCAGCGCGCGCTCGATCTGCGCTTCGATCTCCGGCAGCGGCGTCAGGCGGTCCGCGATCTCCGCCAGACGCGGCGCACGGCTGCGACGGCCGCGGACATGCCCGTGCAGGTGCCGGATGACCTCCAGGGTCTGGAGGACCTCCAGCAAATCGGTGGGCTCCAGCGACCCGCCGGAGGCCGCGTGCGCGAGGTACGGCGTCAGATCCCTCCCGCCCCGCACCGGAATCTCCGCCTCGGCGACCAGCGCGACCGCCTCACCGACAACCGCCAGGCGCTCGCGCATCTCATCGAGATGACTCGCCGGGAGGAGGCGCAGGGCGCGCTCGCGACCCATAGGCGTCACGGTGTGGCGGCTCAACACCTCGATGATCTTTGGAAATTCCAGGACACGGAGCGTGCGCTCGTCAGCGGGGCCGGTCACGCCGGTCCTCCCGCGGCCAGCACCTCCGGCGACATACCGCTGACCGCCGCCGCGACAACCGCCGGCGCCACATCCGTGATGGCGCGGACGGCACGAAAGGCGCTTCGCGCCGGACCAACGACGAGCACCGGCACCGGATTCGTCGTGTGGAGGCGCGTGCGGTCGTCCTCGATGTTGCCGTGATCGCTCGTGATCACCACGGTGAGCGCCGCGTCCCGACTCTCGAGCGCACCGGCGATCAGCGCATCCACCATCGCCACGACCTCGTCGGCCGTCAATACAATCCTGCCGTGGGCGGCCAGGTCGGTAAGGAAGAATTCAAAGAAGGTCAGATCGTTCGTCGCGGCCATCGCCGCCAGCCGGCGGCCCGCCTCGCCCGGTGTTATCTCCGGCACGTCGTACCCCCACTGACGCAGGCGACGGTTGGTAAGGTCGTGGAAGACGGCCTGCCCCGCGCGCAGGTCCTCGAGCGTCCGCAGCCGCACGCCGGCCGCCTGCGCGGCGAACGTCACCGCCGCGACCTTCAGGCGCCGCGCCGCGACGGCCGCAAAGTATTCAGGACTGTAGACGTTCGCCAGGGCCACGCGCCCGCCGCTCCCCATCAGACGCGCAAACAGGCTGCCGCCAGCCAGCAGGGTCCGCAACGGCGCGGTCGGATACGCCGTGATGTGACGCCCGGCCAGGGCAGGCGCGTTGGCGCCCGTCAGCAGCGCCGTCTGGCCGGTGGCGCTCTGGGGCAGCCCGGGTACGCCCAGCGTCGCATCAGCGAGTTGCAGCAAGACGTACCCGTGCTCAAGGGGATCCTGCAGCACCAGCGGTCCGCCAAGCAGGCGGCGCAGCGTGGGCGTGGGCACGCGGGCAAAGGGGTTGGTCGCCGGATCATTCGCGCCGAGGCCCACACCGTCAAGGAAGAGCAGCAGCAGCGACATTGCTCTCATTATAGACGTCGAAACGGCCGCGACAGCGCCGGGTGCCCGGCCAGCCCAAAGCGCCAGGGCCGGGTGGCCGCCGCGGTGACGCCGATCCTCGGACCGACCACGATGCGGGCCCGCCGCCGCCGTCCCCTGGCGATAAAGAGCGGCGGCGCCGTCAAGTCGGCGCCGTTGTGGTGTAGTCCGACCGCCATGGCGGCGGTCAGAAGAGCCGGGCCGGCCGCCAGGCGGGCGGACGGCGTCGCGCCCCTCCGGACGCCCTGGCCGTGCTCAACGATCTCGAGCGCGCGCAGCAGCACGGCCCCGGGACGGCCGTCGGGCTCGGTTGTGACATTGAGGCAGTAGTGCATGCCGTAGGTGAAGTAGACGTAGGCCGTGCCCGGACGTCCGAACATGATGGCGCTGCGCCGCGTCCGGCGATGGGCATGGCTGGCCGGGTCGCGGATGCCGCGATACGCCTCGGTCTCCACGATCCGGCCCACCAGCCGGCCGCCCTCGGTTTCGTGCACCAACACACATCCGAGCAGGGCACGGGCGACGATGACGGCGTGCCTGGCGAAGAAACGCCGGCTGAGGGGGCGGTACCGGATCATGTCACCGGCGGCGGCGCGGCGTTCCCTGGGCGCGGCCCAATGTCCCCAGCAGTTTCGCGACCGGCAGCGTGTTCAGCACGTCCTTTGCCTCAACCCAGCCGCGTCGAGCGACGCTCACGCCAAACTTCATGTGGTGGAGGTGGTCGCCGGTGTGCGCGTCTGTCCCGATCACCAGCCTGACACCCCGCTCCTTGGCCAGGCGCGCATGCGTGTCCTTGAGGTCGAGGCGCTCGGGCGCCCCGTTGATCTCGAGCGCGGTCCCAGTCCTGGCGGCGGCGTCGACGATCGCCTCAATGTCGATCTCGTATGGGTCGCGCTGTCCCAGCAGCCGTCCGCTCGGGTGGCCCAAAATGTCAGCGTGCTCGCTCTCCATCGCCTTGACGATCCGCCGCGTCATCGCCTCCCGGGTCATCTTGAAGCGGGTGTGCACGGAGATGATGACGACGTCGAGATCCGTCAACACATCATCAGGATAGTCGAGCGCGCCGTCGGCCAGAATGTCGCACTCCGCACCGATGAGCACCACCAGACCGGCGCGATCGGCCAGTCGCCGGACCTCCGTGATGTGCGCCCGGAGCTCCGCAACCGTGACCCCGCCCGCCATCTTCAAAGATTGCGAGTGATCCGTGATGCAGATGTACTCGTAGCCCAGCGCGCGGCCGGCGCGGGCCATGCCCTCCGCGGTCTCTGAGCCATCGCTCCAGCGGGTGTGCATGTGCAGATCGCCGCGAATGTCTGTGAGCTCGACCAGCGTCGGCAGGGTCCCCTTCAGCGCCGCGTCGATCTCGCCCTGGTGTTCCCGCATCTCCGGCGCGATCCACGGCACACCGATGGCCTTGTACACTTCCGCCTCGGTGCGGCCGGCGACTCGAGTGCCATCGGTCGTGCGCCACACGCCGTACTCGTTCAACTTGAGCCCGGCGCGGATCGCGCGCTCCCGCAGCGCCACATTGTGCTCTTTGCTGCCGGTAAAGTACTGCAGCGCCGCGCCAAAGGCGGCGGGCTCGACGACGCGGACGTCGGCCTGCAGGCCGACGTCCAACACGACGCTCGAGCGCGTGGGCCCCCGCGCCAGCACCTGCTCCACCTGCGGGGCGCCGGTAAACGCCTCCATCACGGCCTCCGGCGTCTGGCTCGTCACCAGGATGTCGATGTCGCCGACCGTCTCCTGCATGCGCCGCAGGCTGCCCGCGACGCTGATCTCGTTGACCCCCGGCACGTCGCGCAGCCGCGCCACAAGCGCGTCGGCGACCGGGAGCACGACGCCCAGCGGCCGGCGGGTCCCGCTGCGCCGGAGCATGGCGATGCCCTTCAGGATGTTGGCTTCGGTCTTGGCGCCCAGCCGCGGCAGATCGCGGATTCGGCCCGCCGTCGCCGCGGCCTCGAGCGCATCAATCGAGGTGATGCGGAGCTGCTCGTAGAGGAGTAGCGCGGTCTTTGGGCCAATCTCCGGCACCGACATCAGCGTCGTCAACCCGGGCGGCAGCGACGCCGCGAGCTCCTCGTAGGCCTTCATGGTACCCGTCTTGAGGAACTCTTCGATCTTGTCCGCGGTGGCCGTGCCAATGCCCGGGATCTCGGTCAGCGCGCCCCGCGTTGCGACGGCGGCGACGTCCTCGGTCAGCGCCTCCATGGCGCGGGCGGCACGGCGGTAGGCGTTGATCCGGAAGATCGACTCGCCCTTGACCTCCAGCATGTCGGCGATCAAGGCGAAACGCTGGGCGATGGCGCGGTTCTGCACGCCCCCGCGCTAGAACTTGTGGTCCGGACCCACGGGCGGGAACGGGATGGGGCTCAGCGTCTGGAGTTGCTTGATGCTGCTCCGCTGACCGGCGGCCACTGGTTTGATGATCGTTGACCGCTCGATATCCTTGGTGATCCCGTCGGAGAGCGGCGTCGCCAGCAGCACGCCGACCAGCGCCATCGCCGCCACGTACGCCTTGAGACCGCCGGCGACGACGCCCAGCATCTGGGCCTGGGACGCCGGCCGCTTGCCGCCTGGCATGATGCTGATGAGCAGCGAGAGCAGCAGGTAGACGAGGACGAACGGCAGGATGAACCCTACGGTGCGCCCCCACTCCCTAGGCAGGTCCTTGATCGAGGAGCCAAGGGCGGCGGCGATGGCCTCGCCAGCGGTCGCCAGGAGCACTGCCGCCACCACGTAGGAGACGACGATCCCCAAGCCGGTGAGCAGTGAGAGGGTTGCACCCTTGAACAACCCCTGGAGGACAAAGTAAATGGCCATCGCGATGACGAACCAGTCCAGCCAGATCATCGCCACACCTCCTTCACACGCCTCGTTCACCGCTCGTGCCTACACCCGAATCGTCACCGGCAGACGCGCCGAGAGTGTGGTATGGACGCGGCGAATGATCACGTCGACCTCATCACCGATCAGCGTTCGGTCCGGCGCGCGCAGCGTGAGGGCGTAGGCCAGGTTGCGCATGCCGGTGTCCAGCGGCGGGCCGACGTACACATCAAATAGTTCGACGCCTTCGAGCAGCTCTCCCACGCTGTCACGAATCGAGGCTTCGATGACAGCGTGCGGCAGGTCCACCGAGGCGACCACGGCCACGTCGCGGCGCACCGCCGGATAGCGGGGCAGGCCGGCGTACCGGGGCTGCAACACGGCTCGGTCCAAGACAACCTCCAGATCCAGCTCAGCCACGTAGGTCCGGCCCGGGAGATCGAAGCGGGCCGCCACCTCGGGCGCGAGCTCGCCCAGATAGCCGGCCTCATTTCCCCCGATGGTGATGTGCCCACCCCTGCCGGGGTGTAGCCACCGGGTCCCCGTGCCGCGGGGGACTAGGGGTCCGGCCCGGAGCTCAGCGACCAGGGCCTCGAGGACACCCTTTAGATGATGGAACGTGACCTCCCCGGCCTTGTCCGGCTGGTCCCAGCCGCCTTGCAGCCAGCGCCCGCGCATGGCGATGGCCAGGTGCCGCCGCTCGGTGATGGCGCCGTCGGGTCGGCGGGCGAAGGCCCGTCCGATCTCGAAGAGGTGGACGGCGTCCCGGCGCCGGTTGACGTTCACCCGCACGGCGTCCAGCAGACTGGGCAGCAGGATGGGACGCAGCTGCGTGTGGTCGGTGGTCAGGGGATTCTCGAGCCGAACGGACTCCGCCCTCGCGTGCTCACCACCATCCGGATCCAGGCGATCCAACAGCGACTGATTGACAAGCGAGACGGTGAGCGCTTCGGTCAACCCGACACGGATGAGCGCATCGCGTGCCGCCGACTCCATCTCCAGCCGGACCGGGCGGCGCCCCTGGGCCATCACCTCGACCGGCATCGCTTCTGGGACCCGGTCGTAGCCGAAGTGGCGGGCGATCTCCTCGATCACATCTTCCTCTCGCTCAAGGTCGCGGCGTCCTGCCGGCGGCGTCACGTGGAGCACGTCGTGGTCCCGCCGTACGTGCAGCCCCAGTCGGGAGAGGATCGCGAGCGCCTCCTCGTCCGGCACGCGCACGCCGATGAGGCGCTCGATCCTCGCCAGCCGCAGCGGGATGATCGACCTCATCACCCGCGCGGCTGAAGGGTAGGCGTCGACCGACCCCCGCAGGAGCGCGCCGCCCGTCAGCTGTGTGATCAGCCGCGCCGCACGCCGGGCGGCGCGCAGCGTCCCCTCGGGATCGATCCCACGCTCAAATCGCGTGCTCGCCTCGGTGCGCAACCCCACGCGCCGGCTCGTACGCCGGATGCTCGCAGGCGCAAAGGACGCGGCCTCCAACAGGATTGCCCGCGTCCTCGTCCCGATCTCGGTGTCGGCGCCGCCCATGATGCCCGCCAGCGCGATAGGCCGGCGGGCATCGGCAATGACCAGCGCATCCGAGTCGAGATGGCGCGTCACCCCATCGAGCGTCACGAGCCGTTCGCCCGCGGCCGCGCGCCGGATCACGATCCGGCGCTCCACCAGCGTGTCCAGGTCAAAGGCATGGAGCGGCTGACCCCACTCGAGCATCACGTAGTTGGTCGCGTCGACGATCGCGTTGATGGGGCGGATCCCGCTCGCCTCCAGCCGTGAGGTCAGCCAGGGGGGCGAGGGCGCGATGGTCACACCGGTGATGACGTGCGCCACGTAGCGGGGGCAGAGCACGGCGTCCGCGATCTCGACCGCCGCCACCGTGTCAGCAGGCGGATCGACCTCGGCGACCGCGTCATCGGGAAGGCGAACCTCTCGCCGCCGCCATGCCGCGTACTCCCGGCCGACGCCGATCATACTGAGGAGATCGGGGCGGTTCGAGGCGATCTCCAGGTCAAAGACCGCGTCCCCGTCCGCCAGCCGCTCCACGGCATCGACCCCGAGCCCGAGCATGGGGAGCTGCTCAGCGAGCGTGTCCACGTCATCGGTTACCTCGACGTAGTCGCGCAGCCACGACAGGACGACGCGCATCAGAACTGCTCGAGGAGCCGGAGGTCGTTCTCCCACAACAGACGGATGTCAGGGATACCGTAGCGGACCATGGCCGGCCGGTCGACACCGAGCCCAAAGGCAAACGCCGTGTAGCGCTCGGGATCGATCCCAGCCATCTCCAAGACGCGCGGATGGAACATGCCGCACCCGCCCAACTCGAGCCACCGGCCCCCAAACGTCACGGCCAACTCTGCGCTGGGCTCCGTGAAGGGAAAGTAGCCGGGCTGGAACCGCGTGCGGGTCTCGCGACCGAACATCTCCCGCGCGAACGAGGCCAGCACGCCCTTCAGATCGGCCATGGTGATGTGCTCCCCCACCATGAAGCCGTCCACCTGGTGAAAGACGGGCATGTGGGTCGCATCCACGGCATCACGGCGATAGCAGCGCCCCGTCGTCAGGATGCGCATGGGCGGCGTCCTCTCCATCATCACGCGCGCGTCCACAACAGTGGAATGCGTGCGGAGGAGCAACTCATCGCTCAGGTAGAACGTGTCTTGAGAGTCACGAGAAGCGTGGTCGCGCGGCATGTTGAGCCGGGCGAAGTTGAACTCGTCGGTCTCGACCTCCGGACCGTCCACGAGCTCAAACCCCATCTCCATGAAGATTCGCTCGACCTCGTCCAGGGTCCGCCGGAGGACATGACGCCGGCCGATCGGTCCTCGCCGGCCGGGCAGCGTCACGTCGATCGCCTCCGCCTCCAGGCGCCCGGGCATCGCGACGGCGGCGAGTTCGGATGCTCGCGTGGCGAGGGCGGCCTCCAGTCCTTCCCTCACTTGATTGAGGCGGGCCCCCAACGCGGCGCGCTTGCGCTCGGCAAGCGACGGCAGGGTCTTCATCATAGCCGCGAGCCGGCCCCGCCGGCCCAGCACCTCGTGGCGCAAGGCGGCCAGGGCTTCGGGTGTAGTTGCCGTCCGCAGCGCCGCCCGCGTTTCCGACTCCAGTCGATCCAGCTCGTCTGGCATGGCGTCCTCTTGAAAATACGACGAGGCACGTTCGCCCCAGGGGCGAAAGCGCCTCGCTCTCGCGGTACCACCCTTGTCGACCGGACGGCCCTGGCACACGTGCGGCGCGTCCAATCCTCGATCCCCTGCTAGCGGCGGGGCTCCGGCCGGGTCTACTGGCAGGATGTGGCGTTCAACCCGGCGGCTCTGGAGTGAACTTCCCGGCGGTCACACCCGAGGGGGCTTGCAGTCGCTGGCCCCCACTCCCTCTCCCCGCGTGGTCCGCGGGGTCGAGCCCGCCCACCGGTACTCTCTCCGTCATCGCCTCGTTCCGTATGGTCGTCGTGCGGTCATGCTGCAGAACGAGTGCTGAGATCAGTTCAGGGAGAGTCTCGTCAACCACGCCAGCGGGCTGGAGGCGTTCCGTCGGTACAACAGGTATGCCCAGACCGATCCGGTCGTCTCGAACAGTCGCCAGCACCAGTCGCCCGACCAGTACGCGTGCACCGATCGCCCCCCAACCAGCGATGCGCGGACGCCCTGGCAGCGCCACACCCCTCGGGCTGAAACCCGCGACAGATCAGGGTTTCAGGCGCCGCGTCATCACCGCCGCGAGTATAACACAGGCCACGCGAACCGGCAAGCCGACGTTTGCGGCACAGCGCGCTTATCGGCGCCGTGCCACCTCGTAAAGCAGTAGCGCGGCAGCGACAGCAACGTTGAGCGACTCCACCGGACCCCGCAGGGGAATGCGTACACGCTCACCGACGCCGTCCCACGCCAGATCTGGTCCGGAGGATTCATTCCCGACCACGATGGCGACGGGCGGCCCGAGCGCGACTCGCGTATACTCGGTCGGCGCGTGCGCATCGGCCACGAGCACCCGGGTTCGCCGCGCGGCGAACCCGGACCGAAGTGCGGCACCGTCGATGGTCACAATCGGAATCCGAAATGCCGCACCCATGGTGGCGCGCAGCGCCTTCGGTCCGTAGGGATCGACTGTGCCCTCGGTGATCGCCACGGCCGAAGCGCCGGCGGCCACACACGTGCGTATGATGGTCCCGAGATTCCCAGGATCCTGAATCCCGTCGGCAACGAGCAGGATGAGGTCGGGAGCACCGAGGACCGCGTCGGTCGCCGGACGGGGACGGCGTGCGAGCGCGACGACGCCCTGGCTGGTGACCACACGGCTGGCCGCCTGCACCACTCGGGGCGCGGCGGCGTGCACGCGCGCGCCGGCCGCGCGCAGTCGGTCGGCGAGTGGCTGGCCCTGCGGCGACGCAGGCGCCACGAGTGCCGTCTCCACCACGACCCCCGCGTCAAGGGCTTCACCGATCAGACGCGGGCCGTCGAGCAGCATGCGCTCCCCCGCGATGCCATCGTGGCGCTCGCCCGCCTGGCGGAACGCCTGTACGAGGCGGTGGCGCGTCGACGTGATCATCCGCGCCGGTCAGCGTCAGAGAGACGCTTCGAGTCGGGTCAGCTGGCGGTTCTCTCCCACGACGACCAGGACGTCGCCGGCCTGCAGCGGGGTCTCGACAGCGGGGGAGATCAGCAGTTGCCCGTCGCGCCGGATCAGCAGCACGCTGATCCCGTAGTTCTTTCGCAGGTCGAGATCGCCAAGCGTCCGCCCTGCCAGTTTTTCGGAGATACTGAGCTCCTCGATCGAGAACGTCGGAGACACCTCGAGGTAGTCCAGGACATTGGGCGAGGCCAGGGTGTGCGCGATGCGCGCACCCATGTCACGCTCAGGGTGGACGACGACGTCGGCGCCGACGCGTTCGAGCACCTTGCCTTGACGCTCGTCGACGGCCTTGGCCACGATCTTCTTGCAGCCGAGCTCCTTGAGCACCAGCGTCGTCAGGATGCTCTCCTCGATAAAGTTGCCGATGGCGACGACGACCGCATCGAAATTGGTGATCCCCACGCCCCGAAGCGCCTCAGCGTCGGTTGAGTCCACCTGCACGGCGTGGGTGACCTCATCCGCGACGCGGCTAAGTGGCTCCTCGTTCTTGTCGATCGCCAAGACCTGGTGGCCCAACAGCCGGAGCGTCGCCGCGACGCTCCGGCCAAAGCGGCCCATCCCAATCACTGCAAACTCGCCCATGGTCGTCTCCAGCAATCTCCCGCCCAACGGGAGAGATCTCTTACCCCACGTAGATCCGGTCCTCTGGATAACGAATCCTCGGCGGCCGAACCCGCCGGGTCACGCCAAACGCCAGGGTCAGCAATCCCACGCGCCCGCCGAACATCGTCAGCATCACGATCACCCGACCGGCCTGGGAGAGATCCGGCGTCAGTCCAGTGCTCAGCCCGACGGTGCCGAACGCCGAGGTGATCTCAAACAGCGCCGGTAGGAAGTCGGTGCCCTCGACGCGGGTCAGCAGGACGGTCATCGTCATCACAAAGGCCACGGACACGAGCGCGATCGTGACCGCCTTGTAGACGACAAACACCGGGATGCGCCGGTGAAAGAGCGTCGGATCACCCGTCCCACGGATCGTGCTCAGGATGACCGCGAGCGGGGTGATGAACGTCGTAGTCTTGATACCGCCTCCGGTGCCGCCCGGCGACGCGCCGATAAACATCAAGGCGACGATTAAGGCCAGCGCGGGCTGCGTCAGGGCCCCGAGGTTCAGGGTTTGAAACCCCCCAGTGCGGGGTGTGACCGCTTGGAAGACCGCGGCCAGCGCGCGCGTGGCCGGCGACAGCCTGCCCAGGGTCTCCGGGTTGGCGAACTCCAGCAACAGGAAGAGACCGGCGCCCGCCGCGATGAGGATTCCGCTACCCAGCAAGACGGTCTTGGAGTGAGTGGTGAGCCGCCGCGACAGCAGGTCGAACAACACCGAGAACCCGAGTCCACCCAGAATGATCAGCACGGCGATCGTCAGGCTCACGAGTGGATCGCTCACGTACGCCGTCAGGCTCCGAAAGCCCCCCATCACGTCAAACCCGGCATTGTTGAAGGCCGAGACGCTGTGGAAGAGTCCCAGGTAGGCGGCCCGCCCCAGCGGCACGTCCACCGACCACCGGAGGGTCAGGATCGCCGCTCCCAACGCCTCAATGGCCAGCGCCATCAGCACGATGCGGCGTGTAAAGCGGACCACCCCGCCCATCTCGTAGAGATTGTGCGCCTGGGTCAGGACGATACGCTCCCGCAACCCGATCCGCCATCCCAGCACCAGGGCCAGCAGCGCCCAGGAGGTCATGTACCCAAAGCCGCCGACCTGGATCAAGGCCAGGATCACGAGCTCGCCAAACGTAGAGTAGTGGTCCGCGGTGTCGACGACGACGAGCCCCGTTACACACACGGCCGAGTTCGCGGTGAAGAGGGCTGTGAGGAAGGGGGTCGGCTGACCGGTCTCTGAAGCGATCGGCAGACTGAGTAGTGCGGCCCCGACCAGGATGACGGCCGCAAACCCGGCGACGATGGACTGGGCCGGGCTCAGCGTCAGCCGAGCGGCCCGGAGTCGTGAAGCGGGCGACATCTCACGGGCCATCCGCGCAAACCGCTCTCTCCACCAGGCAGGCCGGGGTGTGTGGGCCGCGTGCGTTCGCCGACTATGACCCCAGGCCGGCTTTGGCGCGCGCGACCAGGGCGTCGAAGGCCACGCGATCGCGGACCGCGAGGTCGGCCAGCACCTTTCGGTTGACCGTGATCCCGGCCCGGCGGAGTCCACTAATGAGCCGACTGTACGACACCCCACTGGCGCGCGCCGCCGCGTTGATGCGCACGACCCACAACCGGCGGAACTGGCGCTTGCGCAGGCGTCGGTCGACCAGCGCCCGGGCCAGCGCCCGGGTGACGTACTGGTTGGCGAGCTTGTACCAGCGGCTCTTGGCTCCGCGGAATCCGCGGGCCAGCCGGAGGACCTTTTTGTGCCGGCGCCGCACGGTGACGCCGCGCTTCACCCGTGCCATGTCCGTCCCACCTTCCGCTGTGTGCGCACGATCTCCGGGGTGACCTGGGTCGTGCCTACCTACGTCCCGGGCAGCAGGCGCCGCACCCGCGCTTCATCGGCGGCAGCCACCAGCACGCGCGCTCGAAGCGATCGTCTGCGCTTGGGGCGCTTCTTCACCTTCAAGTGGCCACCGTGCTGCCGGCCGCGCAGCAAGGCGCCCGAACCGGTCACACTGATCCGTTTGGAGGCTCCTTGATGGCGCTTGGACTTCTTCATCAGCGGACTCCTCATCGGGTGCGCGCCCACCTCGCTTACCCCGTCGGCGCTCCACCCTTGCGCGGGGTCAGAATCATGATCATGTTGCGACCTTCTAGCATGGGAATGCGCTCAACGGCCCCCACGTCGGCGACCATCTCGGCCATTCGCTTCAGCAGCACTTCGCCAACCTTGGGGTGGGCCATCTCGCGGCCTCGGAACCACATCGCGACGCGGACCTTGTTGCCGTCCTTGAGGAACCCGTGCACCCGGCGGGTCTTGACCTGGAAATCGTGCTCCCCGATCTTGGGGCTCATGCGCATGCCTTTGAGGTCGCCAGCCCGGGTCTTCCGATGCGCATCGTGGTCCCGCTTGCTCTGTTCGTACTTGTAGCGCCCAAAGTCCATGATCTTGCAGACCGGTGGATTGGCGGTCGGGGCCACCTCGACCAGGTCAAGATTGGCCTCCTGGGCTTTGGCCAGGGCGTCGCGGGTTGGGACGACGCCGAGTTGCTCGCCCTCCGGGCCGATCAACCGGACGTCCCGGGATCGGATCCGGTCGTTGATCCTCGTCTCGCGTTCGATAGGCTTTCGCCCTCCTGTGCGCTCCCCATGCGAGCGTAGAGCGCCGCGCCGTGAAACTAGAAAGGGGACGGCAGACGCCATCCCCGTGACCACGCTGGCATCACAGTAAACCCGAGCCGCGCCGCCAACGGCGGGCACTCGGGTGAGAAGCGGATGGCTTCTACTTCGGCCGCATGACCTCGGGCGAGTATAGCACGCGAGGTCAGGAGCGTCAACGGCGATGGACTGCACCGGCCTGCGAGAGGGGAAGTAAGACAAGGGTACCGAACGACTGTGAGGACATGCGTGACCACATGAGCGATCGCCGCGCGCTTCCTTCGCTTCCGGTGTCCGTGCTCGAGGCCTTTGGCGGCCGGATCGTCCGAGGCCTGACGGAGACCGGGCGAACCGCGTTCATGATGATCGCCGCGTTGCGGTGGATACTCGGGGGACGCCTGGAGATCCGCGAGACCGTCGTGCAGATCCACCGCATCGGCGTGGATTCCGTGTACATCGTGCTCGTCACCGGCGCCTTCACCGGTATGGTCCTGGCCTACCAGACGGCGCGGCAGTTCCTCGATTTCGGGGCGCAGGCCTTCGTCGGAGGATTGGTCGGCCTCTCGATGGCGCGGGAGGCGGGCCCGGTCTTCACGGCGATCACCGCGGCGGGCTGGGTCGGAGCGGGTATTGCCGCCGAGATCGGCACCATGACGGTCACCGAACAGATCGACGCGCTGCGGGTGCTCGCCACGGATCCGGTGCGTTACCTGGTGGTCCCGCGCCTGGCGGCAGCCGCGCTGGCCCTCCCGATGCTCACAATGCTGGCGAATGTCGTCGGCGGCATCGGCGGCTACGCCGTGGCGACGGCCGCAGGCGTGAGCCACGGGACGTTCATCCTGTCCGTCCAGCGTTATCTGGAGCCTTGGGACCTGGCAGCCGGCCTCGTGAAGGCGTTTTTCTTCGGGCTGATCATCGCGGCGGTCGGATGCTCGAGGGGCCTGGACGCCACCGGCGGCGCCGACGGTGTGGGGCGCGCCGCGCGCAGCGCCGTTGTGACGGCGATTCTGTGGATCCTGGTCAGCAACTTCTTTCTGGACCTGATCCTTTTCAGAGGAGCGCGGCAATGAGCAGCGAGACGGCCAGTACACCATCACCCGGACCCGGAGCGCCGACCGGTCCCTCGGACGTGGTTGTTGCCGTGCGCGACCTCTGGAGGTCGTTTGGAACCGTGACCGCCCTCGCCGGGGTGTCGCTGGCCGTGCGGCGCGGCGAGACCCACGTCATCATGGGTCCCAGCGGGTGCGGCAAGAGCGTCCTGCTCAAACACCTGGTCGGCCTGCTAAAACCTGATCGCGGGGAAGTGCTGGTCTATGATTGCCCGGTCCACGCCCTGTCTGATGTCGACCTCGACGCCCTCCGCATCCGCATTGGCGTCGTCTTCCAGTCCGCCGCGCTATTCGACTCGCTGTCGGTGGCCGAGAACGTCGCTTTCCCTCTTCGCCGGCACACTCCCCTGCCACGTGAGGCGATCGCCAGCCGGGTCAGCGAGTTGCTGGCGCTGGTAGAATTGGAGGGAAAGGAACACCTGATGCCGTCAGCGCTCTCGGGCGGGATGCGCAAGCGCGTCGGTATCGCGCGGGCACTGGCAATGCGGCCGTCGCTCATCCTCTACGATGAGCCCACCGGCGGGCTGGATCCGCTGACCGCGCGGACGGTGGACGAGCTGATCCTGCGCCTGCGGGCTGACCTGGGGGTGACCTCCGTGGTGGTCACGCACGATCTTGATAGCGCGTTTCAGTTGGGCGACCGGCTGGCGGTCATGGACGCCGGGCGCCTGGAGATCTCCGGACGGCCCGAGGAGATCCTGGCCTCGCCGAATCCGTTCGTACGGCGCTTCCTGGCGACCCGGGCGGTGGCGGTGGCCTCCTCGTGACTATCGAGGCGAAGGTCGGGCTATTCACGATCCTGATCCTGACGGCCGGGCTGGCCTCGATCGCCTTCCTGCAAGGCGGGACGCTGTGGGAGGGTGGCTATGACCTTCTTGTTCGCGTGAAGGACGCCGGGGGGATGGTCGAGAGCGCGCCGGTCCGAATGTCGGGTGTTCATGTGGGCCGCGTGCGGAGACTGGACCTGACGTCTGCCGGGCAGGCCATCATCACGGTCCGCATCCGCGAGGGAGTAGCGATCCCGACCGGGTCCCGGTTTGCGATTGCGGTCCAGGGGTTGATCGGCGACCGGTTCATCACGGTCACCCCGGGACCGGCCACTGCGCCTCCGATCCGGGCGGGGGAGACCGTCGACGCCGCCGATCCCTTCACCGTGGAGGAGATCTTCGCGCGCGTCGTGGCGGTCGCCCGGCAGGCGGAGGAAGCCCTGGTGAATATCAACCGCCTCGTGGGTGATCCGACGCTCCCGACGGCCCTGAGCGAGACGGTCCGCAACGCCCGGGACACAACGTTAGTGATGCGCCGGGCCGCGGACAACATCGAGCACGCCACACAGACGCTCGACCGGTCCATCAGTCGCGAGATTCCGACCATCGCCCGTGACCTGCGGGCCATGGCGGCCGATCTCGCCGGCGCGGCCCAGGAGGTCCGGACCCTCGTGCGGGACGTGGCCGCTGACGGCGAAACGGCTCAACGACTCCGGGAAACGGTCGGGGCCGTCCAGCGAGCGACGCAGCGCGTCGACAAGGTGACGCAGGATCTCTCGGGGGTAATCAACGAGCAACAGGTGCGGGCGGTGCGAGCGTCTCTCACCGAGGCCCAGACCGCGATCACCGAAGCCCGCCAGGGCGTGGCGGAGATCCGACAGGGCGTAGCGGAGGCGCGCGGCGTCATCAGCCGCGCCGGCGGCGTCGTTGACCGCGTGGAACGTATTGTCCCCGACCAGCTTCAGCTGCCGGGTCTGCCATCAGGGTACCAGCTCGACTATCAGCTATGGTACGCCGGCCAGCGGCTCGGACACGACGTGCGGTTCACACTCCTGCCAGACGCCCCCCGGCGGTACATCTTCACCTGGCGAGACATCGGCGGCAGCAGCCGCATCGGCCTCCAGGTCGGCAACCAGCTTGCCAACGCCCCCGGGCTGTCGTACCGGTACGGGCTGATCGATGGGCAACCGGGACTGGGGCTCGACTATGGCACCGCGCCCGGGCCGGTCTACTCGATTGACGTCTTCAACCTCAACCAGCTGACCGTCAACCTGTACGCGACATACTTCTTCCAGCGCGACTGGGGCATCAGCCTCAGAGGCCTGGGCCTGCTGGGCCAGCCGACATTGGGCATCGGTTACTTGCGCCGGTTCTAGCCACGCCGACAAGAGAAAGAGAGCACTGCGTGCGCAGTGCTCTCTGGTATTGGCGCGGTGTGGTTACCGCTTCTTCTTGGCCTTTTTCTTCGCCATGGGACTCGCCTCCTCTCCAGAATCGCTCGAACGAGCGAGGCGCTCGTCGTCACACGCGCGATGTGTTCGCGATGGCGACACATTTTCCTGCCATCGTGCAAGAAAAAAGAAAAAACTTCGCGCAACGTCGTCAGGGTGATTGATCGAGCGACCGCCGGAACGTGTCGACCACCATCGGGATGTCTTCTAGCATCATATGGCGGTGCGTCACGAGCCGCAGGCGCCGTGACCCGGGCGTCGACACCCTGACCCCGCGGCGGGCGAGCGTCGCGGCCAGCGGTCGCGCCTCGCGCTCGGTCAGATCGATACGAACCATGTTCGTCTGCACCCGGGAGGCGTCGATCCGGAGTCCGCTCAACCCCGCAAGGGCCTCGGCCAGCCCCCGTGCCGTCCGGTGATCGTCCGCCAGCCGATCGACCATGTGCTCGAGCGCCACGATGCCGGCGGCAGCGATCACCCCAGCCTGACGCATCCCACCGCCCAGCATCTTGCGGAAGTGGCGGGCGCGCGTCACAAAGTTCGCTTCCCCACACAGCAGCGATCCCACCGGCGCCGAGAGTCCCTTGGACAGACAGAAGGCCACTGAGTCCGCTGCCGCCGCCAGTCGCGCGGCCGGGATCCCGAGGGCCACCGCGGCGTTGAAGAGGCGCGCACCGTCAAGGTGCATTCGGAGATCGTGCCGGTGGGCGGTGGCGGCCACCTCCTCGATCTGTGCGAGCGTCGCCACGGTGCCGCCCTGACGGTTGTGGGTGTTCTCCAGGCACACCAACCGCGTCGGCGCGTAGTGAGGGTCGCGCGGCCGCAGGGCGGCTACGACCTGGTCACCGGTGAAGCACCCCCGTTCAGTCACGAGAGGGCGAGGCAGCGTGCCCGCCAACGCCGAGAGCGCGCCGGCCTCCATGTTGTAGATGTGCGACTCCGCCTCGACGAGAACCTCGTCGCCCTTCTGCGTGTGGCACATCACTGCCAGCACGTTCGCCATGGTCCCGGTCGGCACAAAGAGCGCGGCGGCTTTGCCGGTGATCCGGGCGGCCAGCGCCTCCAGATCGTTGACGGTCGGGTCCTCGCCAAAGACGTCGTCGCCGACCCTCGCACCGGCCATGGCCTCGCGCATGGCGTCGGTGGGCTCGGTCACCGTGTCACTGCGCAGGTCGATCACACGCAGCGCCGGCGGCGCGGCCGGGTCCGTGCGGCTAAAGCTCATGGGGTCGCCCGGGACGCGGCGTAGAGACCGATCCCTCGGCCGGCTACCGCCGACCCCACGTACGACATCAGGAACAGGAGCACGCCCTTTGTCGCGAGCGCCCGCAGGTCAGCGTCGGCCTGGGCTGTGGGCGACGAACTGGTCAACTGGCCCAACACGCCGGCGCCCACCAGATCACGATAGACGATGACGAAGACGGCGATCAAGATCACCACGCCCAGCAGGAACACCACCAGACCGATCCAGCGGCCCGCGGGGTCACCGAACGGTCGCGCCATGCGTCCTCGCTACCTCCTCAACCGATCCGCCACATCCGGCTAGCCGCGCGCGCCGGCCAAGGCCGAGCCGCACCGGCAGGTCCGAGCGGCCGGTGTGGCGGCGATCACGGTCATGATCAAATCTTTGAGGCGGCCGAGGTTCGCGGCGAACTGGCGCAGGACCTCCTCGGCGCTGACGGGCTGGGCGTCGGGATCACCCTCAACGCCCACGTCGTAGTCGGTGATGAGGGACACGTTCAGATAGCACATCTCGGCTTCGCGCACCAGAGGGCACTCGGGATACTGTGTCATGTTGATGACCTCCCATCCCATCGAGCGGAACCACCGGCTCTCGGCGCGCGTAGAGAACCGCGGCCCCCCAATGACGACGACCGTCCCGGTGCGATGACTCGATAACCCCAACCGGCGCGTCGCGGCCCAGGCCACCTCCCGCAGCTGTGGGCAGTAGGGATCGGCCAGGCTGATGTGCATCGTCTCGGGTCCGTCGAAGAACGTGTCACGGCGACCGTTCGTCCGGTCCACGAGCTGGTCGCAGACCACGAAGTCGCCCGGGTGGACGTGCGGCTGCAGGCTGCCGGCGGCGGTCGGTGCCAGGATACGCGTGACGCCGAGCTGCTTCATGGCGGCGATGTTCGCGCGATAGTTGATCATGTGTGGCGGCCACTGGTGCTTCCGGCCGTGACGCGGCAGGAACGCGACGCGGCGGCCGGCGATCTCGCCCACCGTGACGACGTCGCTGGGCGGCCCGTGGGGCGTATCGATCTGAATCTCCTGAGCGCCCTCGATCAGCGAGTAGAATCCTGACCCGCCGAACACGCCGATCTCCGCCGTGGCCATGCCTGCTCCGCACCTCACAACCCGCTTGAACACACAATCGACCCGGGGTCGCCGGGCCGCCTGGTCGAATCCGAGTGGTCTTCACTCCGTAGGATTCGGCAGGGACGACATCGCTCCCTGCTGTTGCCCTGGCGGGCGGTATGCGGCAACGCGAAGTCGGACATAGTCTACGACCCAGGTCCCCTTCGCGTCGCAGAGAAGTGGACGCAGCGCGGCCCGGACCTCGGGCGGCTCACCCACCCGGACCACGTATGAAAGCAGCCCCGTTGCGAAGCGTCTTGAAGCCTCGGGACGAGTTGCTCACCCCGAGAGCGTAGACTTCAGTCCCGATGGCTACCTTCTCGGCTCATACCGCATCGCCACCGCCCCCGAGCGGAACTCCAGCCGGCTTACGAGCTTCAAGTCGACCCACTTCGATAACCCCGCGAACAACATCGGCCCGTGGCCCGCGAGCCTGGGGTGCACCACGAACTCGTACTCATCGATCAATCCCAACTCCGCCAGAGCCAGCGGGAGTTTCACGCCACCCACGAACAGCCCCTTACCCGGCTCCCGCTTGAGCCGCTGAACGGCCTTCCCCATATCCCCTCGCACGAGCTCCGCGTTCCAATCGACCTGCTCCAGGGTGCTCGACACGACGTACTTCTTCGCCGCGTTGATCGTCTGGGCGAAGGGTTCCATCCAATCAGGCCTCGCTCCCGTCGGCGCCGGCGGCCGCCACGCTGATTCCATCATTTCGTAAGTCACCCGGCCAAAGAGAAGGGCATCGGCCTGGTCGAGGTTCTCGACCGCGTGACGATGCAAGTCTTCGTCCGCGGGGATTGCACGATGATCGCAGCACCCGTCCAATGTGACGTTGATTGAATACCGAAGGGGTCGCATGATGTAAGAGGACCTCCGATCGGGTCCTAACGGCCTCGAGCTGAGCGGCCCAGCAAGACCATTATCGACCTGAAGTCGCGCGCTGGCCGGGTCCGCTCCAGCGACGGGTTAGGCGGCATTCTTGCAGCTAGTCCTTCGAGGGAATAGCCTGGAGCTTCTCACGGGCCCAGCATCGTGCGGGACCCTGGTCGAGGAGCACTTCATTCGAGCCATGCTAGCCAACTATGAGGGATAGAGCATAGACCAACCCGACGAGAATAAGAAGGATCATGAAGCCGACGTACAGCTTGTCTTGGCGGATTGCTTTCGAGGATTGAAGACTCTCTGGCTTGGCGTCCACAAATTCCTCGAGAAAGCCGAGGTATCTTCTTGCCGCTCGCGCTCTGGCTACGTGCATGCGCATTTCTCTTTCGAGGCTCACGTTTGTCATCAGTCCTAATAGGCCCAGAATGACAATAACCCCACTGATACCCGATTTGAGGATATCGGAACTTGATTGAAAGAAGGCGTAACTGAGGGCACCAAGTATCACGAGAAACTGAAGGGACAGCGAAGTCCGTTCCCGCGAGAGATTAGCGAATTCCTCTCGTTCCTGCTTGTAATAGTCAAAGACCATTCGCACCTTCGCATGTGCGTCAAGCTGTTTTTCTTTCATTCGGGAGGACCTCTCCTGGTGTAGCCCTGCGGCAAGTCGTGTGCCTCAGCAAGTGCTTCCGGAAATAGTGACGAGCCGCCTAACAAGCAATAGACAGAACTGTCTAAACCTGCCAACACTGCAACCGCCGCAGTGTTTCACCTGTAAGGGTGGACGTGCTGATGCTCCCCGCTCCATCCTGCTTCCTTAGTAATCCGTGCACCACAATACCTTGAAGGCCGTTGTAATAGGCAGACCTGCCTAATTCGGCGCGTGTCGGACCGCTGACGGCCCCTGCAGGCACGCAGGTCCGCCTTGGCCCCATTGTCGGGTTCCTGGGATATAGCCGCAATCCTGGAGGAGTTCACCCTTGCCCGCCCGCACCACGATCTGGTTCGATGTGAACCCTCAATCGGCCTCGGGGCGACTTCCCACCAAAGGGGCGCCAAGCGCCGATGCGATCGCCGGAAGCACCTGCTCGACCTCTGCGGCAATGACGACGGCCGCGCGTGTGTCGAACGACGTCGGCTCGCGATTCACGATGATCAGGCGGCCGCCGGCGTCCAGCGTCTCTTGCGGCAGGTAGGCCGCGGGCACCACCTGCAGCGACGAGCCGGCCACCAGCATGACATCGGCGGCGCGCGCAGCGTCCACCGCCTGCTCCCAGGCGTCCGGCGGCAAGAGGTCCTCGAACAACACCACGTTCGGTTTGAGCAGCCCCCCGCACTCCGCGCAGCGGGGCAGGCGCTCTTCTGCCAGCGCTACGCGGATGAGCTCGATGGATCCGAGACGACCGCACCCGGTGCACGCGGCCTCGCGCAGATTCCCGTGCACCTCGATGACCACCCGCGAGCCCGCGGCCTGGTGCAGGCCATCGACGTTCTGGGTGATGATCGCCTGCAGCCCGGTCCCCTGCAGCTCGGCCAGCGCGTAATGGGCCGGGTTCGGGGCGGCCCGGCTGAGCCGATCGAGGCGCTGCCGGTAGAAGGTGTAGAATGCCTCGGGCGCGCGCGCGAGCGCCGATCGCGAGGCGATCGCCATGGGGTCGATGCCCTCCCAGAGCCCGCCGGGAGACCGGAAGTCGGGCAGCCCCGACGCCGTGCTCACCCCGGCACCCGTCAGCGCGACGGCCCGGCGCGCCGTCCGCAGCAGGGCGACCGCGGCGTCGACACTCATGACAGATCGGCCAGGTCGCCGCCAGC
>Ga0247727_10006593_pt1 | contig 22733 bp, 14 predicted proteins | sample WisWelCaveWW1625_FD_202498 | JGI IMG/M metagenome (GOLD analysis project Ga0247727, IMG submission 202498) | Biofilm microbial communities from Wishing Well Cave, Virginia, United States - WW16-25 | ecosystem: Environmental > Aquatic > Deep subsurface > Groundwater > Cave microbial mat | place...
CTCCGAGAAGCACCCACTGCTGCCCGTGGGCACCTTCAGCCCCTCGCGGCTCAAGATCGCCTGCGACAGCGTCACCAGCCCCGCGCGGTCCCGCACCAGCCTGTCGCGCACCGAAAGCTGCGCCCGCACGTGTCGCTGCTCCTCGGAGGTCCGATGGGCCGCCCGGTACGCCCCGAGCCGGCAGGCCTCGGCCAGCGCCTGCGCGTCGCGCTTGTCAGTCTTCACACGCCGGCTCCGCTGCGCGTACATCGGCGCGTAGTTCGGATCGGCCACCACCACCTCGTGGCCCAGCTCCTCCAATAGCCTCGCTACCCACTCGCTGATCGTCGATGCCTCGATCAGGATCTTGGCCTTCGGCCGATCCTTGAAGTACGCCACGAGCCGCTCCCGCTCCGTCCGCATCCGCTTCTCGATCAGCTCCCCAGCCTCCGTGACAATCGCGATCTGGCTTTCCTTCTTCCCAAGGTCCATGCCAACATGTTCCATGGCGGCTAGCCTCCCTGACCCAATTGCGCCCTTGAGCGCGTGTCAGTCTTGTGGGGCCATCGTGCCACCACCCTGGGGTGGCTAGCCGCTTCATCTCATCTGTCGATCTGGAAGCTGGTGCGCGTGTTGATCACGTCGATGCTGTAGACGTTGCTGCCGTCGCTCGCGCGGTCGAACACGACCCGGCTCCAGGAGACCTGCTCGTTGAAGCGGGCGCTCGGCTGGAGGCTCAACTCGACGAACGATCTCTTTTCCCGTCCCGAGAACGGCTCGACCGGGTCGTAGTAGATCGAGCGCCCGAAGCGGAAGAGCGTGAAGACGTTCAGCCACCGCGCCACCTGCGCGCCGCCGAAGACGCGCACCTGGCGTATCGGGAACACCTGCCCGGCCCACGGCTCCTGCCCCCAGCCGGCATCGAGGCGGAAGAAGCCCTGCCGCGTCATGTGCAGGCGAATCCCGGGCAGCACGAACCACTGGTGGCCGCCTTGCACCCGGTCCTTGCCATACCGGGTGAAAACGAACGGCACGACGCGCTTCAGCCACGCGTGCTGCTTGGGGTCGGGGTAGAAGCTCGGCGCCAGGAAGCTCCAGCCTTGCGTGATGCCGGTCTGGTTGAGGAACGCCGTGTCCATCCGGAAATCGTTGTCGTAGTGCTCGGCCTGCGTGAGGAACACGAACGGCTTCGTCTCGTAGGCATAGGAGGCTTGACCGGCCAGGCCGTCCGAGCCGGAGAGCCCGTCCAGCGTGCGGCTCGCCGAAGCCAGGAATGTCGCGGTCGCGAGGTGATCGCCCCGCTTCAGCGACAGGTCGGCTCCCGCGACGCGGTTGTGACCGCTCCCGAACTCGGTGTCGGTCAGGAGCACGCCGGCGTAGCTCGTGCGGCCGAGGCTCCACTGGCCGCGGCCGATGAAATACTTCTCCCGCTCGTCCAGGAACGGGTTCTCTGGCTCGCCCGGCGCCTGCCGGCCGGGAGCCTCGTCGCCCGCCACGAGCATCGCGAACGTCGCCCGCCCGGCGGTCCCCGCCGCCTTGGCGCCCCAGAGCGGGTCGACGATCACGCGTGTGTGGACCGCGGTGCGCATGTTCGAGTCGCCGCCTGTGCCCGCCAACTCGAACGTGCCCATCCCTTCCATGAAGAAGGGGCGCTTCTCCGAATAGAAGACCGGGAAGCGCTGGTTCACCTCGACCTGGAAGGCATCGCTCTCGACCTGGCTGAAGTCGGGGTTGACCGTGCCCTCGACGGTGACCGCGGACGTGACTCCGTACTTGACCGAGAGACCGGCGTCGGGCTCCGAGTCCACGGCCGAGAATGCATCGGGTGTCGCTCGTGTCTGGCGCAGCGACCAGGTGGCGCTCGGGATCACCTCGAGCGTGAGCGGCTGCTTCAGGTTCTGCAGCGTCATCAGGGCGTGCCGCTCGATGAAGCTCTTCCCCGCCGGGACCTCGGGCCACGCCGCCGACACACCCAGGCGGCTCACACGCCGCCAGAAGAGAATTCCCATCCTCACCTCGGCTCCGCTCTTGAAGCGGAAGCTCTTCAAGGGCAGGCGCAGCTCGACGTCGTAGCCCCCGCCCGTGCGCCGGCCGGCGCTGTCCCACACGAAGTCGGGGGCCGAGTTCTCGCCGGCGCTCGGCGTCGTCAGGACGTCGGACTGTACGCCGGCGGGGTTGACGAAGAGGTCGTACGAGCTCTGGCCGTTGCCCACCGAATCGAGGCTCAAGCCGACCCAGTCGTCGTTCCAGACGTTGTCGCGCCGGCTCAGCGTGCTGCGGACCTTGTCGGGCGCGGGGTCCAGGCAGCGGAAGGCGAAGTAGAGGAAGGCATCGTCATAAGCGGCGCGGACCTCGGTCGTCTGGGCGAGCTTGTCGCCGTTCAGGGGGTTGTAGGTCAGCCACTCCGTGAGCGGGAGCGCCGGCCCCTTCCACGCATCGTCCTCGAGCACCCCATCGATCACGGGAGGAACCGTGACCCGAAGCGGCGTGACCTCCGGCCGCGCAGGGGCCGATGAAGGCGCGGGAGCGGCCTGACCGGCGGTCGAGGCCAGGAGCGCTAGGAGTGCCGCTGAGGTCACTACGTCATGAGACGCCCGACACGACAGGATGGTTCGTAGCCAAACAATTGGACGCCAGACGATCAATCCAGCGGAACTGCTGGACTGACGAAAAACGGGCGGGACTGGCGGGACCGCTTTTTGGGGGGCTAAGCGCCCCCCGGACCCCCGCTTAGAAGCCCCCCGTGCCCCCGCTAGGCTGTCTGGATCACGCGCAGCACGCGCAGGTTCTGGATCGAGACCTGCGCGGCCACCTGGCTCGCCACGGACTCGAAGGCCTGCGCCGCCGGCGCATCGGGTACGGCCGAGACGATCGGCTGGCCCTCGTCACCGCCCGAGCGCACGCGCGTGTCGATCGGCACCTCGCCGAGGAAGGGGATCTGCATCTCCTCCGCCATCCGGCGCCCGCCGCCGTTGCCGAAGATCTCGGTGCGCTCCTGGCAGTGCCCGCACACGAAGTAGCTCATGTTCTCGATCACGCCGAGCACGGGAATGTTGAGCTGGCGGAACATCCCGACGGCCTTGCGCACGTCCGACACCGAGACGCCCTGCGGTGTCGTGACGACGACGGCCCCGGCCATGGGGACGCTTTGCGCCATCGACAACGCCACGTCGCCGGTGCCGGGCGGCAGGTCGACCACGAGGTAGTCGAGCTCGCCCCAGGCCACGTCGCGCATGAACTGCTGCACCGCGCCGTGGAGCATCGGCCCGCGCCAGATGATCGGCTGGTCGGGCGGGACCAGCATGCCCATCGAGATGACCTTGATGCCGTGCGCTACGGGAGGGACGATGCGCTTGTCGGCCCCCACCTCGGGCGCGTCGTTCGTGCCCAGCATCTGCGGGACGTTCGGGCCGTACACGTCGCCGTCGAGCAGCCCTACGCGCGCTCCCTTGCGGGCGAGCGACACCGCGAGGTTGACCGAGGTGGTCGACTTGCCGACGCCACCTTTTCCCGCGCCGACGGCCACGATGTTGCGGATGCCGGCCACCTGCTGGCGGCCGAAGCCGCCGCGGGTGCTGACGTTGGCCGTCATCTTCGCGCGGGCCGCGGTCACACCGGGCAGTGCTTTGACGAGCGCCTCGGCCTCCGCTTTCATCTGCTCCTTGACGGGACAGGCCGGCGTCGTGAGCTCGACCGTGAAGTCGACCTCGCCGCCCTTGATCTCGACCTCTTTCACGAAGCCGAGCGTCACGATGTCCTTGTGGAGGTCGGGGTCCTGGACGGCTCGCAGGCTGGCGAGCACCGCTTCCTTCGTCACGCTCACGAGTGCGTCTCCTGTCTCGCGGGAAGCGTCAGGACGCGACGGCTTTGTCCACGACTTCCTGCAGCATCTCGAACTTCGTAGGCGGGCTGCCGAGCATCTTGGTGCGGATCTTGCCGGCACCGTCGATCACGAACGTGGTCGGGAAGCCCTGGTTCACGCCGAAGGCATCGCCGGTCTTCTCGTCGCCGAGCAGCTGGCGGTAAGGGATCTGGTGCGCTCGCACGAACTCGTCGATCTCCTCGGGCGAGCCCGAGTCCATCACGACGCCGATCACCTCGATCCCGCGTGGGCGGTTCCTCCGGTAGAACTCGGCGTAGTCCGGGATCTCCTTGATGCACGGGCCGCACCAGGTGGCCCAGAAGTCGACGACGACCACCTTGCCCTTGAGCGAGTCGAGGCTGACGCGGCCTCCGTTGAGGTCGGGCAGATCGAACGGAGGCGCCGCCTTGGCTTCCTTGGCCAAAGGCGCCGGCCCGCAGGCCGCCACCGCAAGAACCACGGCCACAAGGACACAGCGAACGCTACGGCTCATCCGACTAGTATATCGACACCGGCCACCCAGGGGGCCTGGGGGGACGGAGTCCACCCAGAACAAGAAAGTCGGCAACAGACCGGGCCGTTTCCCCCTAGAACCAACGGACTTGAAGAGCCACGGGACAGGCGACAGGGCGACAGGGCCACAGGAACCTGCCAGGGCCGACGGAACTGTGGACCGGCCATCGGGGGGTTTGAGCACCCCCGAGCCCCCCGCTGTCATCACCCGAGCGCGGCCAACCCCGGGAACCACTTCGTCATGTACTGCGCGATCAGCGTGAGCTGATCCGTGACCAGCAGCAGGCCCACGCCGATGAGCAGCGCGCCGGACACGAGCTCGACCGCGCGCATCGATTTCCTGAGCCCGCTCGACGCCTTGAAGAACCAGTTGACGGCGAGCGCCGCGAGCAGGAACGGGATGCCCAGGCCGGCCGAGTAGGCCGCGAGCAGCACGACACCCTGAAAGACGGTCTCCTGTTGCGAAGCGTAGAGCAGGATGGCACCGAGGATCGGCCCGATGCACGGCGTCCAGCCGAAGGCGAAGGCGAGACCCACGACGTAGGCGCCGACGAGCCCCAGCGGCCGCGACTCCACGCTGGCGCGCTTCTCTCCGAGCAGCCACTGGATCTTGAAGACGCCCATCGTGTGCAGGCCAAGCACGATGATCACCACGCCGCCGATCATCCCGAACGTCCGCTTGTGCTCCTGGAGCAGCGAGCCGATCAGCGTCGCGGCGGCGCCGAGCGCCACGAACACGGTCGAGAAGCCGAGCACGAACGCGAGGCTCGCGAGCACCACGCGGCGGACGAGGTCGGCCGGGGCGTCCCCGCCCTTGAACTGCGCGACGTTCACGCCGCTGATGAACGAGAGGTAGCCCGGCACGATCGGCAGGACGCACGGTGAAACGAACGAGACCAGGCCCGCCAGGAAAGCAGCGGCCAGCGAAACGGACGTACCCATTCCGTCATTGTAGGCACCCACGGGGGGATTGGGGGGCGAAGCCCCCCAAGAATGGAAAGGTCGGAACCAGGCCGTCGGCCCCTCGCGTGGCCAGTCCCAGGAGTGATGGATGACGGGTGTTCGTTGCTCGCCAGGCCCGGTGATGCTGGATGTCGAAGCGGTCCCGGTGGTGAAAGATGACGGAGCGAAGCGCTGGACGACGAGCCCGGAGCGGATGTCCGTCCCTCGGAATGCAAAAAGCCGTGTGCATCCTGCTCATTGGATGTTGCCCACCCGACACAAGTAAAGCCTGTGGTCTACTGGAAGGTCGGCGAAGCATGACCCCACGCCTTCTCCTTCCCATCGCCCTCCCCCTGCGACGCTTCGCGCTCGCCGCTCTGGCGGCCTCGCTGCTCGGCGCGCTGGCCCCCGCCCAGGACGCCCGCGAGGACGACTCCTCGGAGGTGTCGGCGTTCCTGGACCGGCTGGAAGCGGCATGGCAGACCCGCGATCTCGAAGCATGGCTCGCGCTGCGGGAGTTCGCGACGCCGGAGGAGCGCAGCTCGGAGCTCTGGACGGTGCGCGCCGCGTTCGAGGCCGACGAGACCGTGCTCACGTTCCTGAGACGCCCGACACCCGGGGCGGGCGAAAAGCTCTTCGTGATCGAGGCCCAGGTGTTCACGGCCACCGAGCCGAAGGCGCGCGTGGTGTTCTGGACGCTGCTGGCCGAGCGGCGCGCTCCGGGATGGGCCGTCGTGTCGCGCCAGGAAGTGAGCCAGATGGACGGCCTCGTGCACCTCGCACTCGCACCCGGCGCCCTGCGCGCGCGCGGCGTGAGCCTGCGCCTGAAGGACTTCGAGCTCCACATGGAGGACGGCACGTTGTTCTCGTCCCCCCAAGAGATCGGGCCCACGCTTCTGCTCTTCGTGGGCCGTGCGCGCGTGCGCTTTACGCCTTCGCCCGCGGCCGAGCGCGAGCAGCTCCGCCAGTTCGGCGGCGAGCTGGCGATCGACCGGGTGGTGGACTGGGCGTTCGTGCGCATGCACCCCATCGACTTCCACCGCTCGCTCGGCAGCCACGCCCTCGAGCCCGACCCGAATCCGGGGAGGCGGCGCGCGGAGGCGGAGCGCCTCTTCCGCGAGCGTTCCGAGCGCAGCTTCATCGTCGATGCGCCGCTGCCGCGCTCGCCGTGGTGGCTGATGCCGGGCGTCGGCGACGCCGTGGTCGACTTCCCGTGGGGCCGCAAGCGTGTGCTCACCTTCGCGCTCACCTCGAACGAAGCCGAGGACATGAACCTGTTCGACCGCGACCGGCGCCTGCAGATCTGCAGCTACGCCTCGGACGGCCGCGCGGCGCAGTTCAGCGAGGACGACGGCCGCGTTCTCGACGTGCTCGAACACGACCTCCACGCCCGCTTCGAGCCCGTGCGCTTCGAGATCAGCGCCACGCACCGCATGTGGGTGAGGCTCGTGGCGCCGGTCGCGACGCTGCGGCTGCGGCTCCACGACGATTTCAAGGTGAGCTCCGTGCAGTCCGGCTCCGGCGGCAACCTGCTCTTCTTTCGCGTGCGCGGCCAGCACACCATCGTCGTCTCGCTCGGACCGCTCGCGAACCGGGAGGAGCCCTTCACGCTGGTCACGCGCTATTCGGGCCGGCACGACCCCGCGCCCGTGGACCACGAGCTGGTCCAGGTAGGACGGCCGCCTTCCGAGGGGGCCGAGGACATGTTCGTGGACCGCGCGCCGATCGTTTATTCCAACCGCACGGCCTGGTATCCACGACCCCCCAACGAGGACTTCGCGACGGCGCGGCTGGTACTCGAGACGCCTCTCGGCTGGCTGGCGGTGAGCGGCGGTGCGCTCGTGTCGGCCTCGAGCACCGCCTCTCGCACGCGCGCGGAGTACCGGATGAAGGAGCCCGGGAAGTTCATCACCACGATCGTGGGCCGGCTCTCGGACGTGGGCCTGCGTCAGGAGGGCCGGCAGACGCTACGCGGCTACGCGGGAACTCGCGTGCGCCGGGACGCCTCCGCCGAGATGGAACAGGCCGAGCAGATGCTGGCCTTCTACACCGAGAAGTTCGGGCCGCTGCCCTATCCGACGCTGGGGCTGGTGGTGGCCGAGAGCGACGTGCCGGCGGGGCACAGCCCGCCGGGCCTGCTCTACCTGCAGAAGCGGCCGCCGATCCTGCGCTCGCGGCCGCTGCCCGACGACCCGGCCAACTTCGGCGACCTCGACGGCTTCTTCCTGGCCCACGAGGCGGCGCATCAGTGGTGGGGCCAGGGCGTGGCGCCCGCCAACTACCGCGAGCGCTGGCTCTCCGAGGCCTGGGCCCAGTACGCCGCGGCGCTGTGGCTGCGCCAGCGGCTGGGCGAGCGGGCGTTCCAGACGATGCTGGACCGCATGGCCAGCTGGGCGCTGCGCCACGACGGCGTCGGCCCGATCCACCTCGGCCAGCGGCTGGGCCACCTGAAGAACGAGCCGCGCTTCTTCCGCGCGGTCGTCTACGACAAGGGCGCGTGGGTGCTGCACATGCTCCGCGGCCTCATTGGCGATACGGCCTTCTTCGCCGGGGCCCGTCGGTTCCTCGAGCAGCACCGCTACGCGAAGGCCGGCACCGAGGAGCTCCGCGCGGCGCTCGAGGCCGCGAGCGGACAAGTGCTCAAGCCCTACTTCGACCGCTGGATCTACGACACGGGGCTGCCCGCGCTCTCGTGGACCGCGAGCACGACGAGCCGGGAGGGCGGATTCCACACGACCGTCGAGGTCAAGCCGCGCGACCTGCCGGGCCCGTTGCCGCTGCAGATCAGCGTGACCACGGGCGCCGGAACCGAGAACCAGACGGTCCAGCTCGCGCCCGAGGGGGGAGCCTTCACGATCGACACGAAGCAGCCGCCGCGGCGCATCGCGCTCAACGAGGACCGCGGCCTGCTGGCCCGGATCGAGCGGGTTGAAAGCCTCGCTCAGCGATAGCCGCTCTTGCGGCCCTCGTCCTCGAGCGCGGCGATGCGGCCCTGGACCTCGGCGAGCTTCTTCTTGTTGTCCTCCTGTAGGGCGATCCTGGAGGCGCGGCCGGGGTTGTAAAAGCCTCCGCTCGTGTCGTTGAGCTCGAGCTGGAGCTTGTCGATGAACTCCTTGTAGACGGCCTCTTCCTTGCGCGCCTGGTCGAGCCGCTTGCGCCAGTCGGCCTCCGCCTTGGCGCGCGCGTCGGCGTCTGCTTTCTCCGCATCGGTGGCCGCGGCGCCTTCGGCTGCCGGCTTGTCGGCGGCGGCCTGGCCCGCCGCGGCGCCGGCCTCGGGGTTCGCCGGCTGCTCCGAGGACGACACCGGCGCCATGGAGCGGCCGATGGTGTCCTCCGTGTAGACCTTGGCCGGCTTAGCCGGCGCGGCCTTCCTCTTCTCCTTCTCCTTGGCCGCGGCGTCGCCCAGACCCTGGGCGGAGGCGACCGAGGCCAGCAGCAACGCGGCCACCATGAGTGCCGCGGCGTGGAGCAACCGCATCGTGACCTCCTTCGGTTCCTGGCCCTCGATTATAGGACGAAGCTCAGCCCAGCACGCGCAGGATCCTCTGGAGCTCCAGCGCGCGGCGGTTGGCGGGATCCAGTGCCAGGGCCCGCTCGACCGCCCCGCGCGCGCGGGCGTGGTCGTCCTTCAGGAAGTGCTGGAGGGCCATGGCGCTCTGCGACACGGCCTCGGCGATGCGCGGATCCTGTGCCGGGGGGGCGGCTGGCGGCGGGGCTGGAGCTTCTGGCGGGGTAGCTGCTTCTAGCGGCGAGGCTCCTTCTCGCGGCGTGGCTGGAGCGGTAGGCGCGGGCATAGCGACGGCCGCGGCCGGGGCAGGCGGCGGCTCCGGCCGGTGGGGTGTCGCCGGGACGTCCGGCGGGCCGAGCGACTCGTCTCCAATGTCATGGATCAGCCGGGAGGCCTGCGGGTGGCCGGGCATGACCGACATCGCCTGGCGCGCCTGCGTGCGTGCCTCGGGAACGCGTCCGGCCGCGAGATGCTCCCGGGCGCTCGCGACGAGGGCGTTCGCCTGGTGGCGGGCCCCCTCCTCGTCGAGGTACACCTGCAGCTGCAGGTAGCGCGGGCTCCACGGCGCCAGGCGCTCGACCTTTTCCGCGATGCCGGTCGCGAGCTCCAGCTGCCCGTCGGCGGCGTACCCGAGCGCCATCCCCACGAGCGCGTCGACCTCGCGATCGAGCAGCACCGACTCGATCTCGGACATCGCGCGGCGCGCCGCCTCGTCCTCGGAGTCCCGCTCGAGCAGCCTGCGGCAGCCCTCGAGCGCGTCCTCCAGGCGGTCCTCCGCGCGCGCGCGGGTCACGCTCGCGAGCAGCTCTTCGCGCTCGGGCGGAGAGGCCTCGCTCGACTCGGCCGACTGGCTGCGCAGGCGCGGCGCCGTCTCGCGCACGAGCTGAACGAGGTCCGCGTGCACCTCCTCGAACGAGGGGTGGCGCGACTCCGGCGCGCGGGCCAGGCTCGCGGCCAGCACGCGCTCGAAGCCCGGCGTGAATGGGCTCCGCGGCAGGCAGGCGAGGTCGGGCTCGCAGCGCGTGAGCCCGCGCACCACGTCGGTCGTGCTCTCGCCGGGGAAGGCCTTCCGGTAGGCGACCAGCTCGTAGACGATCGCGGCGACGGAGAAGATGTCGGCGTGGTGGTCGGGCCGCCGGCCCGTGAGCAGCTCCGGGGCACGGTAGTGGAGGCCTGCATCCGCTGGGCCCGGCCCGCCGTGCTCGAGCGCCTTCAGGTGCCACGAGCCGAAGTCGACGAGCTTCACCTCCCCGGTGGGAGCGAGCCGCACGTCGGCCGGCTTGAGGTCGAGGTGCAGCACGCCCTCGCGATGCGCGTGGGCGAGGCCCTCGCACATCTGGCGCCACACGTCGAGCACGCGCTCGATCGGGAGCAGGGCCCGGCCCCGGAGCACCTGGGCCAGGCTCACGCCCGGCACGAACTCGGTCGCGACCCAGGGCCAGCCTTCGTGGTCCCCGACGCCGAGCACCGCGGCGATGTTCGGGTGCCCGAGCGCGCCGGCGGCCTGGGCGTCCCGCTTCAGGCGCGCCATCGCGGCGGTCGCTTCTTTCGGGGCGACGTTGTAGACCTTCACGGCGGCAGTGCGGTCGTGCTCGCCGTTCCATGCGACGTACACGACCCCACCCGCACCGCGGCCCAGCTCGCCGCGCACCTCGAAGTGACCGAACGACTTCGGGGACTCCAACCCACCTCCCGGAGTGCCGATTCTATCCGCATCGCGGCGGGAGGCGGCACGCGTGCTATCGTGGCCGACGAGCGCCCGAAGCGGCGCCGCTCCGCTCATGGTGATCGGCATCGGACTCGACCTCGTGGACAGGACGCGCGTCGAGCGCGCGCTCGAGCGCTTCGGCGAGCGCTTCGTCGGCAAGCTGATGGACCCCGCGGAAGCCGCGTCGCTGCCCGGGCCGGGCCCCGAGCGTGGGCTCGTCCTCGCCTTCGCGGTGGCCGGCAAGGAGGCCGCGAGCAAGGCGCTCGGCACGGGCTGGAGCCAGGGCGTGCGTTGGCGTGACGTGGTGGTGCGAACCGGGCCTCACCCGAGCGTGAGCCTCCACGGCCGGGCCGCCGCGGTCGCCAAGGAGCGGGGCTCGAGCGGCCGAAACCGCGTGCGCCTGTCGCTGACCGGAACGCTCGTGCTCGGCGAGTTCTGGCTGCTGTCCTGACGCGACCGTGACGTCAGCAGCCAGGGCGGCGCGGCGCAACCTGCTCGTGACGGTGGCGATGGTGTTCGCCGTCTTCACGGGCTTCGCCTTCGTGCTGCCGTTCCTGCCCCTGTTCGTGGCCGAGCTGGGGGTGGACGCGCCCGAGCGCGCCGCGCTCTGGGCCGGCGTGCTGATCGGCATCGCACCGCTCCTGGCCGGGCTGTTGGCGCCCGTCTGGGGACGCCTCGCCGACCGCTACGGCCAGAAAAACATCGCCGTGAAGGCGCTCGTCGCCTACGTCGTGCTGCTGGCGCTGTGCGCGGTCGTCACGCGCGTCGAGCAGCTGCTCGCGCTGCGGATCGGGATCGGCCTCTTCGGTGGCATCGGCCCGCTCGGGCTCGCGATGGCGATCGCGCAGGCGCCACGCGCGGACACCGGACGTGCCGTGGGCGCGATCCAGGCGGCGCAGATCCTGGCGGCCGCGATCGGCCCGCTCGCGGGCGGGATCCTCGCCGACACGATCGGCATCCGCCGCACGTTTCTCGTGACGGCGGCGTTGTGCGCCCTGGCGCTCGTGCTGCTGCTCGCGTGCTACGAGGAGCGCGGGCCGAGACCGGGCGCGGCGGCGGCGGCGAGCGTGGGCATACGATCGGTGATCGCGCTGCCCGGCGTGGCCGCGCTGCTCGTGGTGCTGTTCGTCGTCAATTTCATCGGCCGCTCGTTCACGCCGATCCTGCCGCTGCATCTCGCGTCGCTCGGCCTGCCCGAGGCGCGGCTCGCCTCGGCCACGGGACTGCTCATCTCCGCGTACTCGCTCGCCGCGGTGGCCTCGGCCTGGGGCCTCGGCCGGCTCAGCCGCACGCGCTCGCCACATGGGCTGCTGCTCGGCACGCTCGTGGGCGGCGCGCTGATCGTGGCGCCGATGGCGCTGGCGCCGAGCTTCGAGCTGGTGCTGGCCCTGGCCGTGCTGCTCGGCCTCGTCGCGGGTGGCTCGCTGACGTTGTGCTACACGATCGGCGGGCTGATGGTGCCCGAGGCGGTGCGCACGACCGCCTTCGGCTTCTTCTCCGGCGCCGCGCTCTTCGGCGGTGCGCTCTCCCCCACCGTCGCCGGCCTCGTCGCGCACGTCTCGCTGCGCGGTATCTACTTCGTGGACGCCGCGCTCTACCTGCTGCTCGCCGCAGGCCTCGCACGTGGCGGGGCGCTCTCGCCGTCAGCCGCGTCCGCCGCGGCCCGGGACCGAGGGCGCGTCACGGGACCGGGGCTGGACGGCCCCGCCGCGGCCCCATAAAGTCTCGCCATGAGAGTCGGGGTGCCGAGCGACCCGGGTCGTTGGCGGGTGGACGAGGGCGAGGAAGCACGGCTCACGCCGGGCGCCGCGGCCGCCGCAGAGGTCTGGAGTCGCGGCTTCCTGCCGCTGCGCCCGCGGTCCGAGGGCTCTTACCGCCTGCGCCCCGCGTTCCCCGGCACGGCGGTGGTGCTCGGCGGAAAGACGTACGAGGTGCTGTCCGAGACCGAGCTGCCCGAGGATGGGCTCTTCGTTTATCGGCTGCGCCCGTGGCCCGAAGGCGAGGTGGTGCGCGACCGGGTGGTCTATGGACCCGCTTTCGTGTGCGGAGTCCTTGCCGATCGGGAACGAGCCGGCGTGCGTGATCGTGTGCGTCCGTTTCGCTTCCTGCTCTACCCCATCGTAGGCCTGCTGCCCGAGGAGGAGCAGGCCCGGCTCTCGGATCGCTTCGGGCTGTACGCGGTCACGGCGACGCTGGTCTCGGGCCTACTCGAGGGCCTGCTTATTCTGCTCGTGCCGGTGCTGCTGGGCCGGCACGGCGCGGCCTCCGCGATCGGGGCCGTGTCGGCTTCCGGCGCCTTCAGCCTGCTGGCGCTGCCGGCGCTGGGCCGCGCCTTCTCTGCCTTCTTCCTGCGCGAGACGGGCGGCTCGGCGCCCGTCGTGCTGGTGTACGACGGGCTGCGGGCGCTCGGCGTAAAGCTCTCCCAGAACGACCGCACGGTCTTGCCTCTGACGCGCCCGGCGTTCTGGGAGCGGCTCGCGCGGCCGGATACGGTGACGACGGAGCCCGACGGCTCGCTCGTCTACCGGGGCCTCCTGCCACACCTGACGTGGGGCGGGGCGCGGAACCTCGCGGCCGGCGACGACTACTGGCGGGCGACACCGGAACCGGTCCAGCTCGACCGCGGCCGGCTCGTCCACTCCTACCGCCTCGTGCCGGTGGGCGAGCCAAAGGCGCCCGGTGAGCAGCCGAGCCCGCTCCCCCCGACCGCGTACGCGGACGAGGTGATGGCCGGCGTCCGCCGCGAGTGGGACGACCTTAACCAGGGCTTTGCCTGGCTCACGAGCCTGCTGCCCGAGGAGCTGCAGGCGCGTGCCTTCGATCACCGTGGCGGACCCGCGGCCGCGCGGCGCGCGACGCTCTGGACGGCCGGTGCCAGCGCGCTCGCGGCCCTTTACGTCCTCAGCTTCCTGCCGGGACCGCCGGGCGATCCGGTGAGCCCGGTGCTGGGCGTGGTGGCCGTGTGGCTGCTCGCCGACGCGGCGCGCCGCGTTCGGGCCGCCCGGCACACCCGCTACGCGCCCAGCCTTTTTCGTTTCGTCATCCCGACCGATGTGCTGCGCCCCGAGCGCGTCGCCTACCACGCGCATCGCGACGCCGAGCGGCGGATCCTCGACGCGCGTCCCCCTTCCGGGGGATGACCGGCGAGGACCTCCATACGGACGCTTGGATCCACCGCCATCCGGCTGGATTCGGTGCGCCGTCCGCCCGGAAATCGCTTCCGACAATTCCTTTTTGATTCAGCTTGGACTGTTTCGGGGTTCTGGCTTGCACCGGCACGAGCGTTGCACTATTTTGCGTGGGTAGGTCCCGATCCGTCGGGCGACGATTCAGCGCAATCGCCAACAACACCAGAACGAGTCTTTCGGATCGGGTCTCCAACCAATGTTCCGATGGAGGCAAACATGACTCACTTCAAGCGCGGCGGCGGCTTCTGCTCGCGGCGGCGCTCGTGCTCGGACTTCAGTCGACGGCGCTCGCCCAGACCGGCGCCGCGTCGATCACCGGCCTCGTCACCGACCAGAGCGGCGCGGCCGCCCCGGGCGTCGCGGTGACGGCCAGGAACCAGGCCACGAACGTCGAGTACAGCGCCGTCTCGAACGAGGCGGGCGTCTACACGATCCCTTCCGTCACCGTCGGGAACTACGTGGTCAAGACGACGCTCAGCGGCTTCAAGACCGCGACGACTCGACCGATCACGCTCGAGGCGAAGCAGATCGCGCGCATCGACTTCAAGCTGGAGATCGGCGCGCTCGAGGATGCCGTCGAGGTCACGGCGCAGGCGCCCGTGCTGCAAACCGAGTCCGCCACGGTCGGCGAGGTCATCTCGGGCAACACGGTCCAGTCGCTTCCGTTCAACGGGCGCAACGTCGGCCAGCTGGCGTTGCTGCTGCCCGGGACGGTTACCTACAACCCGCGCGGCTTCACCAACATCGGCAGCGTGAACATGAACCGGCCGTTCGTGAACGGGAACCGCGAGCAGACGAACAACTTCACGGTCGACGGGCTCGACGTGAACGAGACGATCGACAACCGTGTGGCCTATCAGCCCAGCCCCGACGCGCTCGCCGAGATCAGCGTCGAGACGAACAACTACGCCGCCGACGTAGGCAACGTTGGGGGCGCATTGATCAGCAACGTCATCAAGTCGGGGGCCAACCAGTTCCGCGGGAACGTCTTCGAGTTTTACAGGAACAGCGATTTCGACGCGAACACCTGGGAGAACAACCGCTCCGGGGCACCCCGCCAGGAGCGCAAGCAGCACATCTTCGGAGGAACGCTGGGCGGTCCGCTCATCAAGGACAAGCTCTTCTTCTTCGCCGACTATCAGGGCTCGCGCCAGGACGCGCCCGGCTCGGCGACGGCCTCCGTGGCCCCCGAGGCGTGGCGGCGCGGTGATCTCTCGAGCATCTCCACGGTCATCCATGACCCGCTCACCGGCCTGCCCTTCCCGGGCAATCAGATCCCCCTCAGCCGGATCAGCCCGACCGCGCTCGCGATCCTCAACGACACGGCGAACTACCCGCTCCCCAACCGCGACGTCGCCGGCGTCGCGGGCAACTACGTGGGCGAGACCCTGTTCAAGGTCCGCGCCCATCAGGGCGACCTGCGCCTCGACTGGAGCGCCTCCGCGAACGACAAGCTGTTCGCTCGCTTCTCGTTCGCCACGTACACGGACCAGCGCGACAAGCAGTCGTTCCCGCTGGTGTTCGCGACGCGAAACGACCAGCCCTTCTACAACGTCGGCTTCAACTGGAGCCGTGTGTTCGGTCCCTCGGTGATCAACGAGGTGCTCGTCGGCTACAGCCACACCACGGTCACCGCCGAGACCTACGATTGGGCCGGGGTCGGCGCCGCCAACGGCCGCTACGGGATCGCGGGCGGTCAGCCGATCGATGGCCTGAGCTGCTTCACCAGCGGCACGGCGGGGAGCTGCCTCGGACTCAACGGGCTCACACCCCTCGGAGCGGTCGCGACGGACTCGGACACGCTCGCCAAGACCTACCAGATCAACGAGAAGCTCACGTGGCTCAAGGGGCGCCACGCCCTCAAGCTCGGCGGCCAGTTGTTGCGCTACGACCAGCGCCGCTTTTACGCCGGGAACAACGGTCTGCTCGGCTACATCAGCTTCAACGGCTCGTTTACGGGCTCCCAGTTCGCGGACTTCCTGCTCGACCAGGTCTCGGGCAAGGGTCGCGGTGGCGGTGACCCCGGCGACCCCTGGACGCACCTCCAGAACCGGATCGCGCTCTTCGTCCAGGACGATTTCAAGGTCACTCCCACGCTCACGCTCAACGTAGGCCTGCGCTGGGCATACACCTCGCCTCTCGTCGAGAAGGACAACCGGCAGTCGAACTTCAACCTCCAGACCGGCCAGCAGACCCTGGCGAGCGACGCCGATCGCGCGCTCTACGAGCCCTACTACAAGGGCTTCGAGCCACGCGTCGGCTTTGCCTGGAGCGCGAGCGACCGGCTGTGTTCCGCGGCGGGTACGGGATCTCCCAGTTCATGGAAGGCACCGGCGCCAACCTTAGGCTCCCGCTCAACCCGCCGTTCTTCTTCGAGTCCGCGGTCGCTTACGATCGCACGACCGGTGCGGGCAGGACCGGCACCGGCTTCGCCGAGCTCGTGCCAGGGACGACTCCGACGGGCAACGTCCGGGCCTACGACCCCAACCTCCGCCCGCAGTTCACCCAGCAGTGGAACGCGTTCGCGGAATACCGGCTCAGCGAGGGCATGTCGGCCCAGCTGGGCTACGTCGGACACCATGGGACCCACCTGGTCACGCCGACCGAGGGCAACCAGGCGCTGCCCGGCGTGGGCGACCCCGCGACCTGGGCACCGAAGAACACGCGCCGGCCGCTCTTCGGAGCGCAGCCGCTCATCACCACGATCGCGACGACGACGGCGCGCTCGGGCAGCAAGTACAACTCGCTGCAGGCGAGCGTCCGTCAGCGCTCGTGGAACGGCCTGGAGTTCCTGGCCTCCTACACCTTCGCGAAAGGAACCACCAACAACCGCGGGTTCTACGGCGTCTTCGGCGGCACCGGTCCCCAGGGCGTGACGGGCGCGACGGAAGGGGCGTACTGGCAGAACACCTATGACGCCGACGCGGAGTGGGGACCCATGTTCCACGACGTGCGCCACAACTTCATCCACTCGGCCACCTACGAGCTGCCCTTCGGCAAGGGCCGCAAGTGGGGCTCCGAATGGTCGGGTGTCACGAACGGGATCCTGGGCGGCTGGAAGGTGGGCGGGATCTTCCAGGCCCGCACCGGCCTGCCGATCACGGTCATCGACGGCCGCGCACGCTCGCTCCAGGGCGAGCGCGGCTTCGAGCGCCCGAACTGCATCGGCAACCCCGTGCCCTCCAACCAGAGCGTCACCACGGACCCCAACGCATCGGCGGACTCCCGCTGGCTGAACATCAACGCCTTCGAGGCGGTTCCGCTCGGGACCTTCGGCAACTGCAGCACCGGAGTGGCGCGCGCGCCCGGCTACTCGAACATCGACCTCGTCGTCTCGAAGCGCTTCGAGGCAGGCAGCGACCGCTACCTCGAGTTCCGCGTGGAGAGCTTCAACCTCCTCAACCACCCGAGCTTCGGACCTCCGGCGCGTGATATCTCGGTCCCCAACACCTTCGGGCTGATCACGAATACGATCAGCTCGCCGCGCGTGATCGAGCTCGCGCTGAAGTTCTACTTCTAGCTTCCATCGCGCGATCCGACCGACTCGCGTCGCGCGACGGCTGCTAGCACAGGGGGTGGGCCCGAGGGCTCACCCCCAGTCTTCCCACCTCGAGGACATGCGCGCCCCGATGCATCATCCGTGTTCATGCGGCATCGTCGATCCTGCGTGGCCCATCACAGCTGGAAGCGGAGGCCTCGGGTGCGCAGGAAGCCGCTCAGGCGGACGACCAGCCAAGCGAAGACGGCCGAGCGGACAAGGCCGACACCCATCGGCTGGCTCAAAGCCTCGTACAGGTTCCGGCCTTGCGAGAGCGGAGCGGCGAGCGCGAAGAGCGACAGCAGGAACGGAGCCATCAGGTAGGCGAGCAGGGGGTTCTGGCCGGCGATCACGAGCAAGCGCGGCAGGTGGGCTCGCCCCAGCACGTCCACGACCACGAACACCAGCACCCACGCGGCGCAGGTGAGGGCGGCCGAGAGCAGGCCCCACGGCAGTGTTGCGTGGATCTTGCTGATCGTGAAGGCCCGGTCGACACCGGCGAGCGTGTGGAGCAGCAGCCCCGCCGTGGCGAGCGCTCCCGCGTAGCCGAGCATCTCCAACGCGAACCGCCAGGGCGAGCCGCGCTCGTGCTGGTGGCGGATCAGCAGCACCCCGAGCAGTGTGCCGGCAAGGACCACCGCGCCGTGGGTGCCGACGATCCCGCCGACGAGCGGTCCTGGGATGGTGGGCCAGCCGAACCCGCCCGCGCCGTCGGCCAGCGCGACGCAGCCGTACAGCCCGAGCAATCCGGTGAGAACCGCGGGTCGATCCCCCGCCACCCAGTACGCCGTCGCGACACCGAGGTACGCCCACCCGATGAGCCCGAGGATCCCCCACCAGTGGGGCCGGAGGTGGAGCCAGCCCGTGGCGTCGGCGCCGCGGTAGGCGATCGCGACGAAGAGCAGCAGCGCCACGCCCGCCGCGCGCAGCCAGCTTCCCGGCACGCGTGCGAAGCCCTCCCGCGGGCTCGCCCAGGCAAGGAGCACGCCTAGCGTCATCAGCACGTTCCAGGCGGGAACCGACAACCATCCGGGCACGCCGTGCTCGGCGTTGACCATCAGCACGCCTATCACGACAAGCGCGGCCGCGCGCCTGACGACGTGGCGGAGGGCCGCGGCCCTTGCCTGGCCGCCGCGCAGCCGCGCGCCGAGCGCGAACGGGATCGCCATGCCGACGACGAACAGGAAGCTCGGGAACACGAGGTCGGTGATCGTCATGGCGTCGTCGGCGGCGCCCTTGTGGCGCAGGAACGCGGGCGCGCCAGCGACCCCGGCCACCTCGTTGACGAACAGCATCAGCAGCACCGAGGCGCCACGGAGCAGGTCGATCGAGAGGATGCGGGGCGGAGGGGTTGCGTGAGGGACGCGCGTCGCCGCTTCGCTCACCCGGCACCTCGCTTGTCGCCCGCAAGGGTAATACGATCGCGGCGCCGACAATCGGAAGGTGCATGAGCGCTACGCCGACGACGTCCGGCTGGCCGGGGGCAGAGCCGCCGTTCGAGGCTCCCCGGCGTGGGTCCGTCGGCCGCGCTCTGCGCGCGTTGCGGCTCGCCGCGGTCGACGCAGTGCTCGTGGCCTCGGCTTCCACGGGCTTGGCCCAGCCCCCTCGGGGCGACGTGTTCGACCTCGCGCACCCCGCCGTGCGCGCCTTCTCGGACCGCGAGGGCCTGCCACAGAACACCGTGCACGCGATCGCGCGCGACGTGCTCGGCTACCTCTGGGTCGGCACGCAGGACGGCGCCGCGCGCTGGAACGGCCGCGAGTGGCTGGTGATCGACATGCCGGACCGCGACGTGTCGAACTTCATCCGCACGCTCGCGACGACGCGCGACTGCACGCTGTGGTTCGGCCGCGAGGCCGGCGGCCTCGTCCGGCTGCGGCGCGACCCGCTTCACCCCGTGCCGCGGCGGGACGCCTTCACGATCTTCGACGCGGCGCGGGGGCTGCCGGCCGCGCGCGTCAACAACGTGCTCGAAGCGAGCGACGGCACCATCTGGGCGGCCACCTCGGGTGGGGGCGCCGCACGGCTCGTGGGCGAGCGCTTCGAGGCGGTGAGCGACGGGCTCGCGGACCCGCGCCTGTGGGTGATCAGCGAGGTCGAGGACGAAGCCGGCCGCACACGGCTCCTGGCGGGAGGCGAGGGCGGGCTCGCGGTCCTCGAGGGGCGCCGCTGGTCTCCCATGGACCTAGGGCCGCAGGCGCTCGTGGGCAGCGTGAACAGCGTGATGCAGACGAAGGATGCCTCGGGGGCACGCACGCTCTGGGTGGGTACCTACGGGAACGGCGTGCTGCGCGTCCGCCGCGGCCGCATCGACCGCTTCGGGCCCGCGGAGGGCCTGGCGAGCCGGCTCGTCACGACGCTCGCGGTCACGCGGCGTGGCTCACGTGACGAGGAGGTCTGGGCGGGCACTCGCGACGCGGGACTCTTCCGCCTCGCCGGCGAGCGCTTCACGGCGGTACCGCTCGGCCCGTCGATCTCGGAGGTCTACTTCCTGCGCGCCGGCGGAGACGACGATCCCGGCGCGCTCTGGGTGGGCACGCGTACCGCGGGGCTGCTGCGGCTCGAGGCCGGCTCGTGGCTCGCGCTCGATCGTTCCTCGGGCCTGCCGGCCGACCAGGTGCTCGGCCTGCTGGAGACGAAAGACGAAGCCGGCCGGCCGATCCACTGGGTGGGGACCGCGAACGGCCTCGCGGTGATCCGCGGCTCACGCCTGAGCGTGGAGGGCCCCGCTCAGGGACTGCCCGGGCCGCAGGTGCTCGCGCTCGCCGAGCTGCGCGAGCCGGGGCGGCCGCCGAAGCTGTGGGCGTCGATCCTGGGGCTGGGGCTCGTGCGCCGGGTCGGCGACCGGTGGGTGCGGGTGGACGCGCGTCCCCGCGTTCAACGCCGACCATGGCGCGTGGCTGCTGGCGTCGAAGGCGCCCGACGGCGCCTTGGTGCTGTGGGTGGCCACCGAGCGCAGCGGCCTCGCGCGCATGGAGCGCGGGCGCTGGAGCGTGCTCACGACCCGGGACGGTCTACCCTCGGACCACGTGGTCGCCCTGCTCGAGACCGAGACCGGTGCAAACCGGACGCTGTGGGTCGGCACGCGGGGCGGAGGACTCGCCGAGGTCAGGGACGGCCGGGTGGCGCGCACGTGGGACCGCGCGGCGGGCCTGCCGAGCGACGATGCGCTGGCTCTCGCGGAGCTGCGGCTCCGCGGCGACCGACGCGAGCTGTGGGTGGGCACGCGCACGGGCATTGCGCGGCGCAATCTCGACGAATGCCTCCGAGTGGTCCCGCCTCACGCTCGGCGCGACGCCGGCGGGACCGGCCGGAACCGTGGTCTCGATCGGCCAGGACCGCTCCGGGCGCGTCTACCTCGGGACCCAGCGGGGTGTCGTTCGCCTCACTCCGCTCCCGCGCGCGGATTCCGGAGCCGACGAGTTCGCGAGCGAGCGGTTCGGTGTCGCCGACGGCCTGCCGAGCGCGACCGCGAACTGGGGACAGCTCGTCGACTCGAAAGGCAGGATCTGGATCGCCACCACCGGCGGGATCGCGCTCCTGGACCCTTCGCGCGAGGCGGGGTTCGAAGCACCGCCGGCCCCGCTGATGATCGAACGGGCCCAGGCCACCACGACCGGGCTCCCGATCGAGCACGGCGCGGCGCTCGCCTACGGCGAGCGCGACGTGCTCTTCGAGTACGCCCTCCTCACCCCGCGCCGGGTGGGCGCCATTCGCTATCGCACCCAGCTCGTGGGCTACGACGAGAGCCCCTCGGCGTGGGTCGCCGGATACCAGAAGACCTACACCAACCTCCCCGCGCGTGGCTACGTGTTTCGCGTGGAGGCCCGCGATGCCGCGGGGCTGCGGTCGGGGCCGGTGGAGCTTGCGTTCTCGGTGCAGTCCAGCCCCTGGCTTCGGCCCTGGGCCATCGTGCTCGACGGGCTGGCGCTCGTGGGTCTTGCGACCCTGTTCGTGCGCGCGCGCGAGCGGGCGCTGCGGCGGCGGGCGGAAGAGCTCGAGGCGCTGGTCGCGGAGCGCACGAACCAGCTGAAGCAGGCAAACGCCCAGCTCGCGGAGCTCAGCGTCACCGATCCGCTCACGGGCCTGGCGAACCGGCGCGCGCTGGAGGCGCACGCGGAGGGCGAATGGCGGCGGATCGCGCGCGCCGGCGGCGGCCTCGCCTTCGTGATGCTCGACGTCGATCACTTCAAGGCCTACAACGACTCGCTCGGCCACCTGGCGGGCGACGAGTGCCTGCGCCGCCTGGCCACGGCACTCCGGCGACTGGCGCAGCGGCCGGGCGACCTCGTGGCGCGCTACGGCGGCGAGGAGTTCGCGTGCCTGTTCGTCGGCGTCGAGCGCGAGCACACTCCGGCCCACGCCGAGCGCCTTCGCGCCACCGTCGAGGAGCTGGCCCTTTCGCACCCCGCCTCGGGGATAGCACCCGTGGTCACGATCAGCCTCGGCGCCGCGTGGGCCAACCCCGCGCCCAGCGGCGACTGGCGCATCGTGCTCGCCGCCGCCGACGCGGCGCTCTACCGGGCCAAAGCGCGCGGGCGCAATCGCGTCGAGCTGGCGCCTTGAGCCGGGTGCTTGGGAGGCAGCGCGCACCGATGAGGTGCTGGAGCGGAGCGAGCGCCAGGGCAGGGCGCGCGCCAAGCTGGCCGGGGCGCTCACGGATGGTGTATAGCTGTTACGGAGGTCCGCCAGCATGAAGGGGTCCCTCGCGACCGCATTCGCCGTCTGCTCCGGAGGTTTCCTGCTGATGGGCTCGAGCTCCGCACCCACGCCCCCCCACGCACCCCGCAAGGACCGCACGCAGGTCTTCCATGGGCAGAGCTTCGTCGATCCCTACTACTGGCTGCGCGAGAAGGGCACGCCCGAGGTGGAGAAGTACCTCGAGGCGGAGAACGCATACGTGGAGGCGACGGCCTCCGACGTCAAGCCGTTCAGCGAGGCGCTCTACCAGGAGATGCTCGGCCGGATCAAGCAGACCGACCTCAGCGTTCCCACCCGGATCGGCCCCTTTTACTACTATCGCCGCACGGTCGAAGGCCTGCAGTACCCGATCCGCTGCCGCAAGCCCGCGAGCGACGACGGGGGGGCCCCCCTCCGCGAGGACGCGCCGGAAGAGGTGCTGCTCGACCAGAACGAGATGGCGAAGGGCCTGGCGTTCCTCTCGATCGGCGAGTTCGACGTGAGCGACGACGACAGACGCCTCATGTACTCGACCGACGAGACCGGTTTCCGGCAGTACCAGCTCTTCGTCAAGGACCTGACGACCGGCCGCGTGCAGGGCCCGCTGGCAGAGCGGGTCACCAGCGCCGTCTGGGCAGCGGACAACCGCACCGTCTTCTACGTGACCGAGCACCCCACGACCAAGCGATCGGACACGCTGTGGCGGCTCGCGCTCGGCGGGGAGCCGGAGAAGGTCTACGAGGAGAGGGACGAGCTGTTCTCGATCGGCATCGGGCGCACCAAGGACCGGAAGTTCGCCGTGCTCGGCAGCCGCT
>Ga0247727_10006594_pt1 | contig 22727 bp, 14 predicted proteins | sample WisWelCaveWW1625_FD_202498 | JGI IMG/M metagenome (GOLD analysis project Ga0247727, IMG submission 202498) | Biofilm microbial communities from Wishing Well Cave, Virginia, United States - WW16-25 | ecosystem: Environmental > Aquatic > Deep subsurface > Groundwater > Cave microbial mat | place...
ATACTTCGCCGCGCTGCCGCACGCCGCAGTAGCCGAGGATCGCGTCGAAGAGCAACAGGTAGCCGACCAGGCTCGCGGCCTCGACGGCGAGCACGGGCAGCGCGTGATTCTTGAGCACGTGCGTCCAGAGGATGCGGCGGCGCGACACGCCGAGCGTGAGCGACGCTTCCAGAAAGAGACTCGTGCGCAGCGCCCCGACCTCGTCACGCACCGCGCGGTACAAGATCGGCGAGAACGCGAGACCCATCACCAGAAACACCTTCAACTCGTAGTGCTCGTAGCTCATGTACGTGATCGCGGCGAGCACGATGACGAGTTTCGGCACCGACTCGCACAACTCGGCGAACATGTCCATGCCCGCGTCCGCGGCGCAGCGCAGCGTCAGCCCCGATATCGTGCCGAACACGCCACCGATGACGATCGCGACCGCAAGCGCGGCGGCCAGCGGAAGAATCATCTGCCGGCCGCCCAGCGCGATCTTCGAGAGCACGTCCTCGCGCTCGTCGTTCGTGCCCAGCGGATGTTGCCACGACGGTTCGAGCAGCGGTTCGGTGTCGTCGAGCATCGAGTAACCGCCGCCCCACAACACGAGCGCTCCGAGCAGCACGCCGAGCGAAACCGTCGCGCACGCCAGTACCACCTTGACGCGATTCGCCCGCTGCAGGTGCCAGTACGCGCGAAGTCGCTCCGTCGCGCGAAGCCACGGACCGGGCCGCTCGATCGGCTCGGTCGCGGCCGGCGACGGCCATGATTCGCTGTTCGCCGCCAGTTCGACGGCCGTCGCGGCTGGCCTGCCACCGCTCCAGAGTTTCGCCAATCCAACTCCGCCACCGTCCGTGGACCACGCCGTCGGCCGATTGCGGTCGGGCGTCAGCACCGCACGGGCCACGCGATGAATCAGGCTCAGCGCCCGCGTGGCCACGATGCCCAAGCCCGCGATCCACACGAGCACGTTGTAGTCGGGCCGCTCGGCAATCACGGCGCTCAGTGCCATGTGGCCCAGCCCGTGAATGTTGTACATCTGCTCGATCGCGACGGTGCCGCCGAGCAGATGCGGGACGCGAGTGCGGAGACCTTCCAGCGCGACGAGCGCCGCGCGCGGCCACAGGTCGCTCCACACCGACAGCCCGAGCGCGCGGGCCGTCCGCACGTACGGCTGCTGCAACTCGCGACGCAGGCCGTCGAAACAGTGGCCGGTCAGCGCGGCGAGATTGAAATCGCCCACGGCCAAACATACGGCCGGCCAGAACCAAGCGGATTCGACTTGGACCCCGAAAACGATGAACATGACTGCCGGGAACATGAACGCCGGCACGGCACTGATCGCCGTGAGCGGCAGCCGCAAGACGCTGGAGGCCGGGCGCAGCGCGAACGTTGAGCCGAGCACGAACGACGTGAGGCCGACCAGCGCCGCGGCGGCGAGCACGATCGCCAGCGACTGCCGCGCGGCGTGGAAGAATCGCGGTGCGATCGCGAGACCGTTCGCGTCCTGGCCGGCATCAGCCATCGTGCGCCACAGTCGCTCGTGCCACGCCCCGTCGCCATCGCCGCCGCCGCGAAGAATCTGCAGCAGCACGGACACGCTGACGACGAGCAGCGCGAGCAACAGCGCGGTCTTGGCCAACTCTTGCCCGACCGGCGCGACGACGCCGCGAATGAATTCGGACGATCGATTCCGCGTCACGGTTCCAGATACCAGCCTTCGGTTTTTCGGAACAAGTACAAGGGGTGGATGGGCAGTTGCCGCGCCGTGTGCGCGAGCGACGACTCGCCGGCCGGCGGGCGATACGTGAGCTTCGACGTGTACGCGATGTAATTGTCGAGCTGCCAGAGCGGCACGAAGACGACCTCGCGCTGCAAGAACCGATGAATCTCGCGCTGATGTTCCCAGACCTCGAGCGGCCGCTGCTCCTGCCGCAGGTGACTGAAGAGCTTGGCCAACTCGGGGTGCTGGTAGCCCATGAAATTCGTGCCGCCCGGCTGCTTCTGATCGGGGTCGAACAGCGACGCGATGTTATAGAGCACGTTGCGATGGTCGTGCCGCCAGTAGACGAGGTCGAAATCCTGCTGGTCGAGCACCTCGTGCATCAGGTCCGACTCGATCTTCGCCTCGGTCTTCACGTCGAAGCCGACTCGCTGCAGCTCTTTTTTCATTTGGCTCGCGGCCTTCTCGACGGCCGAGTCGCCGATCGGATATTTCAGCGTGAGCGTTCGGTCGGTGAGCCGGCCGGATTTTTTTACTTCTTCGACAAGCTGCCGCGCGAGCGTTTCGTCCTTGGCGGCGACGGGAATCTTCTGGTCGTGCGCCGGGCTGTGCGTCGGGAACGGCCCCGTGATCACGCGATGGGCCAGCCCGCCCGGTCCGGCCTGAAAATACTGCGTCAAGATCGCCTGGCGATCCATCGCGAGCAACATCGCTCGGCGAATCCGCTGATCGTCAAGCGGCGCGCGACGGTGATTGATCGCCAGCCAGTACACGCTGTTCGACAGATAGCTGCGCACCTCGAACTGGCCGGTGAGCTTGCTGAATCGAATGACTTCGAGCGGATCGAGCCGCGTCATCATGTGCCGCTTGCCTTCGTCCATGTCGCGCACGGCCGCGCTCGATTTCACGTAGTGATAAAAGTTGATTTCCTTGACGAACGGCTGGCCGAGCGCGGCGCCGCGAAACTCCGGGTTTGCGATGAACTTGGTTTGCTCCGGCGCGTCCGGCTTGCCGACGAGGTACGGACCGGTGCCGATCGGCGCGCGGCTGAATGGGCTGCCACGCGGCGGCGGCTCCGACACCAGATGTTTCGGCAAAAGCGGTACGCTGAGCAGGCTCAACGGGCGCGGGTGCGGGCGGGTCAACTCGACCTCGAGCGTGAACGGATCCTTCACGATCACGTCCTTCATGAATCGCGCGCGCTCCGGGTCGAAGTTCGCCGAACGCGGATCGTTCTGCAGCCGCAGCGACGCCTCGACGTCCCACGCCGTCACCGGCGTGCCGTCTCGCCAGCGGTGGCCGCGTTCGAGCGAGATCGAGTGCCGCAATCCGAGGCCCGACTGGCTGTAGCCGCCCTGCGGCACGAACGGGCCGCGGAAGAATTGGCCGCCCGACTCGTCCGGCTCGAACAGCCAATCGAAAAGAAGCTGACACGCCTGCCACTCGCTGAGGCTCTGCGCGCCGAGCGGCTCGAACGTGCCCGGCTCGTCAAAGATGGCCACGCCGAGCACCGGATAGCTGCGGCGGGCACGCTGAATTAGCCGATCGATTTCCGGAACGTCCGGCCAAACTTGACGGGCCGTGAGCAACAGTCCGACCGCGCGGCGCTGTTCGTCGATCGGGCCTTCCATCGCCTTCTTCCCCTCGGCGACGAGCGCCCGCGCCGTGTCGGTGATTTTCTCCTGATGAAACCGCGTAACCTCCGGGTCGCTGGGGAAATTCTGGAAGAAGAGAGTGACCTGATCGCGGGCCGCGGCGAAATCGTTGGCGGCGAGCGCCTCGTTCGCGCGGCCGAGTACGGCGCGGCGCAGCAGCGTTTGGATGCCCGGAGCCTTGCGGTCCTCGGCGCGGAGTTGCACGCACAGCGCGATCGCGGCGTCATAGTCCGGCGGCTCCTGCGCCAGCGCCAGTTCGGCCTGCTGGTAGAAAACGCTATACAACTTCTCCTTCGCGCCCGGCCACTGCGCGTCCATCTTCATGAGCCGTGCGAACAACTCGAATGCCGTCAAGAAGTCGCGCCGCACCAGTGCCCGGTCCCCCTCGCGAGCCAGAAACTCCTCGAACAGTTCGACCTTGGTGATGTTGTCCGCCTTGATGCCGACTCGCGCGCCGCCCTCGGCGCGGTCCGGCCGATATTGCTTGAAGCTAATGATCTCGCCGGCTCGGAATGTTCCGAGTCGGATCGGCCGCGCCAACGTGGAATGAACGCGCATTGGATCACGCTGACCTTTGAGGTAGATGAGATCGAACGCCGGCCCGGTCGCGAGCTGTGCTGCCCCAGCAGGCTGCGCGGCTGGCGCCTTGGCATCCGCTGGAGCTTTGGCGTCCGGCGGCTGCGCCTGATTCTTCTCCTTGGCCGCCGGCACCGCTCCGCCTTGCCCCGCCTCCTGCGCAAGTGAATCCAGCGCAATCGCGATCAGCAGCGCGGCCATCGTTGCCCCGACGCGCGCCACGCCGATCATCCGTCTCAAGTTGACTCGATCAGTTTTCGCCATTCATCACTCGCCACTTACCACTGACGACGACTCACTTTACCATCGCCTGCAAACGCTCATATCTTCGATATTCCGGCATGTCCGCCTTGCGGCAGAGCCGCGCGAGGTTTTCGAGGATCGCACGGATCACGCGGGTCTCGTCCGGCGTCAACGTGGCGCTGGCGAACACGCTGGCCGCCGCGCGATAGTGTTCCATCGCCAGTTCGGGCTTGCCCTCGTGCTCGAAGTAGGCGCCGAGGTTATTCAGAATTTTGGCCCGTTCCGTGACGCGCGGCGCAAACTCAGCCGCGCTGCGCAGCACGTCCGTCATGTCGCGGTCGCGCGCGGAGAGGGCGTTGTACTGCGGCGTCAGCCAGTCGCGTTCGTCCAATTCTTCGGCGACCGCCGGCTCGTCGAGCGCCCCGCCGAGCGCGACCGTCGCCTGTGCCAGCCCAAACGCGTTTTGCACGTTCCACAATTCCGCGAGCCGCAAGAAGCGGCGGGCCGCCGCGTCGTCGCCTCGGTCGTGGGCCAACTGCGCGAGATTGAAATACGACGGCGCGAACGTCGGCGCGATCGACAATGCCCAAACGTAATGCCGCGCCGCCGCGTCGAGCTGCCGTTCCTGCCAGTAGTAATTGCCCCAGAGGTGTGGCACGAGCGGGTCGGTGAATCGGTCCATCGTGCGTCGTGACATGTCGAGCAACCGGTCGAAATCGAGCCGGCCGCCCTCTTTGACTTGCTCGGTGGCCTCGCGATAGGCGTCGAGGAACCAGCGTTTCGGTTCGACGACGCGCGGCGGCTCGTTCCGCGCGAATCGCACGATGTGCCGGCCGAGCGGCAACACGACCGCCGCGCGGCCGGCCGCGGCGAGTTCGTCGAGTTCGCGGACCGGCAGCGCGACGCCGTCGATTTCGAGCGTCGTCGCGCCCCGCGGAATCTGGATGCCGAAATCGTACGTGTTCCACGCGTCGAGCGAGAGGGCGGCTTCGCCGATTTTGGCCGGCGTGCGCGGCGGCGGAGCCGGCTTCGACGCGGCGACTCTGGGCGGCTCGGTGTCCGCCGGACCCGGCGGCACGTTGGTGCGATCGTCGTCCGTAGTCGCTGTCGGGCGAAACAGGTCGTCCGGTTTGCCGTCGGCGTTTGTCGTGTCCGCCGTTCCGCCGACCGCGTCTGGCCCGCCGCCGTCTTCCGTTGCACTCGGCCCCGACAGAAGCATGATGAGACCGATCACGCACAGCGCGATGCCGCCGGCGATCGTCGCGAACCACGCCGGGCTGCGCAGCCAGGCCGGCAGCGGCCGAGCGGAGTCGTCGTCCGGTTCACGCGGCGCGGAATCGCGCGAACGATCGTCGTCCTCGTCCGCCGCGCGCGTGACCGGCCATGCCGGCGCCGCGGCCCGATTGTCCGGAATCTGCAGCACCTTGCCGCACTGCGGACAACGACCATGCCGGCCCGACCACTCGTCGGGCAGTTCCATCGAATAGCCACAATGACAGCGAACTTTGACCGACATCGTCAATCCACTCGTGACAACGAACTCGTTCGGTCTGCGGCCAGCGCCTTGCGCGTGTACCGGCCGATGAGTCGCCAGGCGACCGCGGCGGCAAGCACGCCGCCGCCGCCCGCGATGAACCACCAACCGAGCCGACCCCTGCGGCCACCGACTTCCGCATCGGCCGATGGAGGCGCGGCGCGCGGCCGCAGCACGGGCTGCTCAAAGAGAATCTGACTCACCGTTTCCGGCAGCGTTTCTTCGTCCAACTCCGATGGCGTCTCGGCCGGCCGCGCCAGTCGCACCGATTCCGAGACGCGCGCCAGTTCGGCGACCGGCCGCGCCATCTCGTACTTCGCCGGCAAGCCCTGTTCGGAGTACATGTAGCGCAGCATCAGATCGAAGCGGCCGAGCCGCGCGTAGACATCGCCGAGTTCCGCGAGGAACACTCGATCGAATCGGTCCGCGCGGCCGCGTTCCGCAACGGGAAACAGCACGTCGCCGATCGCCAGCGCCCGCAAGTAGTTTTCGCGCGCGGCCGCCGCGTCGCCCACTCGCTCGTGCTCGACGCCGACGCAGCGAAACGACCAGCCAAGCTCCCAAACCGGCGCGCGGTTCTGATCGAGAAATCTTCGCAACGACAGTTCGGCATTCGCCGGCTCGCGTCGCAGGGCCTGAACGGCCGCCTGACGATCAGCCAGCGCTGCCGCGTCGCGTCGCGGCCCCGCGGCGGCGCGCGCCTGCGACTTGAGTTCCCACAAACGGCGGTGCGCCCGGATCAACTCGGGATCGTACAGCGGGCACGCCGCGGTCTTTGAGGCATTATCCGCGTCCGCACGGTGCAACACCGCGTGTGGTTGTGCACCAAGCATTCCGAGTTGATACTCCAAGGTGCCCGCGTCATCGCGTCGCGCGGCGGCCAGTGCGGCTTGCATCCACACGTCCGGCGGCGCCTTGTCGTTCGGATCGGCCGCTGGCGCGGCGGTCGCCGCGCCGCCGGACCGCGCGCCGTCGCCGCCACGGACCGCGGCCAGCCGATCTGCATAATAGCGCACCACGGCCAGCTTCTCCGGCTCGTCGCGAAAATGTTCCAGGTACGCCGGCAGTGCAACTTCGCTCAGCAGTAGAAAAGTCTCGTGCAACCGATCGTAAAACAGAACCTCGGTTGAATCCGTGCCTGCGGCGGCCAACCTCGGGCTCTGCGAAACATCCTCCGCCGCCAGAGGCCGTACGGCGAGAGAGACCCAGAGCACGATCATTGCAAATTGCAAATTGCCCAAGCACGGACTGTGGTCCTGCGCCCGTTTGCCCGGCCACGTACTGCCGGGCTGAGTTCTTTCAATTTCAACTTTGCAATTTGCAATTTGCAATTTGCAATCTCCCCAATCGTCATTTCGGTTCGTGGTTCAGGATCATCACGATCACATCTTGGTGTAGGTCCTCGATCGCGCAAAACGCGATCGCGCGCAGCGACGGGTTCGGGTTCACGGCGACGTCGAGTCCGGTCGTGAGTTTGCGCGGGTAGCTGACTTCGCCGCGACGCAGCCCGTCGGTCGTGGCCCAGCGGAGCGGGTAATATTCTTGCTCTTCGGCGCGGCTGAAGAACCAGAGCCGGTCGCCGCGCGGGTCCCACGACGGGCCGAAGTTTTGAAAATGCTCCTCGACGCGCACGTCCTGTGCGACGATCGTAGGCTTCGTTGGGCTCGGTGCGGGCCGTTCGGCGCCGCCCGCGCGTTCGTCGCCCGGCTGTTGAAATGCGAGACGCGACGGCGCCGGCAGCACGTACAGCCGCCAACTCGTCTGCTGCGCCGGCCGGCCGTACAGCGCAATTTGGCGGCCGTCGGGCGACCACGTCGGATTGCGCAGCAGCGAACCGGGCATGGCGAAGATCCGCTGATCGGTGCCGCGCACGACATCGCGCAGCTTCAGTGAGAAACTACTCTGCGACGCGTTCAATTGAGTGCGTTCGGTCCACACGAGCCACTGCCCGTCGGGCGACCAACTCGCCTCGGTGCCGTCGCCAATCGGTTGGCCCGGCTTGTCCGCGCCCGCGTCGTCGAGGTTGACGTGCACTGTTTCCAGTTTGCCGGCGAGGCTGAAGAAGAGCTTGCCGCGCGTGCCGTCGAGCCAGAGCGACGGATTTGTTTTCACACCCGGCCCGGACGTGACGCGCTTTGGCCGCGGCTCATCGCCGCTCGTGAGCGACGCCAGGTGCAAGTTTTCCAACTCGGCCGGCTCGTTCGTGCTCGAGAACGCAAACGCGCGGCCGCCGCTCGCCGACCACGCGAACATGTGATCGTAACTGTCGCTCCCCGGATACAGCCGCATCGGCTTTTCCGCGTCGAGGCTCGGCATGATCACGATCTTGCTCGTGTGCGCGTCGATGTCCGACCTCAGCACCGACAACGCCCGGCCCTCCGGCGACCATTGGGGCGCGTAATGATTGTGCTTGTCGCCGTAAAAACGGAACACCACGGCAGGTCCCATCTCCGGCTTCTCGAGCTTCGTCATCAACTCGCGCAGCGTCGGGAACCGATCCGGCTCGACCATCTCGCGGCCGAATTCGACCGGCAGCTCGCCGGGCAGCAGTTCTTGGCCCACGGCGGTCGCGGTCGTGACGAGGATAACGAGCATCGCAAGAGCGACTCGCGGGAGCGGGAAAGATATTGCAAATTGCAAATTGCAAATTGCAAATTGCAAATTGTAAGACGCGGACTGAACCGCTGCCATCGGGCGACGCGCGGGACCGCCGACACGTCTCTCCTGTCGCTCCGAAATTTCAAATTTGCAATTTGCAATTTGCAATTTGCAATCTCCTCGTGTCAAAACGGCGCCTTCGCCGGCGGATTGAACGGCCCGTCGAACAGCGTCACCTCTTCGCCCTTCGTCGCGGTAGACAAATTGAGCGACATGCGGTAGCGGGTGCCGGGGCTGTGCAGCAGCAGTCGCAAGTACTGCACGTGCTCGTCGGGCGATGCGACCCAGGTCCAGAAGCAGTCGCCGTCGCCTTTGATCATTTGCGGCTGAATTTTTTTCGGTGTTTCGCATTCGATTCGCCACCATTGAACAACTTGCCCGCGGTTGCGATCGAGTCCACCTTCAAGCGTCGCACGCTTCACGAGGCCGTCGGCGAGTCGCACGGCGGGCGCCGCGCGCCAAAGCGTGTCGATCGGCGCGGTCGGCACTTCGGGAATGAACCGGGCCGTGAGCCGGTAGCGGTTGCCGGCCGCGAGGGCATTAAACTGGCCCTCGTTGAGATGCCGGGCCGAGACTTTGATGCCCGCCAGCGCCTGCAGAATCTCGTTGGCCATCGTGGCCGACGCGGCGAAGTCGGGGAACTCCCGGTCGTCGGGCGGCGGGAATCCGGTGGCCTTGAATACCTCGGCTACGGACTGCCAGTAGCATTGCTCCTTGAGTAATCGTTCGAGCGCGTCGGGCTTCTCGTAGTTGAGCGCGACGCGTGGCAGCGGCGGCGCGTGCAACGTCGCCTTGCCGCGGCGGTCGGCGCCGGCTTTGATGTTCTCGTCGCGAATTGCCGCGATGCGCTCGAGCAAGAGTTGTTGTCGCGCCCGATTGGTCGCGGTCGCGTCCTTTCCGCCGACGCGCCGTTGCGCTTCTTTTTGGATCCAGTCGCGCTCGACGACGTAGCGTTTCTCGCCGGCATCGAAATCAAACTGTAACGTGCTTTCGAGTCGCACCTGACGCGGATCCGCCGGGTCCCAGTCGGGCTTGAGGTATCGGCCGGTTTCGAGGTTTACGTCGGTCCAGCGGCCCTTCTGCTGTGTTTGAATGAGCAACATCGTCGGTTCCGGCTTCGGCAGATGCCCTTCGGCGTCCACGTGGATCGCGAAGCCGCCCGCGTCGATGCGGGCAATCACGCGCGCGTCGTCGCGCTTCTCCAAGTCGATGCGAATGTCGTCGGCGGCCGCGCGCGATCCGACGCTCAGCGTGGCACACAAAAAGATCCACGATCGGCAAGTATCGATTTGCATCGTCTAGTTCCTCAACGGCCTTGTAGCGCCGGCGCGGCGACAAAGGTCACGCCGCCGTCGATTGTCGCGAGAATCAGTTGGTCACCGACCTGGCGCGGCGGCGCGGCGAGCGGCGCGGGCGCGGCGATCCGCGCGAGAACCTGGCCGCTCAAACCGTCCACGGCCACGATCGCGCCACTCGGCCGCGCGGCGAAAATGACGCCACGGTCCACGGCGGCCAGCGACCAATCACGTCCCTCCAGGTCGCGGCTCCAGGCCGGCTCCAATTTGGCGTCCTCAAGTCGGACGGCCTGAATCTTGGTTCCGTCGCACAAAAAAACTCGCTCGCCGTCCGCCGCGACGTTTCGGATACGCGTCGCGGCTTGCCAGTCGGCGACCGTGCGCAGCGTCGCGGGGTCGAGCAGCAGGCATTTGCCGTCGAGCGCGACGCAGCAAAGCAGTCCACCGAGCGCCATCGGCGCGCCGGCCAGCGGCGGCAGGTCGGCACGCTGCTCGGTCACGAACAAATGCGTGATGCCGTCGGTGATTCGCGGCTCCGCGCGATACACGCGGCCTGCCGGCTGGGCCACGATCACGTGCGAACTGCCGATCACGAGCGGCGGCCACGGCCACGCGCCGCCGCCGGACTCTTCCGCCGGCAGCCGCGCCGCGTGGATTTCGTCGCGCGCCTCGTCGAGCGGGCGCATCTCGATCGCCGGATCGGCAGTGACGTACAGCGCCCAGCGGCCGCTGCGCGGCGCCAGCGCGTCGGCTGTCTTGATCGCCAGCTTGCCGCTAAACACGGCCGGCGCGGACCGAGCCGGCGCATTTTGCGCATGTACGCGTCCGGAGGACCAGTCGCCTACCGAGACGCTCCGCACGCGCGTGCCGCCGTCTGAAACGTACAGTAGTTCGTTGCCCGCGGGCGTGAGCGCGAAGTCGGCCGGCGTGCCCGGCAGTTGAAGCGGCGACGCGAGCCAAGTTGTACCCGCGTCGCGAGCCAGCAAGAAACAGCCGCTGGAATCACCGCGAACGACGATTCGCGCATCGCCCGCCTCGCGAACAACGGCCACGTCGCGCGCGGCGCCGCCAAGCCGGCTGGTCCAAACGACCTCGCCACGCACCGCCGAAACGGCTTCGACGAGCACGCCGCCACGCGCCGGCTCTTGCCACGTCGCGACCACGACCGGCCCGCGCACTTGCAGCGGCTGCACGCATCGTGCGTCGGCGTGCGGGGCCGGCCGGTTCCACGTTTCGAGCAACAGCGCCTTGCCTTCGTCCACGCGGTAACCGCGCAGGGCGTCGAGGACACCGACAAACGGTGCCTCGTCCACCGGCACGCGGCAGAACTGCGGCCGCACCGGCTGCGGTGGCTCGTCGATCTGCGAACCGGTTGCGGCGGTGAACAGATTCACCGCCGGGTTGTTGCGATCGAGCCCGAAGCAGAATTTCTTCCATCGGTCCGTCACGAGGAACATTCGAGCGCCGTCGAGCGCCGGCGTTTGCCAGAGCCGGCCGTCCAGCTCGATGTCACGCACCGATCGGTGCCCGGCCGGCTCTTGATACAGCAGCCGCGCGTAGCAGCGATTCATCAGATCGTTCTCAAAAATGATGACGTACGGCGGCACCCAGAGTGCCTGGCAGCGGGCCGTATCTGCGCGTCGGCCGAGCAGCACCACGTCGCTGCACTCCGGGATTTCGCGGGCGATTTCAATCAAGTAGACCGCTTGACTCGCGCCGACGATGCACAGCCCGGCACGGTCCTCGCGCAGCGTCGGCGGTCCGTCGATCGGTTCGGGCAACTGCGCGGCGCGGCGCGGCGAACCGGTTTCGAGGTCGAGTTGCCAAACTGTGCCGGTCCGCGTGGCGACGAACACCGAGTCGCGCGACACAGCCGCCGGCCCGGCGAGCGGCTCGTCCGCCGGCCACGACCAAATCGTCTCGCCGCTTGCGGCATCGCACAGCGAGACAATCGCGTCCGAGCCGCGGAACCAGGGCACGAGCACCGCGCGCCGGCCGCGCCCCGGCGCGAGTTCCGGCAGTCCCGCGTCGTAACCAACTCGCTGCACCCAAAGCGGCTGACCGGTCGCCGGTTCCAGCGCGAAACAAATGTCGTTCACTCGCGCGAACACAGGGTCATTCGTGGGCATCTTGATCGGTTTCGTCTGCAGTCGCGTGCTCAGGCGCGTGTAGTCGGCCAGCGGCAACAGCGGCACGGCTGCGGCGGTTTCGCCAGACGGCGCCGGGATGGTCTCGAATCGGATTTGCGACCGCAGCGCCAGACGCAGCCGCTCGAACGCCGCGGTGACCGTTGCGTCGGGGCCGGTCGTGCCGGCGCGCCACGCTGCGTGCGCGCGAAAAGCGGCTGCGAAGTGATCCACGTTCGGCTCGTTCGTCGCCCGATCGGCTGCATCGAGAAACGCGCGGCGGCGCGATTCGGCCGCGATGCGATCGCGCGTTTGGCGCGCGAGCGTGTCGAGGCCGGCCCAATCCAATCTGCCAGTACCGTCCACCTTGGCTCCCTGCTGCGACCGCAGCCAGCCGATCCACGCTTCGGCCGCGTCAAGGTCGCCGGGCACGAGCGACCGATCTGCTCGATCGAGCGACGCCCGGGCCGTGCGCTCCGCGACCGTCAGCAGTATCTGCCACTCGTCCTTCACCTGCTCCGCCGCATCAGAGTCGGCCGAGAACTTATCGAGCGCTGCGACGACCGCGCCGGCGTCCGCCGGATCGTCGATCTTGTTCGCGACCTTGCACAGCTCCGCGACGGCCTGCGCCTGCCGCGCCCGCTCGTCGCGCGGAAATTGCTGACGAAACAGCTCATATTCACGCTCCGCCTTGGCGAACGCGCCGCTTTGGAACAACTCCTGCGCCCGTGCGAACGAATCGTCGGCCAGCCGGCGATATCGCTCCTTCACGACCGCCCCCATCACGCTCAATGCCGCGACCGTGACGATCGCGATGCCGATAATGAGCGGCCGAAATGACCGGCGGCGGCGCAGCAGCGGTTGCGGCATTGGGGGCAGCGTCGGAATTGGATCGTGTGGCTGCATAGGCTCGTTGAACCGTTGAACCGAAGTCTGAGCGGTTGAGCCGTTCAACGGTTCAACCGTTCAACTCTCCCTTCTCATTTATCTTCGATCTTCCTCGGCGCCTCGCCCGGCTTCGGGCCGACCGGCGTCGCGGCGTCGCCGGGTTTCTCGCCCGCCACCTCGACCGGCTGTGCGATGCGAATGTCTTCCATGTTAGCCTGGTACGCGGCGTCGATCACGGCGACGACGTTTTCATGGCGGGCCATGTCGTCGGCTTGAATGATCACCGACGTCTTGACGGCCTGCCGCGCGATCTCCTCGAATCGCTCTTTGAGTTCTTCCTTTTTGATCGGTTCGCGCCGCGCGAGATTGCCCTGCTCGTCGTAGTGCAGCAGCTCGAACTGGTTTTCGGCGTTCACCGACACGATTACGCTGGTGCGGCCGAGTTGGCCGAGCACCGGCACGTTGGGCGACTGCTTCTCCTCGCCGGCCTGCGGGAAGCCGATCGCTTTCTGCACTTGAAATGTCGAGATTAGCAAGAAGAAAAGCAGCAACTGGAACACGACGTCGATCATCGGCGTCATGTCCATGTCCTCTTCCGCTTCCGCGACGTCGATGCCGCGATCACGTCGAAACGTAAACGTCGGAATCGCGTCGGCGAGTTCCGGCACGATGCCGACTTCGTGCCACGCCGCCTCCCCCACGCGCTGCACCCAATCCGACTCGCCGAGTTCGCCGTCGAGGAGCAGGCCGTGCAGTTGATCAAACGACAGGTGGCGAAACGACTGTTTTGTCGCGCTCGACCGGGCATTCCACATCACGACCGGCGGCGGCGTGATCGTCGTGGCGAGCGTGACGTCGCGCGTGGCGGGCGACTTGTCGCGTGCGTCGATCATTTCGCCTCCTCCACGCCGATCTTGATTTGCGCTGCGCCAGCTTCTGTGAATTTGGCCATCGCCTGCCGCACGACGCCGAACGGCACGCCACGGTGTGCCTTGATCATGGCTTCCGGCAGCGACCCGTCGTTCACGCGTTTCTCGTAGCCTGCCTTCAAGTCGTCGAGCGCCACGACATCTTTCCGAGCATCTTCGAAGGCAATGCGACCTCCAGCCGGATCGTTCTCGGCGATTTCGATGAACACGCCGATCGGCTTTCGCTCGGCTGGGATTTCCGGCGTGCCCGTCTTCGATTGCGGCAGTTCGATGTTGGCCTGCAGCATGAACACGCCGCCGACCAAAAAGAAGATGAGCAGCAGCGTGGTCACGTCGATCATCGGGGTCATGTCCATGTCGGCCGGATCCTCGGTCTCGCGTTCGGGCCGAATGATCCGGCCCTCTTGCTGCATCGGCGCCCACTCGGCGGACGCGGTTTTCGGCGGCACGTCCGTCCCCGGCGCGAGTCCCGCAGGCGAGATTCCGGCCGCCGCGTCTTCGCCCGTGTGCACGAGCGCCACCGGCACTTTCAACCACCGCGTCTCGCCCGGTGGCAGCGCGAGGTCCTCGGTCGCCAACTTCCCCGACCGCAGCGCGCGCTCGACCTGCGCCCGCGACAGACCGGTGTAGATCCGTCGCCCCTTCGCACGCCGAACTTGCCAATCGCTGCCTTCTGACATGGAATCTCAAATCTCAGATTTCAAATGTTTCCAAAGCTCACCGCGACAGCAATTCCAGACACCGCTGCACGTACAACTCCAGGTCCAACTCGAATTGCTGCACGCGGCCGCGAAAGTATGCAATGACAAAGATGACGGGAATTGCCACGACGAGTCCGATGTAGGTCGTGACGAGCGCCAGGCCGATATTCTCGGCGAGCAGACCCGGGTCGCGATTGCCGCCCGGCTGGGCAATTTGAATGAACGCCCCGATCATGCCGGCGACCGTGCCAAACAGGCCGAGCATCGGTTCGGTCTTCGCGATAACGGCCAGCGCGGCCATGCGGCGGCGCAGCCGCGGCAGGATTTGCAGCTCGATCCGCGCGGCCAAACTCTTGCGCACAGCGATTATTCCTTCGTCGCGGTGCTCGACCGCGTACGCAAACACTTCGGGAATGTGCCCCGTTTCCGAGCGGCATAACTCGAGTGCCTGTTCATTCTGGCCGGTGCGCACGAATTCCTCGAACGACGGAATGAAACTCTCCATGTGCGTGCTCTCGCGGTTGTACGCGATGAACCGCTCGATGATGAGCGCGATCGCGACCACGGCCAACATCACCTGCACGATGCCACACCAGCCGGACGCCTTCGTCATCGTCCACCAATCCACCGTGTGCTGCGCGAAAAGCCACGTCGCGCCGAACATCGATCCGAGTTGCAGGTCCATGAGGTTCACAAGCTGCCCCTGTATTCAAGTGATGTGTGCATTCAATTCGGTCGCTTGGCGTCATCGTGCGCGGTCGCGTGCCACTCATCTCAGCACGATGCTCGTCACTTCCAGATGCCAGCCGCCCGGCCCACCGACGATGCGGTAATTGGTTTGGGCGATTTTGTCCACGTCCCCGGTCTTGAACTGGCGCCGCAGGTATTCTTTTTCCATATCCGAAAGTCGGCGTTCCAGATCTTTCGAGTACAAGTGAACGACCTCGCTTGACGCCTCCAGGCCGTGCTTGCGCAGGATCGCATCATCCAGTTCGCGCAGCCGGTTCTGGCCCATCCAGTACCAGAACATTCGCTCTTCGTCCGCGGCGGCGCCCAAGTGCTTCTTGCCGGCGCCGCCGAGATTGGCGAGATACTGCATCGTCTTGCGATCGGACTGCAAGTAGGCCAGCTCGATGCGGAAGAAGTCGAGCATCTTTTCGTAATCGCTTTGCGGAATCGTCGGATAGGAAATGACCCAACGAGCCATGCGGCCGGGCGTGCTGTTGGGATCGAGTTGTCCCGCGCCGCGTCCGCTATTTCCGTTCGCGTCGCCCTGTCCGCGATTCTGATTCTTTTCGAGGATCTTCAGCAACTCGCCGGCGCGGCGCAGATCGGCCGCGGTCTCCTGAAGTTGCTTGTCGCTGTCGGCGAGATTGCCGAGCAGTTCGTTCGGCTTGATTCTCGGATCGGTCTTGGGCAATTCGGGCAACTCGACCTTTTCGTCCACGCGCTCGGCGGCCTCGGCGGACGCCGCGGAGAGTTGCTGGAACTCCATTGTCTGTTCGGACAACGGCGCCGCGTCGTTGGCGACGCTCTCCGCCTGCACGGCCTGCAGGGTGACGGACGCGAGTGGTGAATCGGCCTGCAACGCGCGCACGGTGAAGATGAAGATGAAGCCGATCGTCACCAGTGCCATGGCCGCCGCGGCCGTGAACGCCATCGGCGATTCGTCGAACCACCAGCGGAGCCGGCCGAAGAGCACGTGCTCGCTCGCGTTGGCCGCGTCACTCTCGGAGGGTGGCGCGGCGGCAGGCGTCGGTGTCGTCGGTTTTTCCACGGGTTCAATCGACGTGATCGCGGTGTTCATGGTTCGTCCGTCCTTTGATGCAAGACGCGGTCCGAGGTGCTGGAGCCGCCGCCGAGCGGTGCTACTAATTTACTGATAACCGAGGGCCGCCGACACTGGCAATTCGATTCTGCCGGCCGCCCGTGCCGGTCATCCGGCCTCTGCAATTAAGTCGCCGAGTTCGTTCGCGCATTCACGCCACATCCGAGGGGTCAGGCACTCGTCCCGCCCGCGAACCAAATGGCACGCGGGCGCCTCTATCGGACGTTCGGCCACCGGTGAAACTCGGCGGAGTGTGCAATGCGGCAGGCGAAATCGAATGGCATCGCAATCCAAGGGCGGAACTCTTATCATTCCGCACTCCGCAAACCGAATCCTGCAGTAGCTTCCATGACCGAGTCGACCGATCCTGCGAGTCGCCCCGACGTTTCGCCGGACGACGTTCGGCTGTACGGCGCCGCGTTTTGGATCGCGTACGTCGCCAACCTCTTGCTCGTCACGGCCAACGCACTCATCTTCCGATTCGCCGATTTCGTGGACCTGCTGCACGGCACGGCCATGACCACGGGACTGATCGTCGGCGTCGGCACGGGCGTGAGCGTGCTCGTCCGCATCTGGCTCGGCCGCGTGATCGATCATCAAGGGCCGCGCTACGTGTGGCTTGGTTCCGCGGCGGCGTTCGTGGTCGCCTGCCTGGCGTTCGTGCCGCTCGACTCGATCGGGCCGGCGATTTTCGCCGTGCGCATGCTGTACGCCTGCGGTATCTCCGGCATGTTCTCGTGCTCGGTCATTCACCTCTGCACCGGCGTGCCGGCCGAACGGCGCGCCGAGTTGATCGGCACGCTCGGCACGTCCGGGTTCATCGGCATCCTGCTGGGTCCGCAGATCGGCGACTGGCTGTTCCGCGTCATCGAGCCTGGCCGCTTTCAATATGAAGTGATGTTCCTGACCGCCGGCGTGCTGGGCATCGGCTACTTGCTGATCGTGGCGTTGCTCACGCAGCATTCCCCGCGGCCCGAACCGCACGACCCGCTGCCGCTGGGCCGCATGCTGGTCGAATACTGGCCGGGCACGCTGGTGGCGGTGGCGATGATGATGGGCCTGGCGCAGGTGGTGCCGTTCACGTTTCTGACGCGGCTCCGCTTCGAGCGCGACCTGAGCGGCATCGGCACGTTCTTCCTGTTTTACTCGCCGACGGCGATCGTGCTGCGTCTCTTGGGCCGCCGCTGGCCGGAGCGGCTCGGCCGCCGCAAGGCCGCACTCATCGGGCTTGCCTGCGTTTCGGCGAGCATGTTGCTGTACTTGTTCGTCGAGCGCGAGTGGGACTTGGTCTGGGTCGCGCTGGTCGCGGGCACCGGCCACGCCCTGCTGTTCCCATCCGTCACGACGCTCGGCGCCGAGTCCTTTCCAGAACGCTACCGCGCGACGGGCACGACGCTGATCCTCAGCTTCGTGGACGTGGGCACGCTCTGCGGCGCCCCGGTGCTCGGCGCGGTCATCGACCGGTTCGGCTTCAACGCGATGTTCTGCGTCACCGCCGCAACGGTCGCTCTCGTGGCCGTCAGCTTCGCCGTGTCGTCGCTGCTGCAGGCCCGGCGCGTCGATCTGCCGCTCGAAGACCCGACCGAGCCGGACGCGCACGAAGTCGCCGAGTGGTGATTGATCCCGCAAACAGGCCCCACCCGCACCTGTTAATCTGGTAAATTAGTTACGGATAGGACATCCAGATAAGATGAGGATACCAGAATGCGAATGGTTTTTTGGCTCGGCTGCTGATATTTCGTAAAACTTTTATTGGATATGACTTGCGAAAACTCGCAACGCGCAAAAAGTTTTCTTTTCATGGATTGAGAGAACTCGCAATGCAGCAAAAGAGTTATTTTCATTGTGTGACAAAACTCGCAATGCGGGAAAAGAGTCATTTTTATGTAGTGACAGAACTTTCACCGCAGCAGCATAACTATTCTCATGGAGTGACAAAACTCGCAATGCGGCAAAAGAATCATTTTGGCACGGTGAGAGTACTGGCATGGTCGCGCCATTCTTCTGCAGGCAGTATGAAGGAATCCGCAAGGCTCCGCCATTTCTCTGGGAGCTGAGTGCCGATTCCATCATGGCCAAACCAGGGAAGTTTTACTGGAGTTTCGGAAACGGCACGGCAGCTAGAGACTTTTTTTGCCGCGTTGCGACAGGCGGCCAATACCGGCCGGGTCATGGCAGCAGCAGAATCTTCCCCGTGAGCGTGCCGGCTTTCTGAATCGTGTTGTCCTCTTGGAGTCGATGCGCGGCGGCGGCTTCGGCGAGCGGCAGCGTGCGACCGATCGGCACGCGCAGCCGGCCATCGGCGAGCCAGCGATTGATATCGTCGGCACAGGCTCGCTGTTCGTCGGGCGTTGCCAAGAACATCGCGAAGCCGAACAGGCTCAGATCCTTCGTATAGAACTGACCGACCGGGAAAATCGGCTGTGCCTGACGGCCAGCCATGATGATCATGCGTCCGCGGCGGCGGATGAGCGGCACGGCCTTGAGAAAATCCGGCTCGCGCTGTGTTTCGTACCAGACATCGACGCCGTCGCCGCCGCTAAACTTCTTGATCCCATCGGCCACGTCGTCGGTTTTGTAATTGAGCACGAGGTCCGCGCCCCAGTCGCGACAGATCGCCGCCTTCTCCGCCGATCCGACCGTCGTCATGACGCGCGCTCCGGCCGCCTTGGCCATTTGCACGACCATCGACCCGACGCCGCCCGTGCCGCCGTTCACGAACACCGTCTCGCCCGCTTGCAACTTCGCGCAGCGAAACAGACCAAGGTGCGCGGTGATCCCAACCAGCGCGGCCGCCGCGGCGTCCGTGTCCTTCACGTTTGGCGGCGTCGCGTACAAGAAATCCTCGCGCACCGCGGCGAATTCGGCGAACGTTCCCTGCCGGCCGAGCAGCCCCTGATTCGATCCCCACACGCGGTCGCCGACCTTGAACCGCGAACAACTCGGCCCAACCGCCGCCACAACTCCCGCCAGATCGCAGCCGACGATGTACGGCATCGGCAACTGCATCGCCACCATGCCCGCTCGAATGTACGTGTCGATCGGATTCACGGACACGGCCACGACCTTGACTAGCACCTCGCCCGATTTCGGTTCCGGCGTGGGTCGCTCGCCGAATTGAATCACGTCGGGCGTCCCGGTCTTTTCGAAGTAAGCGGCTTTCATGGTCTGATCCTCCAGTGCTGCGTCGCAATTCGCCCACGAACGACGTTACTATAGTGTGTCGCGTTCGTATGAACAAAGCGCCCGCAGCGATCGAACACCGACGAATCACGCGAATGCCACACGCATTGCCTGCAATCTCCGTTCGAGAGTGTGAGAATTCGCGTCAGCGGCGATTCGCCGCTTCGCTCGTCCTGTCGATCGTGCTGCTTTCGTCAACGGCCGAGCCAGTTGCTGGCCAAGCGGATGACTGGCCGCAGTGGCGCGGGCCGCGGCGCGACGACATCGTTGCCGACCTGCGTCTGCCGCGGAATTGGCTCGACGCGGAGCCGAAGGTGCGCTGGCGCGTGCCGCTCGGCGAGGGATACTCCACGCCGCTCGTTGCCGGCGAGCGCGTGTTCACGTTCGGCCGCGAGCAGACGAGTGAGGTCGTGCAGGCGCACGAACTCGCGACGGGCCGCGTACGCTGGCGCGTGGCGTATCCAGCCAAATATGAGGCGACGGACGCCAAGGGCGTTTACGGCGACGGTCCGCGATCGACGCCGATCGTACACGGCGGCCGTGTGTTCGCGTTCGGCATCAACGAAGTCTTGCATGCAATCGACGCCGAGACGGGCCGGATTCTGTGGCGGATTGATTTTCGCCGCCGGTTCGGCACCGAGCCGCCCGGCTACGGCGCGGCGTCGTCGCCGATGATCATCGGCCGGCTGCTGCTCGTGCCGGCCGGCGCGCTCGTCTTTGCCGTCGATTGGCACAGCGGGTCGGTCGTGTGGCGGACGAAGTCCGATTCGTTTTATTCGTCGCTCATCGCCGCTGAACTCGCCGGCCGGCCGCAAGTCGTCGCATTCGCGCGGTACCGGCTGCTCGGCCTTGACCCGCGCACCGGCCGGCAACACTGGAGTCATCACTATCCGTCACCGTACGGGACCAACATCGCCACGCCCGTCGTCTGGAAGGACCGCGTGATAATCAGCTCGTTCCATCAAGGCACGCGCGCGCTCCGCGTTGTCGAGCGCGGCGGCCAAACGAACCTCGAACCAGTTTGGCACACGCGACAATTCAAGGCATATCTCACGTCGCCGGTGGTGCGGGGCGATCACTTGTTCGGCCTGGAAGAAGGCGGTCGCCTGTTCTGCGTGAACCTGAACGACGGCCGCACCGAGTGGTCGGCCGACAACTTCAGCGATTTCGGCACACTGGTGCTCGTCGGCGATCAGCTACTCATCTTGAGCGGCTACGGCGAACTAACGGCCGCGGACGCGACGCCGGCCGGATACCGCGAACTCGGCCGGCGTGAAATCGCCGACTCCGCGACATGGGCACCGCTTGCCGTCGCGCGCGGCTGCATGTTCGTCCGCGACAAGAAGGGACTGACGTGCTTTGAGCTGCCGATGAATCGTTGAACCGATCAACCGCTCAACGCTTTCAACATTTTGACAAACTCCCGCATGAACGGCGTGTTGTCGTGCCACGTCCGCGCGGTGACGAGGTTGCCGTCCACCACGACCGGTTCATCGACGTACCGGCCGCCGGAGAATTCGATGTCGAGCCGGCACTTCTTCACGGTCGTCGCCGTGCGGCCCTTCATCGCACCGGCCGCCGCGACTAGCTCGATGCCGTGGCACACCGACGCGACCGGTTTGTTCTGTTCGAAGAAATGTTTCACGATGCGGATCAACTCGGCGTCGTAGCGCAAGTACTCCGGCGCCCGGCCGCCAGAGAGAAAGATGCCCGCGTACTCATCCGGTGTCACATCGCGAAACGCGACGTGCGATTTCAGATTGTATCCCGGCTTCTCGATCGTGATGTCCCAATCCGGATGCGTGTCGTGCTCGACCAGATGGTAAATCCGCCGCTCCGGTCCGGCCACGACCACGTCGAAGCCGTCTTCGGGCAGCCGAAAGAGCGGGTACATCGTGTCCAGCACCTCGCTGGCGTCGCCGATCGGCATGAGAACTTTGGGCATGGCTGATTATCACCTCTATGTTGTTGTGCTCATGGCATTATCGTACAAGCGTCTAGCGGGACATCGCAACAATTCTTCAAAACGGCACCTGGCGCTGGCCGTGAAGAATCGCGTGAAGCTGGGCGAAGCGGAGCGGTTTCAGCGTCACTCACGTGAGATTCCTGCCCCGCCCCGTCAGCTTTGGCTTGACTCATTTGACGGTTTCCGTCCGAATGCTCCGCTGAGACTGGAACGGCCAGCGAATCGGTTGTCCGCGTTGGGACAGAAATCATTGTGTCTTCGGAACGGATCGATCAATTAGCGGGCAGTTGCACGCGCGCGGCGTGTCTAATCGCGTGCGTGCTTGCGTCCGGTTGCGCCGGCTTTCCGCTTCGTCCGTATCCGGCAATTGTTCGCGAGACCAGCGAGCGAACGGCTGCGCTGGCGTCGCAGCCGGCAAGTGAGCGACCGGTGAATCGTGCGGCCGCGCTGCCGGGCCGGACGCACGCCGCGATCAAGGAGCGGCTGTTGCCGGACGCGCATCCACGTCTGACCGCGAGCATGTTCGTCAACCGCAACGGTCTTCTGGCCACGCGCTACTCGCAGTTGGACACGCAGCCAAGCAGTGCATTTCAGCCGGGCGAAATCGTCGTCCAGCATCTCGGCCAACCGACCCGCGTGGCGTTCGTCGCGGCGATGCACAAAGGCGAGCGGCGTCCGCTCGTCGTCGGCGTCTCCGGCATCGACGGCTCACTGAACGGCAAGTTCACGATCGACATCCTGCAATCGCTCTACGACTCCGGCTTCCACGTCGTTCACCTGGAATCGCTGACGAGCGTGAACCATCAGGTGCGAAACCAGCGGCTGTTCTTGGGTGGCCTGCCGGAAGGGCTGCTGCTCTATCAAACGATTGCCGAACTGCGTGCGCGGCCGGAGTTCGCCGACTCGATTGAGCAGGTACACTTGCTCGGCGCCAGCTACGGCGGCATGTTGTGCGGCATCGCGGCCCATTGCGAAGACCGATTCCAGCGCGGGGTCATCGACGGGGCCGTGCTCGCGCTCAGCCCACCGCTCGATCTGAGAACGCTCTTCGGCAACCTCGAAGCAAACGCCATCGTTCGAGGCAAGGTGCAAGACAGCTACGTCGTCGGCGGCGTCAAACGGTTCTTGCAGTATGTCGATTTCGGGCTGAGCCGCCGGGAACTTGCTGAGTTGGACTTCGACACGTACATGCGCCGAGTCGCGTTCCCGTATTTTCAAAAGGTCAAGCCGGCGATCGCGGCCGAATACCCCGACCTGCCGCCGGTGAATACCCCCGACGATCTGTACGCCGTCTCCAGCTTGCGACCGCATCTCGCCACGCTGGGCGTTCCGTACTTCTTCCTGTTCGCCTACGACGACCCGGTGGTGTCTCCGGAAGACCACTTCCGCGAGGCCCTCGCCGGCTGCCCGAATCCTCTGGTGGACGGCATGCTCACGTTC
>Ga0247727_10006595_pt1 | contig 22727 bp, 11 predicted proteins | sample WisWelCaveWW1625_FD_202498 | JGI IMG/M metagenome (GOLD analysis project Ga0247727, IMG submission 202498) | Biofilm microbial communities from Wishing Well Cave, Virginia, United States - WW16-25 | ecosystem: Environmental > Aquatic > Deep subsurface > Groundwater > Cave microbial mat | place...
CCGGGGCCTGAACCGCGTCTTGCTCTTCGAGACTCTTCGCGCCATTTGGATCTCCTACGAAAACCTCGACAAGAATTTCCTCGAAGCTCCTCCCCAATTTGTCGGGCGCTTTCTCACTCCTCCCGAGATCGCCGCACTGGCTCGGAATCCGGAGAGTCACGTCAGCGAAGAATTCGCTCAACTCGCCCTGGCTAAGGACGACAATTGTTACGCCATTTTCGAAGGCGACATCCTTGCGAGTTTTGGTTGGTATTCGCAGCAGCCCACGCTCTACCGGCCGGGCCTGACCCTGCACTTTGATCCTTCCGCCGTGTACATGTATCACGGCTTTACCTTTCCTCAGTACCGCGGCCTCCGCCTCCACGCCGTCGGCATGAGCCGCGCCCTCAAGGAATACACCGACCGAGGCTGCAAGGGCCTGGTTTCCGTCGTCCAATCCAACAACCTCGCGTCTCTCAGGTCCTGCTATCGAATGGGGTACAAAGACTTCGGCAACCTGAGGGTCATCGGTCTCTTCGACCATCTCTGGACCTTCCGCAGCCGCGGCTGCAAATCTTTCCAATTCTTCCTCGAGCCCACTCACGAATAACCCCCACGCTCCCTCCTGATGCCTTTGGCTCCTCCTCCTCAGTCATCAGCCTTGGCTGAAAACTCTGCATTGTCCAAAATCAGGAGTGCTTCGAAAACTCTTGGTCTGAGGAGGCCCTTTGCCTGGAGCGCGGAAGCTCTTGTCCCGAGCGCAGCCGAGGGATGCTCCCGACTCACCGGCAGAGACGTGCCTCCGCGCAATCAATAGGATAGAGTCGGAGCCAGTTCCAACTCCGGAACGCCCGCCGTAAGCCGCCGCACTCCAAAGGGTTCTGAATCGTGCAACGGACTTTTCACGCCGGCCACTAAGCCCGCAGTGTATCCGCTCTCCAGTTCTGAATCATTCGTTTGATAGTTTTTTTGTCCTTCAGGCTTTCATTCAGGACCTTTCTTGCCAGCTCCGTCAATTCCTCATCGCTGGCAAACCGCAGCGCCACCAGTTGACCCGGAAGGAACTCGTGCACTCGACCGCGGAGCTCCGCGGGCAGCAGCCGTTCCATCCGCAGCGTCATCTCTAGGCGGATCACCCGGTCCTGCACCGTCAGGGCAAAAATCCTCGCATAGAAAAAGAGGATCAGCAGCGCCACTCCCATCAGCGCTCCCAGGATCGTCTCCAGCGATACTCCGAGAATCGCCCGGTACACCGCGTATACCAGATTGAGCGCCAGGATCGGAAGCGCCACGCGATGGTACAGCGGCACAATTCGCACGTGATTTTCATAGGTTTGTCTCATCTCGTTCTCTCCCCCGCCCGAAATTATTTTTCGAGGCACTGCACTCGCCAGGCCCGCATTCTAGCAGCAGATTTCCTCAAGCATTCGCATGGAATTCTCTTGACCTCGCTCAACCCTGGCGCTATCTTGCCGCCGGTGTTTCCCTCTCGAGGCTGCTTCGTTTCCGCCGCCTCATGTTCTGAGTTGGGACTTTCTGCAGGGTGACTGTGATGATGGACGGGACTTATCTTCCCTCCAACTCATCATTACTGCTGTGCGTGTCCCCCTCCTCTCTCCCGCTTCTTCATCCGGATTCATTCTTGGTCAGCTTCCGGCTTCATAGATTCGGCGACCCTCTGTTGCCCTGGGGTTCGCATTTTTTCGTGAACGGGAAGTCCCGCTAGACCCACATCCTCGCCGGAGGCATTTATGGCCCGACCCAGCCCGGTTTGCAATCGCCGCGTGTGGAATCTCCGCGCTCTGCTCTTTCTAGCTCCTGTTTCACTGGTCTTGCTTCACGCCAGCACGTGGACCACTGATGCAGGGCCGCTGCCTCCTGTGCCTCAATCCGCCTCGGCCAAACTGAGTGACCAGAGTCAACCTGCCTCGGCAAAGCCCGCCAAAAATCGCACCTCAATGCAGCAGCCTCCCACCGTTCAGCAACAACCCCCCATCCGCATGGAGCCAGTGGTGCCGCCCGCCATGACCGCGGCCTCGCAGGAGGCTACCTCAGGTGACCCACGCGAGAATGAGGCGGCACAGGACGTTCTCTCGCCCGACGCGGTCCGCGAAGGCGCCGACTTCCAGCGCGCCCGCGAGGAGTGGTTCCTCGAGGCTCGCCGCCTCCCCGACGGCTCTGTCGGCGCGCGCAAGCGCCTGGAAGCCATCGAGCATGTTGATCGCATGATTATCGAGCAGCGCCGCATGGGCGTAATCCCTTCCGCAGACGCCGTCCCTCCCGTCACCAATTTTCCCGGCCCTACGACGTGGACCAATCTCGGCCCGCGGCCCATTAACGTCCCGGCCACGGGCTTTCCGTTCAATGGTGGTCCACAGAACTCCGGGCGCATGGGCGCGATCGCCGTGGATCCCACGAACCCCAACATCGTCTACGTTGGTGGTGCCGCCGGCGGCGTATGGAAGACCGTCGATGCAGGCGTGAACTGGACTCCGCTCACCGACCAGCAACCCTCGCTTTCCACTGGCTCCATCGCTGTTGACCCGACCTTTGCGAGCTGCGGTGCCACCGGCCCCTGTCAGATCATCTACGTCGGCACTGGCGAGCAGCACAACTCCGCCGACAGCTACTATGGGGCCGGCGTGCTGAAATCTACCGACGGCGGCAACAACTGGACCCAGCTCGGTGCTTCGACCTTCGTTCCGGGCCCGGGCATCAGTGCCCGCGTTGACGGCGCCTTCCACATCGGCGCCATCGCTGTGGACCCCTCTGACAGCCAGATTGTTTTAGCGGGCGCTGCGCGCGTTTCGGACTCTACCGCCTCCGGCATTTTCCGCAGTATTAACGGCGGGACGGACTGGACGCTGGTTCGAGGCGGCGCGGCGGGCACTTCCATTGTCTTCGACCCGAACACCAGCGGCATCGTCTACGCGGCGCTGGGCCAGTCCACTGCGGACGCCGACAATGGCGTCTATCGCTCGACCGATCACGGCGCTACGTGGACGGAGATGACCGGTTCCGTGGCGAATCCTTTTCCCACTAGCGGCGTGGGACGCATCGAGCTGGGTTTCTCTCGCTCCGCTCCCACTACCTTGCTGGCCTTGATTGCCAACAGCAATAGCGCATCGCTGCGGGGCCTGTTCAAGACCACAAACGCCAACCTCGCCGCGACCGCCGACTGGATCCGGCAGACCAGCGCGCCGGACTTCTGCACTTTTACGATTGACCTTATCATTATTCAGATCAGTGTCTCGCAGTGCTTCTACGACCTGGCCATCAAGATGGACCCCACCGATGCCAATTTTGTGTTCGCTGGCGGCTCCACCGACCCGACCTCCAATTTGCGCGCGCTGTGGCGCTCCACCAACGGCGGTGCCAACTGGACCAGCGTGGCCAACGGCGCGAACGGCGTCGGCCTGCACGTGGACTTGCAAGCGCTGGCCTACTCCGCCGATGGCAGCAAACTGTACATCGGCAACGACGGCGGTATGTGGCGCACCGACGACCCGCGCTCTTTAGGCACGCCCAGCTACACCAACCTCAACGGCACGCTTACCGTCACCATGTCCTACCCCGGCCGCGCCCACCATCCCTCTGACGAAAACATCATGTTCGTCGGCACCCAGGACAACGGCACCCAGCGCTACTCCGGGCCATTGGGCTGGGATCTGGTAACAGGCGGCGACGGCGCCCAGAACGACTTTGACCGCAAGATTCCCAGCACGGTTTACACCGCCTGCCAGCAGACTTGCATCTTTCGCTCCCTGACTGATGGCACCACCGCAGGCAGCTTCACCGTCGAAGAAACCGGAATTGCTTCCTCCAGTCGCACACGGTTTATTCCTCCGCTCACCGCGGACCCCAACAACGCGAACATCGTTTATTGGGCCAACTTCCAGGTCTATCAGTCGCGCAACGCCGGTAGCCGCTGGCGTGCCATCTCGCCGGACCTCAACCCCAGCGTCGGCGCCATTAGCGCCTTAGCCGTTGCTCCCAGCGATTCGAATACCGTCTACGCTGGCATCCCAACAACCACCTCCTCTGCCACGCAGACCGGCAGCCGCATCTGGAAAACGAACAGCTCGCTCTCTGCCAATCCCACGTGGGTGCAGATTACCCCCTCCGGCGCTTCGGCCTTTCCGCCCCGCAACATCAGCGGCATTGCCGTGGACCAGAACGATGCCAACTTAATCTATGTCAGCTTCAACGGCTTCCGCGTCGGTGCCGACACCCAGGGCCACGTTTTCCGTTCTCCCGACGGCGGCACCACCTGGGAAGACATCAGCGGCACAGGCTTGACTGCCCTGCCCAACCTCCCCCATCTCGACATCGTTGCTGATCCCGAGGTTCCGAACACCCTCTTCGTGGCTAACGACATCGGTGTCTTTCGCACGGCGAACGCGAACGCCGGCGCGGGCACAATATGGTCGCCCTTTGGGACGGGTTTGCCCCGCGTGGTCGTCAATTCACTCACCTTGCGGCGCCAGTCTCGCAGCCTCGCTGCACGCACCAGTGGCCGTGGCACCTGGGTCATCCAGTTGACCGACATCCCCGTTCCCAGTGGGCCGTTCGTTTCCTCCATTCGCCCCGCCTCCGTGAACTCTGGCTCGCCGAATCTGACACTGACAGATGTTGACGGCGCCAACTTCACCGGCACCTCCATGGTCCGTTTCAACGGCACACCCATCGCCACCACTCTTGTCAGCGCCAACAAGCTCACTGCCACTATACCGGCGGCTTCACTCACCACGCCGGGCGTCTTCAACATTGACGTAATAGACGGCGCTGCCACCTCCGACGCTTTGCCGTTTGCGGTGAAAGGCGTTTCGCAATCCATCTCCGTGTCGCCGACCAGCTCACTGGTCAATACCGCCTTTACTTTGACCGTGAATCGCGTTAGCGGCCCTGATTGGGTTTGCAGCGGGCCCGACGGCCCCACCACCATTACCTTCGTCAACGGGTCGAACGGCTTCCTGCACAACCCGGACACCTGCACCGCGAGCCAGATCACCGTCAACATCCCCGCCGCCGAAACCGCCACCACCGGCAGCTCCCCCGTGTTTGCCTTTACCCCCCTGCCGGGCGTGGGGGAATCGAACACGGCGTCGGTTAATGTTACGCCGCCGCCACCGCCCAACGACAACTTTGCCGCCGCCATCGTTGCTACTGCCCCTCCCAACTTTAGCAATACTCAGGATACTCGTGGCGCTACCACCGAACCGGGCGAGCCGGTTCCTCCCGGTGCCTGCTCCGCAGGGCAGAGCGCAACCACCCGCAGCATTTGGTACAGCTTTATGCCGACTACGAACGGCACAGTGAACGCCAACACCAACGGCAGCAACTACAACACCATCATCCAGGCCGTCACCGGGTCCCTCAACATCTTCGCCCCGGTGGCTTGCGGTAACACCAGCTCTGGGTCCGGCGGGGACTCCGTCAGCTTTGCCGCCACCGCCGGTACTACATACTTCTTCATGGTCTCTTCTTTTAACGGCCTTGGCGGAACCACCTCGATCTTCAATCTATCCTTCGCTGCTCCGGTCACCTTCAACCCGGCCAGCGTGGCCTTCGTCAACCAGACCGTCAACACCACCAGCGCCGACACCACAGTCACCCTCACGAATACCGGTGCCGCGACCCTCAACGTCACCAGCATCACCAAGACCGGGACCGACCCGACCCAATTCAACCTGATCACCTCGCCCACAGCTCCCTTCACCTGCCCCGCCGGTGCGAATGCTCTGGCAGTGAATGCCAGTTGCACGTTTGGCGTGAACTTTGCCCCCACCACGGTGAGCGCCAAGAGCGCCAACATCGCCGTGGCCAGCGACGCTGCCGGCAGCCCGCACAACCTGTCGCTCACCGGCACCGGTGTCGCTGCCTCGACGCCTGACCTGACCATCACTAAGACCCACGCCGGCAACTTCACCGTCGGCGTCAACGGCACGTACACCATCACCGTCACCAACTCCGGCAACGCCCCCACCACCGGCGCGGTCACCCTGACCGACACGATTCCAACTGAACTGGTGGCTCTCTCTCTGACCGGCACGGGCTGGAATTGCACCGTAGCTCCTCTCTCGTGCACTCGCTCCGACGCCCTGGCCGCCAGCTCTTCTTATCCCCCTATCACCCTCCAGGTGAGCGTCTCGCCGGCTGCCTTTCCCAGCGTTTCCAACGTCGCCAGTGTCACCGGCGGGGGCGAAACCAACACGACCAACAATTCCGCTAGCGACCCAACCACCGTCACCCGCGTAGACCTGACGATTGCCAAGACTCACACCGGCAATTTCACCGTTGGCGTGAACGGTAGCTACACGATTACTGTGAGCAACACGGGCAACGCTGCCTCGAGCGGCACAGTGACCGTCACCGATACCTTGCCCATTGAAATGGTGGCTCTCTCCCTCACAGGAACTGGCTGGAACTGCACCTTGGGCACTCTGACCTGTACCCGCGCTGACGCCCTCGCTCCCAGCTCGCCCTATCCTGCGATCACCCTCACCGTGAATCCCACGGCGACGGGCTCGGTCACGAACACAGTTACAGTCTCCGGCGGCAACGACGCTGTTGCTGGCAACAACTCCGCCAGCGATCCCACCACCATCGTCGCCACCGCGGATCTGGTCGTCACGAAGATCGACTCCGCCGATCCGGTCGTCGTCGGCCAGCAGTTCACCTACACGGTCACCATCACCAATAACGGCCCGAGCCCGGCCACCAGCGTCTCGCTATCCGACTCTCTCACTCCCACGACCTTCAGTTTTGGCACCATCACACCCAGCCAGGGCACTTGCACCCCGCTTGCCGACGGTTCAATCACCTGCAGTCTGGGCACTATCAACAACGGAGCGAACGCAACGGTCATTGTTCCGGTGACGCCGAACGCGCCGGGCACGCTGACCAACACCGTTTCGGCCACCACGACCGCGACCGATCCCAACCCCGCCAACAACACGAACATTGTTCAGACCACAACCGTCAACGCGGCTCCGGCCCCCGACTTGACCATCACCAAGACCCACACCGGCAACTTCACCGTGGGCGTCAACGGCTCCTACACCATCACGGTCACCAACTCGGGCAATGCCCCCACGACTGGCACGGTCACCATGACCGACACGATTCCAACTGAGATGGTGGCTCTCTCCCTGACCGGCACAGGTTGGAATTGCACCCTCGCTCCCCTCTCCTGTAACCGCGCGGACGCACTGGCTGCCAGCTCTTCCTATTCAGCAATCACCTTGACGGTGAATCCCATCACCCCGGGCCAAGTAACGAACACGGCCACGGTTGCTGGCGGTGGGGAGGCCAACACCACGAACAACACAGCCAATGATCCCACCACGATCATTGCCAGCGTCGATCTGGCCATTACCAAGACCGATTTGCCCGACCCGATTGATGTGGGCCAGACTCTGACCTACACGCTGACGGTTACCAACAACGGTCCGAACAATCTCAACGGCACCATCTCCCTGGCGGATACGCTGCCAGCGAACGTCACCTTCCTCAACGCCGTCGGCAACGGCTGGGCCTGCGCCCCGCCGTCGGGCGGTGTGGTGACCTGCACGCGGCCCGGCATTCTGGCGGCTAACACGTCCGCGCCGGTTATCACCCTCACTGTTTCGGTAAACGTGGCCGCGGCGGGCACAACGCTCACGAACCAGGCGACAGTCTCAACCACGGCGGCCAATGATCCGACTCCCGGGAACAACTCAGCTACGGCCCAGACGGCTGTGAATCCCGCGGCGGACGTTAGCGTCACGAAGAACGATTCGCCCGATCCGATCGCTGTGGGCAGCAACCTGACATATACGATTACCGTAACCAACAACGGCCCAAGTGCCGCCGCGGGCGTCACTCTCACCGACGCGCTCCCTGCGAACGTAGCCTTTGTCTCTGCCACCAGCACCGTGGGTGTGTGCGCCGAAGCCGCTGGTACGGTCACCTGCGACATCGGCGCTCTGGCCAATGGCGCTTCCGCAGTCGTCACCATTGTCATCACGCCGCAGGCTCCCGCTGTCGGCATCATTTCCAACACGGCCACAGCAACGGCCACCACGTTTGATCACCTTCCCGGAAACAACAGCGACACCGAGACCACCACTGTCCAGCCCAGTGCAGACCTTGCCGTTACCAAGGCGGACTCTCCTGATCCGATCAACGTCGGCCAGAACCTCACCTACACCGTCGTGGTTACCAACAACGGCCCCAATACCGCCAGCGGCGTATCGCTCAGCGATCCTCTCCCTGCTGGCGTCGCGTTTGTCTCCGCGAATAGCACCGTCGGCACCTGCTCGCAGGCCGCCGGAACGGTCACCTGCGCGATTGGCTCACTGGCCAGCGGCGCCTCCGCCGCCATCACCATCGTCGTCACCGTGCAGCCCGGCCCCGGCCGCACGCTACCCAACACGGCCACGGCTTCCGCCACAGGCTCGAGCGATCCCGTGCCCGGCAACGACAGCGGCACAGCCACGACCACGGTCAATCCGAACGCCGACCTCGCCGTCTCCAAGAGCGACTCGCCCGACCCGGTTACCGTCGGCTCCAATCTCACCTACACCGTAACCGTCACCAATCAGGGTCCCGACCCTGCTGCCAGCGTCACGGTGACAGATACACTCCCGGCTGGCGTCACCTTTGTCTCCGCGAATAGCACGGTTGGCGCCTGCGCCGAGAATGCTGGCATCGTCACCTGCAACATCGGCGCGCTCGCCAATGGCGGCACAGCGATCATCACCATCATCGTGACGCCGACAGCTCCAGCCACGCTCTCCAACACCGCCTCGGCAGCGACCACCACCTTCGACCCGGTGGCCGCCAACAATTCCACGACCATCACCACCACCGCCCGACTGGTCACTGATCTTTCTTTGACCAAGACCGACAATCCCGATCCCATCCTGGCCGGTCAGAACCTCACCTACACTGTCACCGTCTCGAACGGCGGCCCGCACAACGCTACCGGCGTCACACTCACCGATACCCTCCCGGCTAACGTCACATTTGTCTCGGCTAATTCGACTGCCGGCACCTGCGCCCAAGCCGCCGGCGTCGTGACGTGTAACATCGGCGCCCTTGCAAACGGTGCTTCGGCCACGGTCACCATCATTGTCACCACCACCGGTGCCACTGCCGCTTCGATCACCAACACGGCCAACGTCACCGGCGCGGAGTTCGATTCGAACGCGGCCAACAATTCGGCGTCGGCCAGCACCGCGGTTACTCCCGTGGCCGACGTACAGATCATCAAGACGGCCGCGCCCAACCCGGTCAACGCCGGACAGAACCTCACCTACGCGGTCAACGTGCGCAATAACGGTCCTTCCGCCGCCACCGGAATCTCCGTTACCGACACGCCTCCAGTCACGCTGGCGCTGGTCTCAGCCACTGGCTCGCAGGGCACATGCTCAATCGCCGCCGGCACGATCACATGCAACGTCGGCACCTTGGCGAGCGGAGCGCAGGCCACGGCCACCATCGTTGTCACTCCGCTGGCCGGTGCCGTTCCGTCCGTTTCCAACACCGCCGCGGTCACCGCCAATGAAACTGACCCGGTCGCTGCCAACAACAGCTCTACCGTCGTCGTCACCGTTAACCCTGCCGCCAACCTGATCATCTCCAAGACCGACTCTCCCGATCCGGTGGTCGTCAGCACCTCGCTTACCTACACCATCGCCGTCATCAACAATGGGCCCAATTCGGCTACGAGCGTCTCTCTGACAGACACCTTGCCCGCTGGCGTCACGTTTGTCTCGGTCAATAGCACCGTTGGCGCCTGCTCTCATGCCGCTGGCACCGTTACCTGCAACATTGGTACGATGGCCAACGCCGCCACCGCCACGATCACCATCGTTGTCACCGCCCCGGCGAGCACCGGTTCCATCACCAACACGGCCTCAGTCACGGCGGCGGAGTTCGATCCCTCAACTCCCAACAGCGCCAGCCAGGCCACTACGGTCAACCCGGTGCAGCCTCCTGATTTCTCGATATCCCCCTCGACTCCGGCGATCTCCGTTCCGGCGGGTCTTGACGCGATCTTCAACGTCACGATCGGCCAATTGGGCGGCCTAACGGGACAGGTGGCCCTTTCCTGCAGCGGCAATCCGGAGCTTTCAACCTGCACCGTCTCGCCTGCAAGCGTCACCCTCGGGCCTCAGCCTGCCTCCGCAACCGTGACCGTCGCCACGCGGGCCGGGGCGCAAGTTCCCCCGGTTGCGCCGAAGCCACCGTTGGGGAGTTTGCGCATAATTCTGGCTCTGGTGTTCGCAATGTTGGCACTGCTGATGCTGGCGAGTATGGCTCGCGCCGCACGGAAGCACGCCTGGCGCGGAGCGATGGTCCGCCTGGCGGCCCTTGTTGTGTGGGCCACCCTGGCGTGGGGCTGCGTTAGCGGAACCAGCGGCACGCCGCCCGGCACCTATACCATCATCATAACGGGCACCCAGGGCAATATTTCGCACTCTGTGCAAGTAACCTTGATTGTCCGTTAAAGATAATTCTCCAAACACAACGGCCGGCGGGAAACCCTTTCCGCCGGCCGTCGTTCTTTGCGGGAGATCGAATTTAGGTTGGCACTACTGTTTGGCTTCTGGAATCCATCTGCTCGCTGGTGCTGGCTGGCCCAACGTATCGGATCACGAGCAGCGTCAAGTCGTCCGCCTGACCGGCACCGCGCGTAAATTCCTGCACCGCCTTCAGAACTGCTGCCTGAATCTCCTCCACGGTCGAACCGGCGTGCTGTCCGAGAACTTCCTTCAGCCGCGTATTCCCGAATTCCTTGTTCTCGGGATCCATGGCTTCTGTCACGCCGTCACTGAATAAGACGAGTGTATCCCCGGGACGCAATTCGAATCCGCTGCTCTTATACCCGGCGTCGGGCAGCAACCCGACCGGGAAACACTCCGCGGGGAAGGGAACTTCGACCGACCCATTGCGGAGGAGCACGGGAGAAGGATGGCCCGCGTTGATGAACTCCATATTTCCCGTGGGGTCCAGTATGCCAAAAAAGATGGTGGCATAGCGCTCGAGCTCGGAGTGGGAACACAGGAAACGGTTCACATGCGTAAAGACGCCGGCAGGCTCATGCCCCAGCGTCATCCCAGACACCGCTCCCTGCAGCATCGTCGTGAGCAGTGCTGCTCCCAGCCCTTTGCCGGAGACGTCGGCAATCAGAATGGCATGACGCTCCGGGCCCAGCTCCAGCACGTCATAGTAGTCGCCTCCCACCTCTTGGCAGGAATAGTTGATGCCGCTGACCTGCAAATAGGGACACCGCTGAAACTCGCGTGGAAGCAGTGCCTGTTGGATGGTTCGCGCAATGCTGATTTCCTGCTCCATTCGCTGCCGCTCTCGTTCGCGCTCCACCAGCCGCGCGTTATCCAGCACGCTGGCTGCCTCCACTCCCAGCGCATCCAGAATCTGCCGCTCGAGCGTGGAAAAGGCAGCCGGACGCCGGCTGTCCATGTAGAGGATGCCCAGGAACTGTCCGCGCACCGGCTGCTCGCCGGCCAGCGTATGCGATCCCGAAAGTCCTGCCTCGGCCCGTCCTGAATCCGCTCGCGCGTAGAGCGGGATCACCACCACCGTCCGCAGTCGTTGCGCAATGATGCTTTGCGCGGCTTGGATGTTCAAGTCGGCCTGCGCAACGTCCTCCGTCACGATGCTCTTCTTTTGTTCGATGGACAGGCGGATGGCTGTCTGGCTTGGTTCCAACCCTTCTGTGGGCAGGCTGCGGCCGCCGCGCTGCCGCGCGAGTCGCACGCGCAGGCTTCCCTGGGGGCTGGGATCGAGCAGAAGTCCACGGTCGGCATCGGTAAGTGCAATGGCGTGGTCCACCATGCTTCCCAAGACAGCGTCAAGCGGCAGATGCGAATGGAGCAGCGCCGTAGCCTGCAGCAGAAGGCTCAGCTTTCTCAATCCTCCGGCCCCGGTCTCAAACGTCGTGACGTGATCCATCCGCGAGAGCAGCTCGGGCAGCGCCTCTCCGCCGGTGCTCCCATGGAAGATGAGTTCGAAGGAATCGGCCAGGCCGAAATTGATGACGTCGCCTTCCCGCAGCGGTTGCGCGTCCACCTTGGTCCCGTTCACAAACAGCCCGCGGCGCTGCCCGCGGTCCTCCAACTGAAACTCTCCCGCTGTGTACACCACTGCGGCACACTGCCGCGAGATTCGCCGGTCCGGAACCTGCAGGTCGTTTCCCGTTTCCGCGCCGCGCCCGATCAAAAACGGCGAATGGGTGACGCGCACCATTCGTCGACTGCCGTCCGGCGCAATCACTTCCAGCACTGCTTCGGGAATGGTCTGGGCATCCGTCATGGGATAGGAGAATCGCCGGAATCTTAGCACGTCCCGCGCTTCTGGGAGCCACCTGGCGCGCCTTGATTCTACTTGGGCGCCTGGCATCGAGACACGAATCCGCCTTAACCCCTTCGTACTACGGCCTTGCCGTATGCCGAGATCCGCTGAAGTCCGAAATCTCTTGCCTGCGGTCTCGCCTCAGGTTAAAAGTCTGCCCGGCACACTTGCGCGCTGGCGCGGATTGCAATGTTCCTCCATCTACTTCCATCACGGATCGTTCAGGGCATGGATCCTGTCTTTTCGACGAGTAGCCTCTTGTATGCGGCACCTGCCTCTGGTTCTGTCAGCCACGCCGATCCTGTTGCGCCGATTCTGCTTGTCCTGGTGCTGATTGCCATTGGCGCGGCGCTTGGCGGCAGAGCCATGCGCTGGGTGGGCCAGCCAGCGGTGCTCGGTGAACTGCTGGTCGGGGTGCTCATCGCCAACATCGGGTATGCCCTTCGAGAACCGATCCTGACAGTTCTTCGCGAGGGCGAAACCATCTCGCAGATCGTCTCCCTCGCCCTCCAGAATGCCTTGCCTCTGCCGGACGCCGTGCACCGAATTCTTCCCGCGGGCGACGATGCCGACCGCCTGATCGCAGCCTTAGCAGGTTCGATGGGATCCATTGCCATCTCCGTGTACAACTTCGTGGACTTGCTCTCGCGTATCGCGGTCATCGTGCTTCTTTTCCTCGTGGGACTGGAAACTGACATCCGCGAGATGAAGAAAGTGGGTTGGCCATCGTTCCTCGTTGCTGTAGTCGGCGTGGTTGCGCCCTTCCTGCTCGGAATTGGCGCCATGGCTGTGTTGCAGCCGGATGCGCCTCTGCAGAAGGACATCTTCATCGGCGCCATTCTGACCGCGACCAGCGTGGGAATCACCGCGCGCGTCTTTCGCGATCTCCGGCAAGCGCAGCGCACCGAAGCGCGCATCATCCTCGGCGCAGCCGTGATTGACGATGTGCTGGGCCTGCTGATTCTGGCCGTGGTTAGCGCGCTGGTCGTAACCGGCACAATCAGCGTCGCCAGCATTTCCTGGATTACGCTGAAGGCTGTATTGTTCCTGGTTGGGTCGATTGCGGTGGGATTGTGGCTCGCGCCGAGAATGGTGAGGCGCATTGCGCGGCTGAAGATCGAGAACCTGAAGCTGCTCTTCGGGCTGGGCTTTGCCTTCGTGCTCGCTTGGTTAGCCAATCTTTCGGGATTGGCGACGATCGTCGGCGCTTTTGCGGCGGGTTTGGTCTTGGAGAGTTTCTTCGATAAGGAACTCGAAGGTCATTCCCTGCGCGACCTGCTCTCGCCCATCGAATCTCTGATCGTGCCTGTGTTTTTCGTGATGATGGGCACGCAGGTGAAACTGGAAACGTTTGCGGATTGGAAAGTGACGCTGATTGCCATCGTTCTTACGGTATGCGCGATTGCCGGAAAACTCGTCGCCGGCCTGGGGTGCAGCCCCAAACTCGACCGGCTCTCGGTCGGCATCGGGATGATGCCTCGCGGCGAAGTCGGACTCATCTTCGCCGGAATCGGCAAGGGCCTGGGCGTGGTCAGCGACGCCGTGTTTTCGGCGGTGGTGATTATGGTAATGGTCACCACGTTGCTGACGCCGCCGCTGCTGAAGATCACCCTGGCCCGCAGCCGCCCCGCGGATTAGCGGGCACCGAATCAGTCGCGAGAAGGCGCGCTGGGAGCGTGCTGCGCGACGTAGTCAGCGACAAACTCAGCAAAAACCTTTTCGAGCTTGAGCGTAACCGGGCCGGGCGCGCCGGGATACTTGTGGCCGTCCACCTCGCCCACACCCAACAGGCTGCGGTTGGTCGAGGAGATGAAGACCTCGTCGGCTGAGTACAGATCTTCGGGGCGCAACGTTTTTTCGCTGTAGGGCACGCCAGCCTGCGGCGCGGTCTCGAGCAGGACGGCGCGCGTGATGCCCTCGAGGCAGCCGGAAGAAAGCGGCGGGGTCTCCACGCAGCCGCCCCGCACGCAGAAGAGATTTGCCGCCGTGCACTCGGCAACTTCGCCGCGCTCGTTGAGCAGGACCACTTCGTCGAAGCCGCGCTGCTGCGCTTCGTCCAGGTTCCAGACGTTGTTGAGCCAGGAAGTGACTTTGACGCCGGCAAGCGGCGAAGCGGCGTGACGTCCTTCGGCGCGAAGCGCCAGCCGCGCCGGCTCGTGGTAGTCGGGCAGTCCGGCGGTATAGAGGATGAGGTCGGCGTCGGGGAAGGGTTCGTCGCTCTGCCAAAAGCCGACCTTGTTGTAGATGACGTAGATCCGAGCGGTGCCTTCGCGGACCTGGTTGGCGCGAAGCAGCTCGAGGAGCTGGGCGCGGACGGTTTCCGACTCAAAAGGGAAGGGGACATGGGTGCGGGCCGCGTCTTTGTGGAGGCGCCGCCAGTGGCGCTCGAAGGCAAAGGGCACGCCTTCGAAAATGCGGAGCGTCGTAAAGAGGCCCCAGCCGGAGAGGAGGCCGGCTTGTCCGGGAGAAAGGCGGACCTGCTCGATCGGGAGGAGGCGGCCGTTGTGCGTGACGTAGCGATGGATCATCTTCGGTTTAGCGTGGGGACGGGAAAGCTCAGCTCATTCTTCGCCCCGCAAAGGGCGGGGCACCCCGCGGAGCGAAGTGGGGACCCAGGGCGGATTGTAACTCAGTTTTGGTCTGGCTCGAAGACCTCCAGTAAGCCTTCAGGGGCTACTACCCCCCGGGGGGCATCGGTTTTCGTAAGCCACAGGGGGGAAGGGAATTGCGCGATTGATGGTACTGATGGTACTCGCTTTTCGTTCCACATTGGGAAAAGCACCCGCCGGCGCACTTGGAGGAGAGGCGGGCCTGGGGCTGCTGATTAGCTCGCAAGAACATCGTGTAGCGAATATTAGCATAAAGCTAATATCGTGTCAAGAGAAAAATGAGGTCGAATCCACGGCCGCCTCCCCTTTTGCGATAGGGATGAAGCACCCCGAGAATCGTTTCGGGATATACTCCTCGATGAACACTGGGCACAATTTAGCGTCGAAGCGTTTGGGCCACCCGTGCTTTCAGGGATTTGACGAATGCTCATCCAAAAACCACGCGACCAACTCACTGCCGCTAACATACGGGAAATATGCCATCGGTTTGACGAGGGGCTTCGCGTTGAGTACAAGCGAGAGCTAAACAAAGACGTCAAAGAGAGTCTTCCGGCAGTTGTATCTTCGTTCGCCAACTCGTACGGAGGGTTGCTGATCATTGGTGTCAATGCGAAAAACGGAAAGGCAGTCGAGCCTATCGAAGGCTTTGACAAGCCGGCACGAGAGGAGCTGCCGCTAACAGTAGAGAATCTCTGTCATGGGAATATCTACCCTCTGCTTATGCCTCTCACGACCGAGGTGAAGAGCGACATCCCCGGCAAGGTATTCCTTGTCGTTGAAGTTGAGTCGAGCCCCGGAGCCCCTCATGCCATAGAAAACAGCCGAAAGGTTTATGTAAGAGTTGGAAGTGGGCGGAAGCTGTACGATTTGGCCGACCTAGACTTGATAGAAAGGCTCATCAGGCGCCGCGACAGTGTGCTGGCTCTTAGAAAAGAATTTGAGGCAAGCGCGGAGGATCTAGTCGAGAAATTCCTGCCGAAAACCTCTTATCCCAAAGTAAGAATCATAGCAGGTCCCCGATTCCCACACACACAAATTGTCAGCAGGGAAAAACTATATCAATTCTTGCGCGATACCCTCTACAGGGGAGGGGCCCCATACACAAGGGCGGGGCTAAAGAGGCTTCCTGAGGGGGTTTGCGGGATAAGAGGCGACTCTAAATTGGGATACCTTGACACCCTGGGCCATCTTTTCCACACGGAAATTGTCGAATGCAACGCGGCAGGAGAACGCCCGTGGTATCGGCTCGTAGAAATCATCCTACCCATCCTTCAGGCGCTGATCGTCTTGTATAGGCTCTACAAGGACATCGTTCACGCGTCGGATCTTCTCATCGAAGTGAAACTTGTCGAGGCCGTCGATCACGTCTGCGTGTGGGGCGACCACCCGTTATATAGTGCCGAATCGTTCAAACCCATCGTGCGAATAGTCCCGGCGGAACACCTGGCCGCGTCTGAGAATCTAGAAAGTGAAATCGTCGAGATACTGACCGATCTAACGTATCAAATCTTGTGGCCCATGAAGGAAGGCGACGAATCTCTTACAGAGGCTCAGGTTCGCGGAAGGGTGAGCACGATTGTGTCGGCAAATCGACCTTTTTGATCATGCCACCTAGGGCGCGGCATTTTGCCAACGGCGGGGATTTGCAGCCATTGTGGGCAGGGTGGAGGACTAATGCTGTTCCAGCTTGCCTCGCCAAAAACCTCACGTCAGCCTCGGCAAGAAACCTGCCGGGGCGGGACGTGAGCTACAAATGAAAAGAGGGATTCTTCGCCCCTCGACTCCGCTCGGGGCTCAGAATGACAATCGCAGAGCGGAAACCGGCGCTACGGGATGGCGGGGTGAACCCGCCGCTACACGGGCCGGCGGTGAGGCGGGGCTGTCCGCGCGGTTTGCGAAAGGAGTTGGGCACCCCGCCCAGAGGTCAACCTTACTTGCCGGCGGTAACGATGTCTTTTTTCAGTGCGGAGATGGCGGCCAGGACTTCGTTCTTTTCCCGCTCCGGAACCGTGAACTTGTCGAGCGTGGCCACAAGGTGGTTCGCAGCGATTTGCCAATCGGCGTCGGTGATACCCATGCCTTCGTGGGAGGCCTTCATGGTGCGGCCGGTGTAGTAGCAGGGGCCACCAGCAGCCGCACAGAGCTGATCCACCACAAGCTGTCGGATGCGCCTCAAGGTTTCCGTACTGTGGCCAGCAAAGAAGCGGCCGAGCTGCTTGTCTGAGGCCAGCCTCCCGAGGAAGTCGTCCACCACGGCGGCGACGGAGTCGTAGCCGCCGAGACGCTTGTAGAGGGATTGCTCCCCAGCCGGGGGCGAAGGCATCGGTGCGGAAACGTGCTCATGAACGACGAGCCAATCTTTGCCGCGCTTCTCCCAGACGATGGTCCAGCGGCCATCGAAGGTATCTTTCGCACCATTCTTCATCGTGGCGTCGGCGCGGAACGTGGCTGTGCCCCAAACGGTCGAACCGGCCCGCTGCACCTGCGCATCGCTGCCGAGGGTGAACTTCAAGGAGGCGAAATCGGCGAGGACCTTCTTCACGCCTTCGTTGTACTCGTTCCAACTGGTGTACTTCAGCGGAGCGATATCGAAGAAGACGCGGTTGGCTTCCTTGGCGTAGAAGGGCGCTGCGGCGGCGGGATTCAGAGTTTCCCAGGCGTCGAGGATCTTGCGCATCTGGCCGGGAAAGTCCTGGGCGCGCGCCGGCGGGGTGGTCGCGACGCAAGCCAGCACTAGTACCGCGAGCGATGAGGCAAGGATGCGAGCTTTCATGAATACCTCCTTGGGGTGGGTTTCGTCGGGGCAGACTTACCCTACAGCCGCACCCGGCGTCAACGATTTCCCTCGACGAGCGGCGGGCGAGCCAGAACCCACCCTTTGGCTGCGCCAAAGGATGGGGCACCCCTTCACCCGGCTCACGTCCACTTGCACTTTTGGAGCAGCTGAGCAATTGCTTCTCTCTTTTCGGGCGGGCAGAGCACTAACAGCGCAAAGCACAGCGCCCGGTCGCGCTCCTCGGCCTCCTTCTCGAGCCGCCTGACCCTTTCCCCGAGCCCGTCCAAATCCTTGCTGACCCTTTTGCCGAGCCCGTCCAGATCCTTGCTGCGCTGCTTGACCTGTGCCAAGAGGCGGCCGGCGAAGAAGGCTAGCTGAAGAAGAAACGTTATCGCGGCAGTCAACGCCGCAGTCCAGCCTGCAATCTCGCGCCATTCGGGATTCAACATTCGCCCTTTGGAACCGGAATGTGGCGGCTCCCGAGCTGCCTGCCATTCCCAACCACTGCACACGGCCTAGCGGGGATTGACGCTGAGCGTGCACCGGCACAGTGCGGAACGCAAGAGCAAAAGTGTACCGGTACTGGAGCGGCCGGCGAGAGCCTATCACCGCAGTAACCGCCCCACGCTTCCCAACCCGAAGGGTTGGGCACGCGCGCGAAGAGTCAGGCGGGGCGGATGCGCTCGGCGGGGACTTCGACTTCGGAGACGCCGCGGAAGGAGAAGAGGAGTTTCACCAGAAACTTTGGCGGGGAGTCGGACGTCTGACGAACGATGTGACCCACGGCGTCGGTGACGGCGGCGTGGAACAGGACGCCTTGAACCTGGATGCCGGCCAGGTTGACGCGAACCATTTGTCCGGGTTGGAAGGAAGCATCGGTCATGGGGGCATTCTCTCGCCGCGGGCGGTGCAAGTCCAGCAGGTGCAGGTCGGCTGAAGTGGCGATGACAGCGGAGTAGGTGCGGGTTATGATGAGGGCGCAAAAAAAGAGGAGGTAAGGAAGTAAGGACGAAGGGAAGTAGGGAGGAAGAGTGAGAATCGGAGCATTGAGCCATTTGGTCATTGAAGATTGCGGAGAAGAATTGGGCCATGGGGAATTGAGTCATTGAGACATTGAGGATTGCAGAGAAGTCGTGGGGGGTGAAAGGGTGGCAGGGACTCGAGGAGGAGGGATGCTGGGTCACAAGGGAATGAAGCTGTGGAAAGCGCGAGTGCTGGTGGCGCTGCCGATTTGCGTGGTGCTGGCGGGGTGTGGAGGCGGGGCTTCGGGGCCGGAGGCGGGAGTGCGAGCGATCCGGGCCGAACGGCTGTTGGAAGACGTGCGGGTGCTGTCGTCGGACAAGTTTGAGGGGCGAGGTCCGGGGTCGAACGGCGAGAAGCTGACGCTCGAATACCTCGAGGGCGAGTTCAAGAATGCGGGGCTGGCGCCGGGCAATCCTGACGCGACGTATCTGCAAAAGGTGCCGCTGGTGGGAATCACGCCAGACCCGAACATGAAGCTGACGCTTTCGTCGCGCGGGCGGACGCTGCGGCCGAAGTTTCGCGACGACTTCGTAGCGTGGACGAAGCGCGTGGTGGAGTCGGCGTCGGCGGATGCGGAGATGGTGTTTGTAGGGTACGGAGTGCAGGCCCCCGAATTCCAGTGGGACGACTTCAAGGGCATGAACCTCAAGGGCAAGGTGATCGTGGTGCTGGTGAACGACCCGCCGCTCGAAGATACGAAGCTGTTTGGCGGGCCGGCGATGACGTACTACGGCCGGTGGACGTACAAGTTTGAGAAAGCGGCGGAACTGGGCGCGGCAGGCTGCTTCATCATTCACCAGACCGACCGGGCCGGTTACGGCTGGGAAGTCGTGCGCAACAGTTGGGGCGGGGAACAGTTTGATCTGGCGACGTCGGAGAAGAATATGAACCGCGCCGCGATCGAGGGCTGGCTGAGCAGCGAGCAGGCGCAGGCGCTGTTCAAATTGGCGGGGAAAGATTTGGAGGCGCTGAAGCAGGCAGCGGCGACACGCGAGTTCAAACCGGTGCGGCTGGGTGTGCGCGCAAAACTCAAGGTGCAGAACACGCTGCGAAACGTGGAGTCGAACAACGTGATTGCGAAGCTCGAGGGCAGCGACCCGCAGCTCAACAACGAATACGTAGTTTATTGCGCGCACTGGGACCACTTCGGTGTGGGGCCGGAAGTAAAAGGCGACAAGATTTACAACGGGGCCAGGGATAATGCGACAGGCACGGCGGCGCTGCTGGAGATTGCTCGCGCGTTTGCGCAGTTGAAGACGCCGCCGAAGCGCTCGGTGCTGTTTCTGGCGGTGACAGGGGAAGAGCAGGGGCTGCTCGGGTCGCGTTATTACGCCGAGCATCCGCTGTACGCGCTGGTGCGGACGGCGGGCGTGGTCAATATGGATGCGCTGAACGTCTGGGGAAAGACGAACGACATCGTGATGATCGGCCGGGGCGCCTCGAACTTGGATGAGCTGGTGGATGAGATCGCACGCGGGCAGGGGCGAAGCGTCAAGACAGATCCGGAACCGGAGAAAGGGTTCTTCTATCGGTCGGACCACTTTGAATTCGCGAAGAAGGGTGTGCCGGCGTTCTACGCGCAGTCGGGAACGGACTATGTGGGCAAGCCGGTGGGCTGGGGAATGGAGATGCGCCAGCAGTACACCCGCGAGCACTACCACAAGCCCTCGGACACAATCAAAGAGTACTGGAACTTTGAAGGGATGGTGCAAGACTGCCAACTCTTCTTCCTTGTGGGCTATCGCGTTGCAAACGATTTCCGCCCGGAGTGGAAGCCTGGGACGGAGTTTAAGGCGGCGCGAGACGCCTCCCTGAAACAAAGCGCTCCGTCAAGCCGCTAGGCAGGGCAGCGCAACTTTGGTCCCTTTGTCGGGTTATCTAGCCTGAGTTTAGGCCGTGACTTGGGCGGGCGTCACTCTTGTACGTTTCGGCAACGAAGGGGCAAATTCTTTACCCAAGCCGGAGCGATTTCCTTAAGCTGTTCACTGCCCTCTTGGAGGATGCTGTGCAAAAGCTCATGCGGAGCTGTCTTATCGGACTTTTAGTTTCGACGCTGGTCGGTGCGCCCGTTCAGGCTGCGGGCAGCCAACCCCTCGGCGTGGTGCTGCAGGCGGATCGTGCTCACGTGGGGGCAGGTGAAGCGCAGAGCGGTGCCTCGGTCTTTGCCGGCGACATCCTGAGCACGGATCAAACCGGCACGCTGCGGGCCCGGTTGGGCGCGGTACAACTTGCACTGCTTCCGAATACGACGACGGCCATGGGGCTGACGGCCGCGGGAACCAGCGCTGTGCTCGAGCGCGGCACATTGATCTTCTCCAGCGCGGCGGTTAATGCGATCGAAGTGAGAGCCTCGGAAGCGCGCATCCGGCCGAAGACGTCCCAAGCGCTGGCGCAAGTTACGCTGGTGGGACCGCTGGAGTTTCTGGTAACGAGCCAGAAAGGCGAGCTGGAAGTGACCATCGGGAGCGAAGTGCACACCGTCGCGGAAGCGACCTCCTACCGGGTGCTGGTGGACGCTTCAGCGGCAGAAGCTTCCAGCCCGCGACCGGCGGCGGCGGGGCGGAGCCGGTTCCTACTGATTGCGTTAATCATGATCGGCGCGGGCACGGCGTACGGAATCTGGCGAGCGGTGTCGAGCCCCGATCGGCCGTAGGAAGCTTTCCTTCCTCAGGCAAATACTTTCCTCAAAAAAATTGGGTGCAGGCACGCGCCGGTGTGTGTGGAAGTGTGCCGAGGCGTGGGTTGAGGAGCTCATCATCCGTCGGCTGGAGAATCAAAGTTGCTTTCGCTTGGAGCCAATGCGCGAGCAAATCATTCCTCCGGCACGTGGCTCTTCGTACGGGCCAAGGAGGACTCTGAGGGTAGAAAGAGGCAAGCCGGGGAAAATGTCAGCGTAAGCCGTCCCTATCCTCTTTCCAATTCCAATTTTCATTGGGTGCTGGTAGAACCACTTTGATGCCTATCGGGGCGTGGATTCGCTGGTTGCTGATCCTGCTGTTCTGGACGCTGCTGGGGCTCTTCTTCGCCAGCCAGTCGGGGCTGACCTATCTCTATCAGCAGGGTTGGGCGCCGTGGGGCCTTCTGGTAAAGCTCTCACTGAGCGAATGGTACATCTGGGCTTTGCTCACCCCGGTGGCTGTGTGGCTGGCGAAGAAGTTTCCGTTTGCGCGCGGTCGCCGAGGGCGGGCGATTGTTGTTCATTTGCTGGCCGGGTTTATCTTGACGATCGCAAAGATCATCATTGAAGGCTGGGTGCGCAACAGTTTGTTGGGCATCCCCGGCCAAGTCAATGCAGCCAACAAGTTTCACCTCTCGTTCCTTACGTATTGGGCGATTGTCGGCGTGACGCATGCCTTCGCGTATTACCGGATGTACCGCGAACGCGAACTGGCCGCCTCTCAACTGCAAACGCAGCTCGCCAAGGCGCAGCTCCAGGCGTTGCAAATGCAGGTTCAGCCGCACTTTCTGTTCAACACGCTGCACGCGATCTCCACGCTGATGCATCGCGACGTAGACGCAGCCGAACGGATGCTCGCGGGTTTGAGCGACCTGCTGCGGCTCACCCTGGAGAACGCGGGTGCGCAGGAAGTCCCGTTGAAAAATGAACTGGAGTTCCTAGATCGCTATCTCGAAATTGAGCAGACTCGCTTCCAGGACCGCCTCACGGTGCGTAAGGACATTGAGCCGCAGGCGCTCGATGCGGTGGTTCCGAATCTGCTGTTGCAGCCCTTAGTGGAAAACGCCGTCCGCCATGGGGTCGCAGCCCGGGCGCTCCCCGGGTGCGTCGAAATCTCCGCGCGGCGCGCGGACGCTCGACTGCACATCGAAGTGGGCGACAACGGCCCCGGCCTGTCCGCGAGTTACGAGAAAAAAGGGCTGGGCCTGACCAACACGCGTGCGCGGCTCGAGCGCCTGTATGGCGAGCAATACAGTTTCCGGCTGGAGAATGTCCCAGGCGGAGGAGTGCGCGTGTCCATCGA
>Ga0247727_10006596_pt1 | contig 22716 bp, 17 predicted proteins | sample WisWelCaveWW1625_FD_202498 | JGI IMG/M metagenome (GOLD analysis project Ga0247727, IMG submission 202498) | Biofilm microbial communities from Wishing Well Cave, Virginia, United States - WW16-25 | ecosystem: Environmental > Aquatic > Deep subsurface > Groundwater > Cave microbial mat | place...
GGTCTCGGTCAGCGCCACCGTGCGCGCCCGCCCGACTAGAATCATCGTCAGCAGAGGGACGTACCAGATCAAGTCTTCGGGAGTTCCCAGGTCCAGGTGATAGAGTCCGGCGTAGTCCATCCAGCCCAGCGTGTCGCACACCGTCCACACCGCATAAGTCAGGCAGATCCCACCATAGGTCAGCCGCCACTGCGTGCTGCTGGTCCGTGTGAACAGATAGCCGAACTGGAGGATGAGATAGACGTCTAGGGCGACGAACAGAACCATGGACGGCAGGCCGGTAAAATAGAATCCGGGGTTCAAGCGGCTCGGGATCAGCACAAAATATGCCAGCAAGCCGAAACCGAAGAGGATGGCGCAGTAATTCCCGAATCGCTGGCTTGGTGTCCGGTGGCTCCAGCCCGTGGCCCGATGCGGCTGCATGACCGCGGCCATCACCAGGCTCATATAGGCTCCCAGGTACAGGCAGTCCGTGGCCACAAATCGCCCGTTGATCTGGCTGGGGCTGCTCAGCGTTAGGTAGAGAATCTCACCCAGGAAGGTCAGGGCATTCGAGGCCGCAATCAGCGTCCAGAACTGCCGTTCTTCGGTCCGTGTGATCTTGGACGTTCCGGCGTAGGTGCTCCAGATGCACACTGCAATCAGCGCTATATCCGCATAGCTGCTGGAGAACTCCACCATCTGTCTGGGGCTGAGGATGGGAACAAAGTAGAGGAAGAGAATGACGGCGGAGAAGACGGCGGCCACCCTCACCTGGGTGTCCCGGCTCAACGCATCCCACAGCCGTTTGGAAAAATCTCGCATTCCACCAGGTCCTTTCGTATCGTCTCCCGTGCTATCCGAATCGAGGAGCTAAACCGCCGTCCTCATCGGGGCGCGGAGGAACAAGTCCTCGCGCGTCCGGCTGTCCGCACAGTTAATATCGGCAATAGGGAGGTGGGACTTGAGCGATTCGTCGCCCGGAGAATCAGGTGGGGTGCTTCAGTCCGCCTCGCCGGAAGCCTCTGGGGGCAGGGCGAGAGCCACCGCGTAGCCCCGCTCCCGCCAGGCCGTCAGGCCCCCCGCAAGCGGACGGACACGCTCGATGCCCTTCTTTTTCAGGAGCAGCGCCACACGGGCGCTGGAGGCTTCGTTGGGTCAACTGCAGTAGAGGATGATGTCGCGGTCCCGCGGGATGGCCCCGCCGGCTTCGTCCAGTTCCGCAGCGGCCAGATGCACAGCCCCTGGGATCATCTCCGGCTCGACTTCGTACTCCACATCGCTTCGCATGTCCACCACCAGGACTTCGCGTCCCGCGTCCATCAGGCCCTTCAGCTCATCCGGCGTGATCCGCGCGATGCGCAGTTGCCGCAGAAACCTCTGCCGCTGCGCGTACTTCCACGCCACGTAGGCCGCCAGCGCGCCGAGAAGAATCGCCACCAGCCAGGTCCCCAGGGGCAGGGCGTACTGTGCGACACGCTCGAGCTGGTTACTGAAAATAAAACCCAGAAACACAAAAGTGCCGGCCCACAGCAGCGCTCCCAGGCCGTCGAAGAACAGAAAATGCGAAAGTGGCATCCGGAAGATCCCCGCCAGCGGCGGCGCCGCCGTGTTCAGCCCGGGCAGGAACTTGGCCACTAGCAGTGATTTCGCTCCGTGCCTCATGAATACGTCTTCCGTACGCCGCACGCACGAATCCGGTTCCAGCGATACGCGGCACAGAAAATTGAGCACGCGCACGCCCTTCCGCCGCCCAATTTCGTACCACACGGTGTCGCTCAGCAGCGAAGCCACGACGGCCGCGCCCAGGATTGCCCCCAGGCTCAGCTTGCCGGCCCCGGCCAGCGCGCCCGCTGCCAGCAGCAGCGGCACCGCAGGCAGAGGTAATCCGAGCTGCTCCGCGCCCACCCACAGGAAGAGCACCGCATAGCCGTTGCGGACCAGGAATTGCAGCGCGTCACTCATCGTGAATTGGATTCAACCACAGCGGGGTGGATTCACACCAGCGGGGATGCGCTTCCCCAGTTGCCCCCGAACACCCATTCGCGCTGCGGCCGCCGCGTGCGCGGCTCCGCATCTCGGCCGGACCCGGGGATTTGTTCTGCCGCGTAGCCCAGCGCCATAGCCGCCACGGGCTCATAGCCCTCCGGGATGGCGAATCGCTCGCGTGCCTTCGCCGCGTCGATGCCGGCCATCTGGTGGACGTAGAGGCCCAGTGAGGTGGCCTGCATCGTCAGGCTGGCCGAAGCAGCGCCGCAATCATAGAAAGCGTGGCGGTTGGGCTTGCCGTTGCGCGAGAAACTCATACGGGCTACCACCAGCATCAACACGGGGGCATGTTGCGCCCACGCCGCGTTGGCCGGGACCAAACATTCCACCAGCTTGCGGTGCCCTGCGACATCTTCCTTCGGCGCCACTATGGAGTTCCAAGGCTGCTCATTGAACGACGATGCCGCCCAGCGGGCCGCCTCCAGCAGACTCCGGAGCGTTTCTGGCGCAACGCTTCGCCGGCCGAAGGTCGTCGGACTCCACCGGCGGGCAAGCAATTCCTGAATCGGATACTCCGCCACCGCTGGCTTTTCCATCATCCTCTCCTCTGGAGCCGGGCAGCCGGAGGGAAGAGAATTCTCCCCCCAGCTCGGGCCTGCCGTACGGCCCCGCTTACTTGGCGGCCGACGGAGCTTCCTCTCGGGTGTCTTAATGGCCGGGTGTCTTTTCCCCCGGACGGAGAGCTGTTTACGGCTTCCGGGTCGGACGAAGGAGTATTTCACTGATGAAACTACCGGGCGCCTGCGTGACCAGCATCTCCACGGCGTGCGCCACGTCCTCGGCCCGGAGCATCTTCAAGGGGTCTTTGCCCGCATGGGGAGAAAACTCGGTGTCCACGCTTCCGGGACATATCACGCTGACCCGGACATTGTGTCCCCGCAAGTCTTCGGCCATACAGGCGGTCAATCCCTGCAAGCCCCATTTGGAAGCACAGTATATGCCCCCTCCCGCAAATGCATTCTTTCCGGCCAGAGAGCTGATGTTGATGATCTGGCCGCGGCCGCGGCGGATCATCTGCGGCGCAACCGCGCGGCTGCATAGGAAGACACCCTTCAGATTGATGTCCATCACGCGGTCCCAGTCGTTTTCAGAAAGCTCATGGGCAGCGCCAAACATGCCTACGCCGGCATTGTTGACCAGGATTTCGACATCTCCCAGGCGAGCCGTGGTTTGCTCCACCAGCCGGGCTACCTCTGACAGGCGGGACACGTCCGCGGGGAAGGACGTCGCCTCAATCCCCGCGGCGCGGAGTGACCTTTCCGCATCCGCAAGCGCCGCAGCGTTGCGACCACAGACGGCCACGCGGGCGCCCAGCGCCCCCAGGCGTTGGGCAATGGCCAAACCGATTCCCCGGCTGCCGCCAGTGACCAGCGCGCATTGTCCTCGCAGGACTTGCGATTCTGTTCTCATCGTGCGCTCCGTCTGGTACGAAGGTACCAGATTCGGCAGGCGACAATCCTGCCAGGGCCGACATCTTAAGACCTGGAGGGCCGGGAAGGGTGCAACCGAAGGCCGGGGAGCGGCTGGCCGTCCCGAAGGAAAACGGTTGCGCGGACAAGAACAATTTCTTATAATTCTTCGGTTTTGAAGGTGCAGGATATCGCGTCCTATCCCTCAGGCCCAGGTACGGGATTCCAGCAGGGAATTTGCCCAGGAGGCAGTCAGATAATGATTCGCAAGACGCTCACATTTTTCATTCTGATGGCCGCACTATGCGCGCTGCCGTTGGCCCTGGCCGCCCAGGATGGATCCGCCAAGCCCACCTATACGTTGGCGGAATATGATGCCTACAAGGCCTGTGAGGGAGAAACTAATCCCCAGGCCCGGGTGAAGTGCCTGGACTCTTTCGTTTCTGCATACCCCGCTTCTACGCTCCTGCCCTATGCCTTCCGCATCTATTACACGACCTACGCCCAGCTCAAGGATTCCAACAAGAAGGTCGTTGAATATGCCGACAAGATGCTGGCCTTGGGAACCGAAAAAGTGGATGCCAGCACCCGGCTGGAAGCTGCCTACACCGGGACCACGCATTTTTACGGCGCCTACAACGCTAAGGCTCCCGAAGCCGAAAAGAGCAAAGATCTGAACGCGGCGCTGTCGCGCGCGCGCACGGGCCTGGAGATCGTCGGTGGTTTGAAGAAGCCGGAAAGCGTCACGGATGAACAATTCGCGGCAAACCTCAAGCAATTACGGGCCATCTTTCATCACGCGGTCGGTTATGCCTCCTTGGAGTTGAAGGACTACGCCGGAGCCAAGGCCGGGTTCACCTCGACACTGGAAAACAATCCGGCCGATGGGCTGGCCTATTTCCGGATGGGTGTTGCGCATCTGCAGAGCACACCCCCGGAGCACCTGGACGGCTTTTGGGCGCTGGCGAAATCCGTTTCGTTGAAAGGTCCCGGGGAGGCGCAGGTGCGCCGGTATCTTCGCAACCAGTTGGTTGCTTATCAGCAGCCGAGCTGCGAGGTCTCGATTGATCCGCAAATGAACGAGCTGCTGGCGCTGGCCGGCGGCACGGCCACGCGCCCGGAAGGCTACTCCATCCCCGCGGCGGCGGAATTGGACAAGGCACGCGCGGATGTGGCTACGTTCATCGCTGACCTGAAGGGCGGCGGCGACAAGGCCAAGATTACCTGGCTGGCGCTGTGCAACTCGGAATTCCCGGAACTGGGCGGCAAGGTCTTTGAAGTATCCGAAGCCGGCGACACAGTAGTGGTGAAGCTCTACATCGGCCCTTCCCAGGAGGAAATTGAAGCATCCACTGAGCCGAACAGTGAGCTGAAGATTACCGGGCAGCCCGAAGCCAAACGACTGAAGAAGGACGGTCTATTGAAATTCTCGGGCACACTGAGCGGGTACGAGCCCGAACCATTCTTGTTGAGCTGGGACAAGGTGAAGGTGGAGGCCGAATTCATCCCGGCCGAAGAGGCCCCGGCAAAGGCACCCACGAAACGCCCCGCCAAGCGCCCGGCCAAGCGACCGCCAGCCCGCTAGAGCAGGCTCCCAGAAACGAGAAGGCCGTCCCAAAGTCCCGCAACTTTGGGACGGCCTCCTGTTTTCCGGCGAATTTCGACTTTCAGCGCCGCCTGCGGACTGGGCTGGGGATGTGATACTGATCGATCTTCCGGCTCAGCGTGTTGCGATGAATGCCCAGGACAATCGCGGCGCGGGATTGGTTGCCGCGCGAGTAGTCCAGCACGCGTTTGATGAATTTCTTCTCGAATTCAGCCACGGCTTCCTCAAAGTGAATGCCGCGGTCCACCATTTGTCCGACCAGCGATTCCAGTTGGTCTTTCACGGTCGCTCGCTCCCCGCCCGCGACGTCGCGCCCGGGCGGCGCTGCGGGTTCAGCTTAAATCGTTTCCGGTAATGCGCTGGTAGGCCTCGCGGTACTTGGCGGTAGTAGCATGGACCACCTCCGCGGGCAACTCTGGTCCCGGCGGCTGCTTCGACCACCCAATCCTCTCCAGATAATCGCGCACGTACTGCTTGTCGAAGCTGGGCTGGGGGCGTCCGGGCGCGTAGCCATCCGCCGGCCAGAACCGCGACGAATCCGGCGTCAGCGCTTCGTCAATCCATATCAACTCGTCGCCGATGTGGCCGAACTCGAATTTCGTGTCGGCAATGATGATGCCCCGCTCGGCCGCGTAGGCTGCTGCGCGGCGGTAGATCTCCAGGCTGGCTTCGCGCAGACGCTCGGCTTGGCGCCGGCCGACCAGCGCCGTGGCCTGCGGCATCGAGATGTTCTCGTCGTGGCCGGTGGTGGCTTTGGTGGCCGGCGTGAAGATGGGTTCCGGCAGGCGGTCGGATTCGCGCAGCCCGGCGGGCAGGGCGATGCCGCAGACCTGGCCGGTCTTTTGGTAGTCCTTCCACGCGGAGCCGGACAGGTATCCGCGCACCACACACTCCATGGGAAAGGGCTCCGTGCGGCGGCAAAGCATAGCCCGGCCCCGCAGAACGTCGCGGTGCGCGGACAGTGCGGCAGGGAAGTCTGTCGCGGAGACAACATGGTGGCGGATGACTTCGCGGAGCTTTTCGAACCAGAACAGGGAGAGCTGCGTAAGCACGCGGCCCTTGTCCGGTATGGGCGTCGGCAGCACGACGTCAAAGGCCGACAGTCGGTCGGTGGCTACGATCAGCAGGTATTCACCGGCCTCGTAGAGGTCGCGCACTTTTCCGCGAGAGCGGAACTGCGCGCCGCTGAGATGTGTTTCCCAGACAACCGGGCTGAATTGCGGAGCACCCACGGCCGGACTCACCTCACGGAAGCGGCGCGTATTCTAGCGCACGGGAAAAGGATGTCAACCACCCGGAGGCGCGGGCTGAGGAAAACTTGCCGTGCAGGGAAAGAAGCGGCTCCCTGGGAATCAGGAATTTTCAGGGGAACGGCTACGCGGCGGTGGTTACCGGTGCGGCCACCGGTGGTATCGCGGCCTGCGCGGCTTCGGTGTCTTCCCAGCGCACCGAGACCAGCTTGGAGACGCCGGGCTCCTGCATGGTCACGCCATAAAGCACCGGCGCCATCTCCATGGTCCGCCGGTTGTGCGTGACGATGATGAACTGCGTCTGCCCGCTCATCTCTTCAATCATCCGCGCAAACCGCCCCACGTTGGCCTCATCCAGCGGCGCGTCCACTTCGTCCAGGATACAGAACGGGCTGGGCTGGTAGCGGAACACGGCAATCAGCAGCGAGAGCGCGGTCAGCGCCTTTTCCCCGCCGCTCAGCAGCAGCACGTTTTGGAGGCGCTTCCCGGGAGGCTGGGCAACAATGTCGATGCCCGGTTCGCCTCCCTCTTCCAGCTCGGTGAGCCGCATCTCGCCTGTGCCGCCGCCAAACAGTGTGCGGAACGACTCCGCGAAATTCCCGTTGATCACGCGGAAGGCTTCTTCAAACTTCTGGCGCGAAATCTCGTCCAGCTCCCTGATGGTCTGCTGTGTGTCGGTGATGGCCTGGAGCAGGTCGTCCCGCTCGCGGGAGAGCAGCGCGAAGCGCTGCTCGCACTCCTGGTACTCCTCGAGCGCCATCATGTTGACCGGGCCCATGGCCTCGATCCGAGACTTCATCTCCCGCAGGCTGGCATCCGCGGCGGCCAGCTCTTCGCCGGTCAGCAGCGCCGTTTCCTGCGCGAGCAGATCTTCGGGATGCTGGTTCAGCTCGGCCAGCGACGTTTCCCGCAGGTGGTTGCGGTCGGCGTCATTGCGGGCGCGCTCGACGTCGCGGGCCGCGCGCTGTTCGCGCAGGTCGCCGAGCGTCTGCCGGGCCATCCGCAGGGAATCATCCACCTGCGCCGCGCGCACGCGCGCAGCTTCCCACTCCTGCTCCAGCTCTGCGCGCTGCGTCTCCAGCCGCTGTTTCTCCCGCGCCAGCGATTCGCGCCGGCGTTCGGTTTCTGCGCTGGACGAGCTCAGTGCGGTCAACTCCTGCTCCAGCGAACCCTTGTGGCCACGCAGCGCGGTTTCCCGCTCCCGCGCTTCGCGGTGCTCTTCGCCCATTCGCTCGGCGATGGCCTCGGCGGCGGCGCGGCGCTCGGCCTGCGCGGCCAATTCCTCGCGCCGCGCCGCGAGCTGTTCCTGCGTCGCCTGCAAATCCTGTCGCAGCGACGCCAGGCGTTCTGTCGCCGCGGCGATTTCCTTCTCGGCGCGGTCCCGCACCGCTAGTGCTGCCACATGACTGGTGCGAAGGCCGCTGGCCCGCGCCCCGGCTGCCTGGGTTTCGCTGCTCAGCCGCTCGCGTTCCGCCGAGGCCCCTGTGAGTTGCTGATTCAAGCGTTCCAGATCTGCGCGGCGCTGCTGGAGGTTCATCGTTGCCGCGACAAGCGCTTTCTCCGCCTCCACGTGCAGCACGGCAGTCTGTTGATGGGCTGCTTCGACTCGCGCCCGTTCCTGGTCGAGCCACTCGACCCGGGCTTCCAGCTCTTCCGCCTGGCGCTGGCGCTGCGCCGCCTCTGCCTCAATGGCTCTCAACTCGCGTTTCATTGCCAGGGGGCCAGCCTCGCCCGGGCGGCCGCCGGTGACCAGTCGCCCGTGGTAACAAGAGCCATCCGGCGTTACGAAGTGATAAGGCGCATTTTCCCGGGCCAGGGCCTCCGCGACCGCCGTGGTCTCCACCAGGAAGGCGGATCGCAGTTTGGGCAGGAATTGTTTCGCCGCGGAGCCCAGCGGGTCGCGGAACTCGACGAGCTGGTCCAGCCGTGCCACGACGCCCTGACCCGCGCGGAAGGGCATCGGCGATTCGCCCGGCGCGAGGTTCAGCTTGCTGATCGAATCCACGAAGAACGTGGCCCGCCCGCCGACCTCTTCCCGCAGCATGGCGATGCCGGCCCGGGCGTGGTCAAACGTCTCCACCACCACGTATTCCAATTCGTCGCGCAGGAATTGTTCGACGGCGGCTTCGTGGTCGGGCTGGACTTCTGCATAGTCGGCCAGTACGCCGACGGCCCGGAAGCCGCGCTTCTCGCCCTCGCCGTTGGCGGCGAAGAGTTTCTGCACCGCGTCGGCTGTGTAGGTGTGATCGTTCAGCACCTGCTCGAGCGTGGCACGGCGCGCGCGGCTGTTGGCCACCGCCTCGCGGACGGCGTCGCGCTGTGAGGAAGCCTCGCGGTGGCCGATGCGCAACTGTTCGACGCGCGCCTGCTCGCTGGCGGCATCCTGAGCATATCGCCGTGCCGCGGCTTCCGCTTCCCGGCAGTGTCGCTCAGCCTGCGTGGTCAATTCCTGCTGCCCCTCGCATTGCGCGCGGAGGTGCCGCTCGAACTCCTCGACGCGCGCGCGGTCCTCGTCGTGGTGGGCCAGGGTGCCCTCCGCCTGGGCCTGTTCGCCGTGCAGCCGGGTCAGCGCTTCGCCCAAGTCGGCGACTTGTCGGCGTAGCACTTCGATTTGCCCTTCGCGGCCCTGCTGGCTCGTGGCCAGATCCAGCGCCGAAGCGGCCAGCGCAGCGACGGCCTGTTCCAGCCGGATATGTTCGCTGCGAATGGTCGTTTCTGACACGCGATGCGCACGAAGTCCCTCCTCGAGTTGTGCCCCCTGCGCCGCGCAAGCGGCGATTTCCGAGTGCAACTGTGTGACCCGGGCCTCGAGCTCCAGCTTGCGCTGGCGGTCGAATCCGAGGCGGTTTTCCGCGCGGTCCAGTTCGAGCGCGGACTGGCCGAAAAGGTTCTGGTTCTGACGCAGCTCAGTCTCCAGCTCGTAGTTTCGCGCACTGAGTCGCGCCTGCTCGGCCTCAAGCTGTTGTAGCCCCTGAGCGTGCGTGTGCTCGGTCTCCGAGATTTCGCGGAGCTGGCTTTCAATGCGCTCGGCTTCCGCGTCCAGTTCGCGAGCCTTGCTGGCCAGCACGGTACGCACCAGCCCGCGCATCTGCTCGCGGATTTCGGCGTACCGCCGGGCCTTCGATGCCTGCCGCTTCAGCGACCCGAGCTGTTTTTCAACCTCCACCAGGATATCGTTCACGCGGGAGAGGTTCAGCTTGGACGATTCCAGCTTGGCCTCGGCCAGTCGTTTTTTCGTTTTGTATTTGGTGACGCCCGCGGCCTCTTCGATGATGGCCCGTCGGTCCATAGGCTTGGAGCTGAGGATTTGTCCGATGCGGCCCTGCTCGATGATGGCGTACGTATCCGGGCCTAGCCCGGTGCCCATAAAAATTTCCTGGACGTCCCGCAGCCGAGCCACCCGCCCGTTGATCACGTATTCGCTTTGCCCGCTGCGGTACAGCCGCCGGCCGATGACCACTTCGCCGGGCTTGAAATGCGGGAGCGATTTGTGCGCCCGCTTTCTGCGCCCGGAGAGATTCGCCTCCTCTCCCGATTCCATTTCTGCCCGGTTTTCCTCTGTGCTCTCTGTGTTCTCTGTGGCCTGTGTGTTAAGGACTGGTTCCGAATTCTCGGCGGGCACAGCTTCTGACGCGGCCAAAACCTTTGCTGCCGCTTCCGCGAGTTCCGGGTCCACCAGTGTGAGCGACACTTCGGCCAGACCCATCGGCGGCCGTTTTGCCGTGCCGTTGAAGATGCAGTCGCTCATCTGCTGGGCCCGGAGAGACTTGTGGCTTTGCTCGCCCAGAACCCAGGAGATGGCATCCACGATATTGGATTTTCCGCAGCCGTTGGGCCCCACAATGCAAGTCACGCCGCTCCCGCTGAAGGTGACGTGTGTCTTGTCGCTGAAGGACTTGAACCCCAGCATCTCCACTTTGCGCAGTTTGAGCAAGGCGGCCCCTTTGCGCTCCCGGGCAGTGCCGGACGCAGGCATACGCGGAGACTGGTGTTCCTTCTCCGTTTGGAGGTTTTCTGGCGACACAAACGTAGGTGGGTCGTTCGACGTTGCGAAAGGCCCAGCCGCCTGGCGCTTGCAGAAGGCGGTGCGGGGAGCCAATCTAGCATGCCGCACACTTGCTGTAAAGCCGGACGCGGAACTCTGTGCCCAATGCAAACCCCCGCCCGGGGCGCCGGTTACTGTTCCCGGCACGGGTTGGCATCCGGCTTTCCAGCCATATATAGTAATTCGGGTTCTCCGGCGGAGAAGGAACCGCACGCGATAAGACAGGTCCACCGATGGGCGAGATGTTTCTCCAGAACACACTGAGCGGGGAAAAGGAGCCGTTTGTGCCGCTGCACGCCGGCGAAGTGCGCATCTACAGTTGCGGTCCAACGGTCTATGACTTCGCGCACATCGGCAATTTTCGCACCTTCACGTTCCAGGATATCCTGCGGCGCTTCCTGCGCTCGCAGGGTTACCGCGTGCAACAGGTGATGAACCTGACTGACGTGGACGACCGCATCATTGTTAACGCCGCCGCCGCGAATATTTCCATCCGCGAGTACACCGACAAATTCATCGCGGCGTTTCTCGAGGATATGAAGGCCCTCGGCCTGGAGATGCCCGAAAAAATCATCCGGGCCACGGACCACATTGAAGAGATGGTCGCGCTGATCGAACGGCTGGGGCAGAAGGGGCTCACCTATTCGAGCGATGGAAGCATCTATTTCCGAATCGCCGGTTTCCCGGAGTACGGCCGGCTCTCGAAGATCCACGTGGACGGGATGCAGGCCGGTGTGCGCGTGGATGCGGACAGGTATGACAAGGACAACGCCCGCGACTTCGCGCTGTGGAAAGCACCCAAGCCCGGCGAGCACTTCTGGGAGACGCGCATCGGCCCGGGGCGCCCCGGATGGCACATCGAATGTTCCGCGATGGCTATGAAATACCTGGGCGAAACGCTGGACATCCACACCGGGGGCGTGGACCTTTGCTTTCCGCACCACGAGAACGAAATCGCGCAAAGCGAGGGCGCCACCGGCCTGCCCTTCGTGCGCTTCTGGTTGCACGCCGAGCATCTGTTCCTCGAGGGCGAGAAGATGTCCAAGTCGCTCGGCAACTTTTATACCCTGCGTGAGCTGCTGGGGATGGGCTACAAACCCTCCACCGTACGCTGCCTGCTGGCTTCCGTGCCGTACCGCACACAGCTCAAGTTCACCACGGAGAGTCTTCGGCACGCGGAGAGCGCCGTCGAGCGCTTGAGGAACTTTGCCGCCCGCCTGAAGTCCCAGAAATTCCCTCCGGGCGATGTGGCCTCTTTCACCGAACGTGCCCGGCGTGCCGAAGACGAATTCCGCGCCGGGCTGGCCGACGATCTGAACACCGCGCGCGCTCTGGCCGCTGTCTTCGACCTGATTCGCGACGCCAATACGCAGATGGACCGCGATGCCTTCACCCGTAACGACCTCGCGCCAGTCCAGGCTGCGCTCGAAAAATTCGACGCCGTCTTCGACCTGCTGACTGATCATGACGCGGAAAAACTTGCCGCGCTGGGCCTGCAGTCCGTGGAAGGCGCCGTGGCGGATTCTGAGGTGGAAGCGCTGGTTGCTGAGCGCCAGTCTGCCCGCCAGCGCCGCGACTTCGCTGCCAGCGACCGCATTCGCCAGCAACTGGCGGAACGTGGTATCATCCTTGAGGACACACGCAACGGCGAGGTCCGCTGGAAACGCAAATGAAAAACTCCGTCACGATGCGCTGCGCCCTGCACGCTTTGCCCTCCCGCGAGCGCCCTTCTCTCTTCGGCGTAGATTAAGTTCCCTGCTCTCTGTCCGGCGGGTGCCGGCCCTTTTTTTTCGTTGTCCTGCGTCAACCCTTTTCCGTTCGCCTGCGGCGGACGCACCGGATCATTGGAGGAGAAATGGCGATAACACCACTGGAAACAAAGCTTCCGATATTAAAGACCCCGCTCCCTGGGCCGGAATCCCGCCGGGTGCAAGAGATGGACCACAAGGTCCTTTCGCCGTCCTACACCCGGGACTACCCGCTGGTGGTCAAGTCAGGCCGGGGCGCTGTGGTGGAGGATATGGACGGCAACGTGTTCCTGGACTTTGCCGCGGGAATCGCCGTGGTCTCCACTGGTCATTGCCATCCGGACGTGGTTGCCGCCATCCAGAAACAGGCCGCTGAGCTGATTCATATGTCAGGGACAGACTTCTACTACCCGCAGCTCGTCGAATTAGCCGAGCGCTTGGCCGCGATTGCTCCGGGCAAGGAGCCGAAGCGCGTTTTTTTCGGCAATTCGGGCACGGAGGCGGTTGAGGCGGCTATCAAGTTGGCCCGTTACCACACCAAGCGCGACAAAATCGTCGCCTACTACGGCTGCTTCCACGGCCGGACGCTGGGCGCACTCTCGCTTACTGCTTCGAAGACCATCCAGCGCAAGGGCTTCGGCCCGCTGGTGCCGGGCACCTATCACATCCCCTACCCCAACCGCTATCGCTGTCCCCTCGGCCACCGACCGGAGGTGTGCTGCAAGGAAGCCACGTCCGTCCTTGAAAACGATCTCTTCCGGCGCATCGTGGACCCCGAGGAAGTGGCCGCCATATTTATTGAGCCCATTCAGGGAGAGGGCGGCTACTTGCCCGCCCCGGCTGAGTACCTCCTCGATTTGCAGCGAATCTGCCGCAAGTACGGCATCCTGCTGGTCTGCGACGAGGTGCAGTCCGGAATGGGCCGCACGGGCCAGTGGTGGGCCAGTAATGACTCCGGCATCGAGCCGGACATCATCACCGTGGCCAAAGGCATCGCTTCAGGGATGCCGCTGGGCGCTACCATCTCTCGCGCCAGCGTGATGAACTGGACGCCCGGCGCGCACGCCTCGACCTTCGGCGGCAATCCGGTGTGTATTGCCGCGGCTCTCGCCACCATGAACCTGCTCGAGAAGAAGTACATCGAGAACGCCCGGCGCGTCGGCCAGCACATCTTTTCCCGGCTGGCGGACTGGCCCAGGCGCCACCGCGTTGTCGGCGACGTGCGCGGGCGCGGGTTGATGGTCGGAGTCGAAATCGTAAAGGACCAGGGCACCAAAGAACCGGGCAAGGAACTTCGCGATCAGATTGTCGAGAAGGCGTTCCGCAAGGGACTGCTGATTCTCGGCGCGGGCTACAACAGCTTCCGCCTCTGCCCGCCGCTGGTCATCGACACCGAACAGGCCGACTTCGCCTTGATTACGCTCGACGAGATCATTTCTGAGCTCGAGAAGTAATTTCGGCGAGGAACATCTCGAATCCCATCCCGGTTCTGTGGTACCTCGGGATGGTGAACCGGGACGGCCCGGCGGCCCACGATGTAAGATAATGCTGATGCCTCGGATCCTCGACCTGGGCTGCGGCCCGAACAAATACGCCGGCGCCATCGGCGCCGACAAGAACCCGGACACCGCGGCCGACGTGCTGTGCCACATCGACCGCGGGGCCCTGCCGTTCCGCAATGACTCGTTCGACGCTGTGCGCCTGGTACACGTCATCGAGCACGTCGCCGATGTGGTCGAAACGCTGGAGGAGCTGCACCGCATTACCCGGCCGGGCGGCACCCTCTACATCGTCACACCGCATTACACCGACTTCAGTTCCTTCTGTGACCCCACCCACCGCTGGCATCTGAACAGCTTCTCGTTTCGCTACTTCTACTCCGGCGGCATCCACGGCGACGACCACTGGTACACGCGGGTGCGCCTGAAAGAGAGACGCCTGACCGTCCGGCTGCTCAAGCTGTGGCGCGCCATGGGGTTCGAATTCCTGGTCAACCACGCCCTGTGGTTCCGCCGCTTCTGGGAGTTCTATCTCTGCTACGTCATCCGCGGCAAAGTGATGGAATTCGAATTCGAAGTCGTCAAGTAGGGGCGGACCTGCGTGTCCGCCTCACTTCCTTCGGTACGTGTTTAGGAAAGTCGGCTTGCTGGCGCGCATTATTTTCGGAATGGTGAAATTCGCTGCCCGGAAAGGCCTGGCCGGCCCTGCGGATTCATCCTCCCCTTCAGGCGCCAGAGGCCGCGCCCGCCAGGTGGGCATCCGCGGCGAGACGTTCGCCTACTGGTATCTCCGCCGCCACGGTTACATATTCATCGCCCGCAACTACACTTCGCCAGGATTGAAAGGCGAGATTGACCTGATCGGTTTTGACGGCCCCGTGCTGGCCTTCATCGAAGTGAAGACGCGCACTTCCAGCTCGCCACAGTTCGGCCGTCCGGAAGACGCCGTGGATTTTGAAAAACGCGGCCACTTGATGCAGATGGCGCGTCGCTTCCTGGCCGACCGCCGCATCCGCGAGGCCCAATGCCGTTTTGACATCCTAGCCATTGAGTGCTCGCCCGGACTCCCTCCGGCCGTGCGTCTCCACAAGGCCGCCTTTGGCGGCTGATTTTCGATCTCCTGCCCGGAAGTGGTCGGCATGGCTGACCGCAGAAAACCGGTGAAGAAAGTGCCGCGCGCTGGCCGCGCGTCGCCTTTGCCTGCTTTGAATACCCCAGGAAGTGCTCGGCCTCAGCCATCCGCGGGCGGTTCTGTGCCTTCTGTGCCCTCCTCCGCGGATTTTGTCTGCGGGCCTTCGGATAGTAAAATAGCGGTCTGGCCGGAGGGCGTCGCCAACCGCCCGCGGCCCTGACTGGACCCTGGAGGCCCATTTGCCCGAGCTTCGTAAAGACCCCATCACAGGACGCTGGGTGATCATCTCCACCGATCGCGGCAAGCGTCCCACCGATTTTGTTCGCGACAGTGTGGAAATCAAGGGCACCGGCTTCTGCCCGTTCTGTTACGGCAGCGAAGCCAAGACGCCTCCGGAGGTTCTGGCTTATGGCCGCAATGGCAGCGGGCCAAATCAGCCCGGCTGGCGAGTGCGGGTGGTGCCCAACAAATTCCCGGCCCTTGGAATTGAAGGCGACCTCGATCGCCAGGGCGAAGGCCTGTTTGACAAGATGAACGGTGTCGGCGCGCATGAGGTTATTGTCGAAACGCCCGATCACCAGAGCACACTTGCCACAGTGAATGACCAGCAGGTGGAAGAGGTACTCTGGTCTTACCGCGACCGCATGCTGGACCTGAAGAACGACCGCCGCTTCCGCTACATCCTCATATTCAAGAACCACGGCGAAGCCGCCGGCGCGTCCCTCGAGCACACCCATTCACAGCTCATCGCCCTGCCCATCGTCCCCAAGCGCGTCCGCGAAGAAGTGGACAGCGCCAAGCGCTACTTCAACGAGAAAGAGCGTTGCATCTTCTGCGATATGATCCGCCAGGAAATGGACACCGGCGTGCGCGTCATCTCCGAAAACGAGCACTTCATCACCATCGCGCCCTACGCTCCACGGTTCCCGTTTGAAACCTGGCTGCTGCCCAAACAGCACGGCGCTTCCTTTGAGAATACGCAGAGCCCGGTGTACGGCAGCCTGGCGCGGATGCTGCGCAACTGCCTGGTGCGCCTGGACTCCGTGCTGGGCAAGCCGGCCTACAACTTCGTCATCCATACCTCGCCCATCGGTGAGGAAATCAACGACCACTACCACTGGCACATCGAGATGATGCCCAAGCTGACCAAAGTGGCCGGGTTCGAATGGGGAACCGGCTTCTACATCTGTCCCACGCCGCCGGAGGAAGCGGCGCAGTTCCTGCGCGACGCGCAGATCTAGTCGAGATTCCACGGCCGGTGACATCCACCGCCGCGGAAGGACGCAGGCACAACAAGGCGCCGCTGCAAATCCGGCGCGCTTGCAAGGAGCCACGACCCCAATGACCCGCCGCAGAAAGAAAATCCTAATCTGGTTGGCCGTCATCGTGGCCATTTTCATTTTTATTTCGATCAGCGGGAGGCTGCCGGCCGGCTCGGTCCTCGTGCTCGAGCTCAGCGGCGACCTTGAGGAACAAAAAGGGCCCGGCGTGCTCGCGGAGCTGAGCGGGTCTTCGATTACCGTGGTGCACCAACTGACGGACGCCATGCAGTTCGCCAAGGACGACGACCGCATCCGCGGCCTGGTGCTGAAGATCTCCAACCCGGGGTCCGGCTGGGCCAAACTGCAAGAGCTGCGCACCGCCGTGGTCGATTTCCGCAAGAGCGGCAAACCCACGCTGTGCTACTTGAACGGCGACATCCCTGATAATGGCGACTACTACCTGGCCACGGCTTGCGAGCAGGTGTGGTTGGTGCCCACGGCCACGCTGGGTATCACCGGGATGCGCGCCCGGGCCATGTTCATCCGCGGCACGCTCGAAAAGCTGGGCATCTATCCGGACTTCTACGGCTTCCACGAGTACAAGACGGCCCGCGATTTCTACACGGAGAAAAAATACACCGCGGCGAACCGCGAGATGAGTGAGTCGCTGATCCGCAGCATCTATGCGCAATATACCGCAGACATCGCCGCGTCCCGCAAGATGGACCAGGAGAAGGCGGACGCGCTGGTGAAAAAAGGACCGTTCTTGACCCACGAGGCACTCGCCGAAAAACTGGTGGACAAGGCGGCCTACTGGGACGAAGTGCAGAACTTCTTCAAGGAAAAAAACGAGGCGTGGAGGCCGGTTGGCTTGCACCGGTATGCCCGTGAAATCACCAGCTGGGGGCTGGAAAAAATCGCTGTGGTACACGCTACGGGGGCCATCATCGTAGGCGAATCCGCATGGACGCCGGCTGCTGGATTCATTATGGGCTCTGATTCAGTGGCCGCGGACCTCCGGGCGGCGCGCCAGGATTCGTCGGTGAAGGCCATCATCCTCCGCGTGGATTCACCGGGCGGCTCGGCAGTGGGCAGCGAGATAATCCGGCGCGAAGTGCAACTGGCGCAGAAAGAGAAGCCCGTGGTTGTCTCCATGTCAGACGTGGCCGGCTCCGGCGGCTACTGGATTGCCATGTCGGCAGGCAAAATCCTCGCGGACCCATCCACGATTACCGCCTCGATCGGTGTGGTCTTCGGGAAGATGAACATTTCCGGACTGTATGATTTACTGGGATTGAGCACGGATTCGGTGGCCACTTCGGAAAACGCGTACCTCTGGGACGAGCAGAGAAACTTCACTCCGGCGCAGCGAGAAATCATTTACAAGAGCATGCAGGACATCTACAGCAACTTCACCAAAGGCGTGGCCGAAGGCCGGAAAATGAAGCTCGAAGAGGTCGAGAAAATAGCCAAAGGCCGCGTGTGGACCGGTGAACAGGCCAAAGGTCTGGGCTTGGTGGACGAAGTCGGAGGATTCGACCGGGCGCTGGCCGTGGCCCGCAAGGAAGCCAACCTAGCGGCGGATGCCGCTGTGCAGATCGTGCGCTACCCTGAGGAGAAGCCGTGGTGGCTGGGGCTGTTCGCGAAGGAAGACTCGCAGGCCATACTGTTGCGGTCCATCGCCGAGGAGATTCGCCGGGCGCGTAGCGCTACGGACTACGTGCAAGCGCGGATGCCGGTGGAATACAAGATCCACTGAGAAGGCTACAGACGAATGGTTTCGCGGCCGCCGAGGTTTATCTTCATTTTCAAGTGAACGGCTATGCCCTGGCGCGCGTGGGAGAGCTTGTCAATGCGCACCACCTCGCCGATGTACTCCATGTTGATGGCTCCAGGGTTATCGTTATAGGGGAAGGTGATGAAGACGCGCATCCCCTTGTAGTAGCCGTCGCGCTCAGTGGGGAAATAGACCCCGTCCCGGCAGACATTGATGGTTATCAGGACTTCGTCGAAATCAATCCCGTGAGGCTCTGACGGGCGCACCCGCAGCCGCTGAGCGAGCTTAGCGCGACCCCGGTCGCGGCGATCGCTGCCCGGCAGGGGGGCGATGGTTGCCTTCACAGCCTGGTTCGGCTTGTTCTTGTTTTGATCCACGGATTCATTCCTTCCGCGTGCACGCCCGCGCACATCTTGTGTCACCTGCCTGCGACTACGCGCGTTTTCCGACAGCCGAGGATATTCTACAGTCGAGCTCAATGCAATATGACTTCAGAAGGGAGAGTTCCGTTGCCGCAGGGAGGCAGGTACTGTAACGATGGTAGGGGCTGAGCGGCTGTCCTTCAGGTTGCTCTATCGAACAGCCCAGCCCCTTGTGGGCCTCTTCTGCGACTCACTATAATCAGCGGCAGCGACCGGGGAACCCTTTGGTGCCTCAGCCCGGCCGGGAAAGGTAGCAGACTCGGTCTGCGCGATGCGGCGCTCTCGGCTCATAGTCCAATTCCTGGTGGTGTCGAGCATCGCGGCTGCCGTGGTGCTCTTGATGGGGTATGTCCTGCACCGACAGCTGATGGAGGACATGCCCGACTTGGCGCAGATCCGGCTGATCACCTGGATCTTTGCGGGTCTGGCCGTGTCGTTAATCATTGGCGCCGCGATGATCCACGTGCGACTGGTGTCGAGGCGGATCGAGCGCCTCCTGGACGGGATGGAGGGAATCCGCAAGGGACAGTACCCGCGGCTGGTGGTGGACGGCGCGGACGAAGTCTCCGAGCTGATGCGCGGCTTCAACCAAACGGTGGAAGAGTTGCGCGGGCGTGATGAAAAACTGCTGAGCTGGACGAGCAAGCGGGAAACCGAAATGGTAAAGCTCTCCCGCACGCTGGAGGAGGAGAAAGAGAAACTCGAGACCGTACTGGACTCGATCGGCGATGGCGTCATTGTGCTGGACAGCGAGAACAAAGTGCTGATGGCCAACCGGCGGGTCAGCGAAGTGTTCGGGGTACCGCTGGAGGCCCTGACCCGGGCGGACCTCGGCCGACTGGTCGAGCAGGTGCGCCATCGCCTGGTCCACCCCGACGAAGTGGAGCAGAAACTTCACGAATTGGAGCGCAATCCCGGTGTTGTGGACGAAATTACTCTCGAGCTTGACGAGCCCGGCGGACAGGCCATCCGGCTCTACTGCGCGCCGGTGCGCGGCGCCGACGGCAAGGTGCTGGGCCGCATCGCCACATCGCTGGATCTGGGCCGCGAGCGGGAGCTGGACCGGCTGAAGACGGAATTTCTCTCCACCATCTCTCATGAACTGCGTACGCCGCTGACCTCCGTGAAAGGCGCGCTGGGGCTGATTCGCGGAGGTGCGGTGGGGGCCATCTCGTCGGATATGCGCGAGCTGCTGGATATCGCGCTGACCAATACGGACAGGCTGATCCGTGTGATCAGCGACATCCTGGACATCTTCCAGTTGGAGCGGGGCCAGGGTCGAATGCGCATGGTTTCTCTGTCGCTGCTGCAAGGCGTGCTGCGAGCCGAGCGGGTGGTGGAAACGCAGGCCGAGCTGCGCAAAGTCACACTGGACATCCAGCTTCCCGAGGATCTGCCGGCAGTGAAGGGCGACCCCAAACGGGTGGAACAGGTGCTGGTCAACCTTCTGACCAACGCCATCAAGTTCTCGCCGCCCAAGAGCAGGATTCTGATCCGCGGGCGGCAGGACGGGACGATGGTGGAAGTCACCGTGCAGGACTTCGGCCGGGGGATGTCGCCGGAGTTCCGTGACCGGCTGTTCCAGAAGTTCGAGCACGCGCAAGGCGCACTGATGCGGGAGAGCCAGGGTGCGGGGCTGGGCCTGGCCATCTGCCGGCACATCGTGGACGCGCACGGGGGACGCATCTGGGCCTCGAGCGAGCTGGGGCAAGGGAGCACGTTCTGCTTCACTCTACCTGCGGAAGATCGGCCGGGGGCCACGCTGCTGCTCCCTGGCGGGCGGCGCGAGAGGCGCCCGGAAGCGCCGCGGCTGATCCTGGTCATTGACGACGATGAAGACGTGGCGCGGGTGATTTCCTACGCCTTCGAGTCCCAGGGCCACCGCGTCATCGCCGCGCACAACGGGCGGGACGCCATCGACCTGGCCAAGAAACATCGTCCCGACATGCTGACGCTGGACCTGGCGATGCCGGAAGTCGACGGCTACACCGTGCTGCGCGCGCTGCGCAGCAACGAGGAGACCAAGAAAATCCCGATCATCTGCATCTCGATGGAGACGGAACCGGGGCTGGCCATCTCGAACGGCGCCGACTATTTCCTCGAGAAGCCGCTGGACATCGAGAAGCTGCGGCAGGTGGCCGATCGCGCGCTGGCGGAGATGGGATGAGGCACGGCCGCGGCGATAGCGCGCCGCGCCAAAGGAGAGGGAATGCCGTTGACGCGAGTGCTGGTGGCCGAGGATGACCCGGACATCCAGACGGTGATCCGGATGAGCCTGAAGCTGAAAGGGGTGAAGGAAATCACCATCACCGAAAACGGCGAGGACTGCCTGGCGCAGGTAAAAACCGCGAGGCCTGACGTCATCCTGCTCGATGTGATGATGCCGCGCCTGGACGGTTACCAGACCTGCGAGCGGCTGAAAGCCAACCCGGAAACGCAGTCAATCCCGGTAATTTTTCTAACCGCCAAGGCCCAACAATTCGAAATAAAAAAGGGCATGGCCACAGGCGCACTGGGCTATCTGATCAAGCCCTTTGACCCCATGACGCTGCACGACCAAATCGTGGCCCTGCTGGACCAGAAAGGAACGGCCTGAGCCGGCAGATTCCGCAGACCATGGCGGAACCCGGACGTATCCCAATGGAAGCGGCGCACAACCTGGTGCTGGAATCGTTCCTGTTCGGCATCCTCGGAGTGAACTGGGAAAACCGCATCGTGTTTTTGAACCAGGCGCTGGCCAACCGGCTGGGGATCAGCCGCGAGGAATGGATCGGGAAGCCCGTGGAAGGGCTGGGCGGGGTGATCGAGCCGCGCCTGACACACGCCGAAGCCTTCCGTTCCGGGCTCATCTGGCAGCACGAGGCGGATACGTTCAAGTCGCGCGAAGTGGATTTCGTCGAAGGCGACCACTTGCTGCAATTCCGGGAAGACAGCTGCCCGCTGCGAGATGGCTCCGGGCAGATTACCGGGCGCCTGTTCACATACACCGACATCAGCCGCGCGAAAACCATTGACCGGATGAAGACGGAGTTTCTGGCCATCGCGTCGCACGAACTGCGCACGCCCATGACCAGCATCAAGGGCTCGGTGGATTTGATCCTGAGCGGATTCGCGGGAGACATCAGCGGAGAAACACACGAGCTGCTGGACATTGCGCAGAAGGGCTGCGACCGCCTGATCCGGTTGATCAACGACATCCTGGACCTGAGCAAGATCGAAGCCGGACAGATCAAACTGAAACTGGCGCCGATCGACCTGGTCGAGGTCGTGCAGGTTTCGATACGCGGGGTGAAGTCGCTGGCCGACCAGCAGAAAGTCTCGCTGCGGCTGTACCGGCCCGAGCACTTGCCGGAGGTGGAAGTGGACCGCGACCGCCTGGTCCAGGTGGTGACCAACCTGTTGTCGAACGCCATCAAGTTTTCTCCCGCCGAAAGCGAAGTGCGCGTGGAAATCTCCACCGGGGACGGCTGGTTGGAATGCTGCGTCGCCGACCAGGGCTGCGGCATTTCCCCCGAGGACCTGGGTCGCGTGTTCGGGAAATTCCAGCAGCTCGGAGAGAAGAAAAGGGGCGGAACAGGGCTGGGTCTAGCCATCACCCAGGCTCTGGTGGTCGAGCACAGAGGGAAAATCTGGCTCGAAAGCCGGCTGAATGAAGGGTCAAAGTTCATCTTCCGGCTGCCCATTGGGAAGCTTTGAGCACACATTGTTGACCTTTTTTTGGCCATTAGAAGAGCACTCAAGCCATCTTCACCAGCCACCCACGCCCCTCCGGTATTCGCAAAGTATTGCAAGTGAAGTGGACTGGCTCCTGCCGCACGATCGTGGATGAAATTCCGCGTGACCAGCCGGGGATAAGAGGAGCACAGGGTCTGCTCTCTAACGGGCGACAGAAGTGAGGTTTTTGGTGTGATAAAGTGGCATAGAAGTGGGGTTTTTACGGTGTTGTTTTGGAGCAAGTCATTGAAAAGAAGATGGTTGGATGGAAAAAGAGGGGGGGTACCCCCCCCCTGGGTGATGATGCATAGTGTTGAAAAGAATAGGGATGGAAAAACATGGCAATGCAACGATCTGAAAATAAAGGGGATGGAATGACGGGGTAGAGGAGGCAGATGACTGGGGAATGGTGAATAGAGGCAAGGCAAAATGCAAAAGGGGTAACGGAAAGCCGTCGCTGAGGGTGCAACAAAGTCGAACATTTTGATGAAAAAGTGAAGGAAAAGCGAGCTTTTTGAGGGCCTGATTTTCTGGTAAGTTCTTTTGCGGCATAGAGTTGAAGCGTCCGAAGGGCATTCTTGCCCCTTCTCCCGCGTTTTTGACATTGATAGCATTAGAAAGGACTTAGCGGGAGGTGGCTGGTAAAGATATACCGCGTAAGGAGATAGCTCGAGGGAGTAGATGCGCGCTGAGTGAGCCGCCAACGCCAAGGCTCCGGCGGGCAGGTCCGCCTTCGCCAAGGCTGCGACGGACAGGCGAGGGGCCCGCCAACGCCGAGGCTCCGGCGGGCACCCTTCGACAATCTCAGGGCCCCAGGGGGCGAG
>Ga0247727_10006597_pt1 | contig 22716 bp, 25 predicted proteins | sample WisWelCaveWW1625_FD_202498 | JGI IMG/M metagenome (GOLD analysis project Ga0247727, IMG submission 202498) | Biofilm microbial communities from Wishing Well Cave, Virginia, United States - WW16-25 | ecosystem: Environmental > Aquatic > Deep subsurface > Groundwater > Cave microbial mat | place...
TGGAAGGAGTGATGATGGCGGAGGTGATGACCGGAGGGGTGGTGTCGAGGACTACTTGCGTAAACTTGATGAGAAAAGCGTCCAGGTCTCCGGCGCTGGTCTGGCCGGGGAGGGTGCCATGGTCTGTGTCACCAGCCGCGTAGATGCCAGAAGAGTCGGCGGAGATTCCTAACGCAAAATCAGTAGCTGAACTTCCGAACTGACTGGTCCAGACCACGGTGCCGCTCGAGTCATACTTACGGACAAAAGCGTCCGTGCCTCCGGCGCTGGTCTGGCCGGGGAAGGTGCCGCCCGTGTCACCGGCCACGTAGATGCCGGAGGAGTCGGCGGAGACGCCGAAGGCTCGATCAACCTGCGCGGTCCCGAACTGCCTGGTCCAGACCACGTTGCCGCTCGAGTCATACTTGCGGACATAAGCATCAGAGCCTCCGTCACCGCCTCCGGCATTGGTCTGGCCGGGGAGGGCGCCGGTCGTTTCACCGGCCGCATAGACATTCCCGTCAGCGTCGACAGCAAAGGCGATATCGCTTGCCGGCCCAGGCGTCCCAAACTGCCTTATCCAGTCAATGGTCTGGCCGTTTGCCGAACCGGCGGCCAGCAGACCCGTCACAGCTATCAAAAGAGCAAATCCGACCTTAACTTTCCCGATATTTTTAATTGTTAGAGATGTATACATTTTTATTTTTTATTTATATTTTAGATTAGTTTTTGATTCTATTTTTTTATTTTTGCGGTTCGGCCGACCTTGTATAAAAGAGAGGCGTTCCGGCGCCTCCCTTTTAAGGTACATCACCGCAAAAACTGCGGGGTCATTGAGCTACATTAATTTAGTATAAAATTTGTTTACGTGGGTGGCAAAGCTGCCTGTGGATAACTTTTTTAAATAAAAACCGCCCCTTAACGGGCGGTGATTCCGATGGTAGCGGCTTTCGCGTGCTTGGCGAGCTTCTCAACAGCCGCTTCCACTGAGCGGCGCGGGGCTTTCTTGTAATTCTCCCAAGGAATCAGGATGTTTTCATCGACGAGGTGGTCTTCCTTGCAACTGTGGTGCTCGTGAGGATTCGGGTGACCGATGCGCAGGAACTTGTAGCCGAGCTCGCGCATGGTGACGAACACCTTGTTCCGGGCGTCGGTCGTGATAATGGCGACGGGCCCGGACCAGGACTGTGCGAGCATCCGGTTAATTCTTTGCCGGAGCGCCGGCCCCAGCTCCATCTCATACAGCGTCAGCACCATCTCCTGAAAAACCTTATCGCTCGCGAACCGGGTCGGCTCGTAGGGGTCGCCGGGATCCGTCAGTGCGAATAACTTGTGGGCGGAATGTTGCAAGAGGCGCAGCGGGGAAAGCGCATCCAGCCGGTACACGCTGAACTTTTGCCCGGCCAAAAAGCGCTCGGCGATTTCGTAGCAACGCGTAGCTTCCGCCTCCGTTGGGCAGGTCAGACCGAGAAGCAACACTTTGGGCGCTGACATAAGCCACCTTCCTCCACATCAATGAACCGATTGAAAATTAGCACATTTTGAGTTATAATATCAATAAAATTGCCGACGTAGCTCAGTGGCAGAGCAGACGTTTCATAAGCGTCGGGTCGCAGGTTCGATCCCTGCCGTCGGCACAAAACTTGACTTTTTCCGGCCACCTGGCGTATATTGACAGCAAGGTTAATTTCTCCTTTTGATGATGCTAGAGGCCCTGCCGAGTTATTTAAAAGCCGAGGTGGCGGAATTGGCAGACGCATACGCTTCAGGTGCGTACGACCGCAAGGTCATAAGGGTTCAACTCCCTTCCTCGGCACCATAAATCATAAAGATGATCAGACATATCAGATCGAAACTGCCGCTGGTTAAACGGCCGGACGATAATATTCTTCGTTTCGTCCCGCTTGGTGGCCTCGAAGAAATCGGGCGCAACTGCTCGTTCTTTGAGTACAAAAACGAGATCGTCGTCATCGACGTTGGCATCCAATTCCCCGAGGAAGAGACCCCGGGAGTCGATTATATTATCCCGAACGTCGCGTATCTTGAGGCCAAGAAAAAGAATGTCCGGGGCATTATCTTCACCCACGGCCACTACGATCATATTCACGCCCTGCCGTATGTGATTGAAAAGCTCGGCAACCCCACTATTTACACCGCCGCTCTGACGCGGGCGTTGATCGAGCGCCGCTTTTCCGAATTCCCGAATTTGCCGAAGCCCAGGTTTCAGGTGGTCAAAAACGGCGACCGGGTGCGCATTTCCGAAAACTTCGAGGCGGAATTCTTTGATATCGGCCATACGATTCCCGACGCCGTCGGCGCGGTTATCAATACTCCCGTCGGCAAGATGGTCCACTTCGGCGACTTTCGCCTGGACATCGATAAAGACGGCAAACCGACCAACCTGGAGATCTTTGAACGGCTCGGCAAGATGGGCATCCACTCCGTCTTTATGGACAGCACCAATTCTATCAGAGAAGGCCACTCGCTCTCGGAGAAAGTAGTGGAAGAAAACCTCGAAAAGCTTTTCAAAGGCGCTAAGGGGCGCATCATCATCGCCACCTTCGCTTCGCTGCTTACCCGCATCGCGGAGATCATCAAGATCGCCGAAAAACTGGGCCGCAAAGTGGCGCTCAACGGCCGTTCCATGAAAGACAATGTTCAGATCGCCCAGAATCTCGGCTATATCAAACCCAAGAAAGGCACGATCATCGCCATTGAAGAGCTGCACAAATACAAGGACGCTCAGGTGATGATCCTCACCACTGGCGCCCAAGGCGAGCAAACCGCCGGCCTGATGCGCATCGTCACCGGCGAGCACAAGCACGTCTCGCTCAAGACCACCGACACGGTGATCTTCTCCTCGTCCGTCGTTCCCGGCAACGAGCGGAGCGTGCAGTCCCTGCAGGACAACGTCGCCCGCCAAGTTGACGAACTTTACAACTCCAAACTCCTGGATATCCACACCAGCGGCCACGGCAATGCCGAAGATCTCAAGCTGGTTATGAAAATGGTTAAGCCGAAATTCGTTGTGCCAGTGCACGCCTACTACTTCATGCGTAAAATGGTTGTGAAGCTCGCCGAGGAGGTGGAGATCCCCCGCAACCGGGTGATGATGATGGACAATGGCCAAGTAGCCCACCTCACTCAAGACGGTTTTACCATCAGCAAGGAAGAGGTCCCTTCTTTCTACGTGATGGTGGACGGTCTCGGCGTCGGCGATGTGGAAGAAGTAGTGCTCCGAGACCGGCGATTGCTGGCGCAGGAAGGTATGCTTGTCATCATCGTTACGCTAGACCGCAGCAATGGGCGCATATTGAAAAACCCGGACATTATTTCGCGCGGCTTCATCTACCTGAAAGAGAGCCAGGGGATGCTCGAGGAAATCCGACGCAAGATCCGCGGCGTGGTTGGCCGCGTCCCGGTGGACAAAAGCGGCATCGAGACCGATTACTTGAAGACCTTGATCCGCGACCAGATCGGCCAACTGCTCTTCAACAAGACCAAGCGCCGCCCGATGGTTCTGCCGGTTATAATTGAGGTATAATTATTTTTATGGGTAAACCCGTCCTCATTTCCGGCATTCAACCGAGTGGCCGGTTGCATCTCGGCAACTATCTTGGCGCTCTCAAAAACTTTGTTGACCTTCAAAAATCCGGCAAATATCAATGCTATTTTTTTATCGCCGACTACCACTCGCTTACCGAGGATTTTGAACCCAAGGATAAGCCGGTACAAATACTAGACCTCGCGGCGAGCTACCTGGCCGCGGGCCTCGACCCCAAAAAGTCGCTGATCTTCCAGCAATCGATCGTGCATCATTCACCGGAACTCGGCTGGATCATGGAAACACTCACTCCATTCGGCGAGATGCGGCGGATGACCCAGTTCAAAGAAAAGTCCGAAGCTCGGCAGGAAAACGTCAATGTCGGTTTGTTCACCTATCCGGCACTGATGGCGGCCGATGTTTTGATTTTTGACGCGGCTTTTGTGCCGGTTGGCGAAGATCAACTCCAGCATCTGGAGCTCACCCGCACGCTCGCGCGCAAGTTTAACGGCCGCTTCGGCAAAACGTTCGTGGAACCAAAATCGCTTCTTTCCAAAGTCCCCCGCCTGATGAGCTTGGACGACCCGACCAAGAAAATGTCCAAGTCACGGCCGGCGGGCTGCCTTTTCCTGGACGATTCGCCGGCGGAGATAGAAAAGAAAATCCGCACCGCCGTCACCGATTCCGGCAGCGAGATAAAATACGACCCGAAAGCGAAGCCGGGCATCTCTAACCTATTGGAAATCGTCGCCGGACTCTCCGGAAAACCGATCGCGGAAGTCGAGAAAGGATTCTCCGGGATGAACTACAGCGAGTTCAAGCACTCGGTCTCCGATTTTGTTGCGGACTACTTTGCCCCATTCCGCAAGAAAAAAGCGGCGCTTCTCAAAAAGCCGGCGGCGATTAAAAAAGTCCTTCGGCTGGGCTCAGGACAAGCCCACGAACTCGCCAAAAAGAAGATGGCTGAGGTCAAAAAAAGAATCGGCATCGCCCTGTAAAGAAAAAATCTCCCATCAGCGGGAGATTTTTTGATTTCTAGCGGCCGCAAGCACCATCTCTTTGAGACGCTGGAGCAGCAACAGTTTGTAGAACAGGACAAAATTGGAGCCAAGCGCCAGCGTGGTGGCGGCAATAAAGACCTGAAGCGCTTCATTCATCCGGAAAAAACCGAGGACGGCGATAAGGAAGAGCAGCGTCCCGATAAAAGCCGCGTACACATAGCGGATTTTCACCAGCGACGCTGAGAACAGGCCCTGTCCGAAACCGTAGAGGGCGAAGGCCCAAAGAAAAGCGCGGTCGATGAGTTGGAGCGATAACATGGTCACGATGGTCTGATAGCAGCAGATCAGCGCCGCCGTCATCAGGAACGGCATCGGCACTGGCCGGCTTTCATTGGTCTTCATGGTCACCTCGCTCAAATAACAGCTTGCCGATGATGATGATCGCCAGGGCAACTGCCAAAGCACCCGCGATAGGGCCGGTTGACCAGCCCCACCAGCGGGTGAAGAAATAAACGAAAAGCATGAAAATACCGATGCCGGACACGCCCTTTACAAAGTAGAGGGCGCCGCTGGGCTCTCTCATACACGGACTCCTCTCAAAATGCTGCGAGCACTATACCGCTAAAATCTTTTTACTGCAACCCAAATCTTGCTCCCATCGATTTCTGTTTCTAAATCGGCGTCGGATTTTTCCCTGCGATAGACAACAGATTTAGCGCCCACCATCTTCTTTAACTCCGCCTCGCGCGCCTCAATGGTTTTCAAAAGCTCGCCCGACAATTCCATCATCAAAATAGTCTTGTCCTTCGGTTGATATTTGGCGTCGTGCCGCAATCCCTGGACCATGCGAACCAACTCGCGGAGGATTCCCTCCTCCCGCAGTTCGCCGGTTATTTTGGTGTCCAGTTCCAGTTCGCCTTTGAGTTTGTTATCAAAAATGACCTCTTTGACATTGACCTCGTCACCCAAGACGGCGAGCAGTTCTTTGTCTGCCGCTTTGAGTTTGGGATTTTTTATTCTGAGAGCGGCCAACGGCTGACGGACTTTGACGCCGGCCTTTTCGCGCTCCGCGAGAGCCAGGCTGGCGACGCGCCGCACCTCCGCCATTTGTTCCAAAAGCTTTTTGTCTATCAGTCGCTTGTCGGCTTTCGGCCAGTCGGCGAAATGCACGGATGATTTCGCTAGACTCTGCCAGAGAGCTTCGGCAAAAAACGGGGCGAACGGCGCCATCAGCTTGGCCACTGCCTCCAAAACCGCTTTGAGAGTTTTGCCGGAGACGTTTTTGCGAGTACGGCGGATGTACCAACGCGACAGATCGCCTACGAGCGCCTCGATGACTTTAGCCGCCTCCCCTACCTGGTATTTTTCCAAGAGCGCGGTGGCCGAATCGATCGTCTGGTGGAGCCGCGCCGTGATCCACTTGTCGAGAACGGCGATCGGCTTTGATCCCTCGCGCCCGTAAGTGTCATAGAATACGAAAGAATTGTAAGCGAGGAGAAACAGACGCCGCAGCGTCTTGCCAAGATCGTTCTCATCGAATTTTTTCGGTTCGCCCGGGTCGTTGGCGGTGTAAAAATACCAGCGCAAAACGTCGGCGCCGTATTTGCCGGCCATCGCCCACGGATCGACGACGTTGCCTTTTGTTTTGGACATTTTTTGCCCGTTCTTATCGAGCAGCAGGCCGAAAGAGATCACATTGCGGTAAGGGATGCCTCGGCCGAGCAGAACGGAAACGGCGAGTAGGGTATAAAACCAGCCGCGCGTCTGGTCCATCGCCTCGGCGATGTAATCGGCCGGGAATTGTGCCCCGCCGTCGATCAGTTTTTTGTTTTCAAAAGGATAGTGCCACTGGGCCAGCGGCATACCGCCGGAATCGAACCAGACATCAGCCACATCTTTGATACGGGTCATTTTCCCGCCGCAATCCGGGCATTTCAGGTAAACCCCGTCGATGAACGGCCGGTGCACATCAAGCTCGCCGCTGTTGTCAAACGGCCAGTTGTTATACTCAAGTTTCCCGTATTCGCCGACCGCCAGGCCTTCCGTCGCCGCGATTTCCCAGGGCGAAAGTCCCTTGAGAGCGCCCTCCAGAAGCCAAAGCGGATCGCCGTGGCTTACGATCAGAATATTTTTCCCGGAATACTTCGCGTTGATATCGCGAACCGCCTCCAGCATCCGGCGCCGGACCTCGGAGAGATTTTCTCCGCCGGGCGGGGTTTTGACGAAACGCTCAACGTCATCCTTGAAATAACCGAAGTAGTCGCCGATCGGTCGGCCGTTGAAGGCGCCGCCGTTGACTTCACCAAGCCGCTCATCTTTCAGTAATTTGGCGCCGGTAATTTTGGCGATGATCTTGGCGGTCTCCACGGCGCGGGCGTAGGAAGAAGAAATTATCAGATCAAGCTTTGCGTTCCGCAACGCGGCCCCGCTTTTTTCGGCTTGTCCGATCCCTTTTTCGGTAAGCCGGGAGGCGGTCTTCCGATTTTCTTTGCCGGAAGCCAGAATGCCTTTGACGTTGTGATTGGATTCGGCGTGGCGGGCCATCCAGAAATTGTTTTTGTTGTAGGCATGCTCATTGAGTTCGGCGAGCGAACCAGCCACCAAGCGGTGTTCGCCGTTTTGGGCGCACTCCCAGATCGGCAGCGGAGTGCCCCAATAGCGGCTGCGGGAAATGGACCAATCCTTGAGCTCCCGCAGCCACTCGCCGAAACGGCCCTCTTTCACGTGTTCCGGGATCCAGTTGATCTTTTGGTTGGCCGCCAGCATCTCTTCGCGCAGTTTACTCATTTCTATGAACCAAGAGTGGCGGGCGAAATAAATTAGAGGGTTCGCGCACCGCCAGCAAAACGGGTATTCATGTTCTATGGTTCCCTGGGAATACAAAAGGCCGCGTTTTTTCAAATCAGCAACGATGGCGCCGTCAGCTTCTTTGATAAATTTGCCTTTGCCGGGAACATTAGCGGTAACGATCCCCCGCTCGTCCACCGTGACCGGTATCTTGCCCTTGCCGGCCACCCGCAGGTCATCCTCCCCGAAAGCCGGGGCGATGTGTACCAAGCCCGTGCCCTCTTCCGTGGAAACAAAACCGGCGGCGATCACTTCGTGGCCGCCTTCGTTCGGGTAGAGGGGGTCGTGCTTTTTGCCAACCAGCTTTTTGCCGGACATCTTTTCCGCCACCTCGATCTCGAGGCCATTAACCTTCGGGGGCGCGCTGTAGCTCCAATAATAATCGTCCCCGACTTTATATTTCGTGTAGGTCAGCTGGGAATTCACGGCTACGGCAACATTGGCTGGTAATGTCCAAGGGGTGGTGGTCCATACTAATAAGTATTCGTTCCCTTTCTTTTTGAGACGGCCCTCTTTTAGGCGAAACTTCACGTAAACCGAAGGGTCTTTGGTCAGTTTGTAAGCGCCGGGCTGGCCGAGCTCGTGGCTGGAGAGCGGCGTCTGGCAGCGCGGACACCAGGGCACGACTTTGTAAAGTTTTTTGAGAAGCCCCTTTTTGTGTACTTCCCGGAAAATCCACCATAGGGTCTCAATGTATGAATTGTCGTAGGTGATGTAAGGGTGCTCGATGTCCAACCAAAAACCGATGCGCTCGGTAAGCTTTTCCCAATCGTTTTTGTAGATCCAAACCGAACTTTTCGCCTGCGCGTTGAATTCGGCGATCCCGAATTTCTCTATCTCCTGCTTGTTCTTGAGTCCAAGCTTTTTTTCCACTTCGATCTCCACCGGCAAGCCGTGAGTGTCCCAACCGGCCCGGCGCAGAACAAAATAACCGCGCATGACTTTATAGCGGCAGATGATGTCTTTGAAAGCGCGGGCGAGCACGTGATGAAGGCCCGGCCGGCCGTTAGCCGTCGGCGGACCCTCGAAAAACTTGAAGGGCTTCGCCTTTTTACGCCAGTCAAGCGCTTTTTTTATAATCCCGTTTTCTTTCCAAAACTTAAGAACCTTCTCCTCAAGCTCGGGAAGATTAAATTGCTTAAGGCCCTTCAGCATACTGGTAATAATATAAGATTCTTGCCTCCGAGTCATCTTGACGGAGGCAGCCCGTGTGTTAGGATTTTTGCAGTTGTTTTGAAAAGGAGGCGCCGTGAAATACCCGCTCGCGGCATTGCTCCTCTTAGCTTGCCCCACTGCGCTCTTGGCGCAAGACGTAAACGGCGTCGGAGAAAAAGGGCCGTTCGACTTCGATTTTGAAATCGAGGCGGAGGTCAAGCTCCGATACATTCCCCTGACCAACGAGCGCGACATTGTCCTCAAGGACTACTCCGAATACGAAGGCCACCCTTATTTTGAGATGGGCCTTATGGCTCATCTCAAACTTTTCGACCGGGCTCGGCTCGACGCCTACCCCTATTTCTGGCTCTCCGAAGAGCAGACTATGGCCCGTATCGGATTGGTCGGCGAAGCGAAATACGAGCTGTTAGAGGATTATCTCGAGGTCGGCTGGTCCCACCACTCCTGGCACAATGCCGACATCGATACGCCCAATAACCGCGGCCGCTCGCAGGACGCGCTTTTCGCCAAGTTCAATTTCTACGACTTGGAGCTGGGCGATTCCGATGTCATCAAGTTTTATCTGGACGGCCGCTGGTTCACTCACAACGGCGAACCGATAGAGGTCAAGGATGTCTACGGAAGCGGCGAGCCCAAAGCGGTGGCCGAAATCGCCCTGCCGATCAGAGCCGAGGTCGGACATTTCGACTTCGGCCTGCGCCCATACACGCAGTTCGCCGAGGGCGTCCGGCGCTACGGCTCGTCCGGCGAGGTGGTTTTCCACCTGAGCAAAACTTTCGCGTTCTTTGTCGATGGCAGCTTTTACACCACCAATGCGCCAGACAACGAAGAAATTTACATGGTTGGCGCCGGTGTTCTGATAAAGCTCCGATGAAAAAAGCCTCGATTTACTCGGGGCTTTATTTTTCCTTCAGTTCTTTGGGCATCCGCAGACGAAAGCGCCATCGGCACTTATATCCATGTTCTCGGAAAGCCCGGTAAGCGTCGGCGACAAGGGCGAGGCCAAGCGGGCCGAACCAGAAAAACGAATTGGCCCGCCGCTGGTAGGCATAAGTGTATTTTTCGCCGGTCTTTGGCAACACTTGCGCCAGAAGACCTTTGAAAAATCCCCAAGCGATAAAACCGGAGCCGGACCAGACCAAGACGTAAATAGGAAACGCCCAGGCGTCACCCATACTTCACCTCAAGCTTCTAAGATTAGATTACCTCACATTTTCTCCGGCGCGGAGATGCCGAGAATTTTGAAAAGCTTGGCCAAAATTTCTCTTGTCGCCGCCACCAAAGCAAGACGCGCTTCTTTTATGCCGGCCTCGGCCTCGATAACCCGTTCTTTTTCGTAAAAATCGTGGAAGCGCCGCGCGATGTCCATCGCGTACCTCGCGAGGCGGCTCACATTGTAGTCACCGGCAGATTGCCAAACCACATCGGGTAATTTCACCAGCTCCCGCATCAGCGCGAGCTCGCTATCATTTTTAAGCAGATCCCAGTTGCCTTTTACTTTTTTGACTCCCGCCTTTTCCAAAATGCTCCCGCAGCGCACGTAAGCGTATTGAGCGTAATAAACCGGATTTTTGGCCGAACGCTCTTTGGCAAGCGCGAGGTCAAAATCCATATGCGACTCCGGAGTGTGGAGCAAAAAGAAAAACCGAGCCGCGTCCGGACCGACGTCTTTTATAAGTTCGTCCAAAGTCACGAACTCCCCTTTTCGCTTGGACATCTTTTTCTCTTCGCCGCCCTCAACCAGGCGCACCAGCTGGGTAATGATGATCTTGAGCTTTTCCGGGTCAAATCCCAGCGCTTTCACGCCGGCTTTCAGCCGGGCTATGTAGCCGTGGTGATCCGCGCCCCAGATATCAATAGCTTTATCGAATTTACGATTGATGAATTTGTCATAGTGATAAGCGAGGTCGGCCAGAAAATAAGTCGGCTGGCCGTCAGATTTGACAAGCACCCGGTCCTTGTCGTCGGCAATTTCCGAAGTTTTTAGCCACCGCGCGCCCTCTTTGTCCTCAACTAATCCGCTTTTCTCCAAAATCGCCAACACCTTCCCGATCAGCCCATTATCTCCGCGCAGATTTTCGTACTCCGAAAACCAGACGTCAAAATTAATGCCGGCCGCCTTTAGCGATTCTTGAATTTGCTTTAGCAGAATCTTGGCCGCCATCCTGCCCGTTTGCTCTGCATCGCCTTCCTTTACCTTTTTTTCCAAACCTTCGGCAACTTCTTTTATATATTCGCCGCGGTAGTGCTCCTCTTTTGGTTCGGCTTTTCCCAGCGCCGCTAGCACGCTCTCGCCGAGAAGCCGGATCTGGTTGCCGGCGTCATTTATATAGTATTCGCGAGTAACCTCGTGGCCAGCGAGCTCCAATACGTTGGCCAATACGTCCCCCCAAAAACCGCCACGGCCATTGGCCATCGTCAGAGGACCGGTGGGGTTGGCGGAAATAAATTCCAAATTGATTTTCTCTCCTTTGGTTTTTAATTGCTTAAATTCTATCGCCTCAACCACTCCCTCCGCTAAAGCAGACCGGGAAATCCAAAGATTGATGAATTTCCCTTTGGCTTCGGTCTTCTCAAAAAAATCGCCGCCGGCTTGTTTTATTTTTTCCGCAAGCGCCGCCGGATTTTCTTTTACCGAAAACGCCACGTTGGTGGAATAGTGACCAAAATCGGACTTATCCGAAGCGGAAACCAAAAATTTCTTGTCGCTGCCGACAACTGAATTAATTACCTCCTCGATCTTACTAATCATGAACGTAACTTTGCGCCCAGACGCAATAGGCGCAATCAGTGTGGGCCCTTGGCATCGGGCCCCGCAAAAGAGCCGCGGCGTCGCGTACAACTTTCAAGGCATCATCCGGGTGGATATCCACGCGTTTGGGCACCACGTCAAATCTGGTCATGCCGTTCTCGGCAACTTCTTTGGGTATGTAATATATAAGGTAGGAGTATTCGGCCGGTTTCATCCCGTTTTCGCGCAGGAGAAGACCGTAGCAATTTAACTGGTTTCGGTAATAATCTTCGCCTCCTTCTTTTACGTCGTAGCCGCGGGTCTTGTAATCAAGCGGCACGAAAAGTTTGGACTGGCCTTCTCCGGCCATACCCAGATCGTCCAGCATGCCGCTCAAAACCGCCCCGCTGTCCGGATCTTCGTAGGAGAGCGCGCTCCGCCAATTGCGCCACTGGTTCAAAAGTTCATTATCCGGGAAAAGCTCCGCCTCTATCTTGCCCTGAAGCTCCGGCGGCAGCTTGCCCAGCGCCCGGTATTTATCAAAATATTTTTTTATCAGGCCGTCCATGCCGCCCGGAAGTGACGGGAAGATGCCGCGCGGGCGGCTGATGCCTTCACGCTGGTCCAGCCAGAAGCATTTGGGGCATTCCAAAAAAACATTCAGCGTAGAAGGCGAGAGCCGGATTTTTCCGTCTTTGGATTTGGGCATACAAATAGTATATAGCGACTAGCCGCTAGCGACTAGCGCTGCAAATAAAAATAACCGCCAAACTGGCGGTTATTTCTTTTTGGGTCAGCAGGGTTTTTCCCCGCCGTGGTCTTTGCAGGGCATTCGCTTGAAGTCCAGCATTTCCAGGACGTACCGGCCTGGCGGAACACTCTTCGCTTCGCGTTTATCGAGCTTGAGCTTCATCCAATACCGGCACGACTTGCAGGCGTCTCTTTCGAATCCCTCTGGCAAACCCGAAAGATAGGCGGCGGGGTCGCCCTTGTCATCTACCCACATCCAGGTACCGCGACTCGCCACCCAGCCGACATAACAGCCGACGATGTCGTAATCGGCGTGCTCTTCTAAGAAGGGCTTCGGGAGGTCGGACAAGGCCGCCTGTCCGGGAGCCGGTTTGCTCGACTTGCTGTTGGTGATGGCCACGCCAATGATGAGCCACACCATCGCCAAAACGGAGAAGATGACCAGCGCCATGCGCCACTTTCCCATAGCCGTCTCCTTTCAAATAACTGCTTAAAACTATAACATATCTGTATGGCGACGCTAGCCGAAAACAAAAAAGCGCGCTTTAACTACGAAATCGTGGAATCCTTTGAGGCGGGAATCGAGCTCAAGGGCTACGAGGTTAAGGCGGTCAAAGCCGGCCGCGCCAATTTGGCGGGCGCTTTTGCGACTGTCCACGATAACCAAATCTGGCTCACCAACGCGGACATCCCGCCTTACCAGCCGAAAAACACGCCCGCCGATTACGAACCGACACGGCCGCGCCGCCTCTTGTTGAAGAGGAAAGAAATCGCCTATTTGACCGGTAAAATGACCGCCGAACGCTTGACTTTGGTGCCTCTGAAGTTGTATAATAAGGGCGGTCGGATCAAGGTTGAGCTCGGACTTGCCCGCGGAAAGCGGCAATACGAGAAACGCGCGGTCATCAAAAAGCGCGAAACTCAACGGGAAATCCGGCGAACGTTAAAATCTTAAATCGGGGATGTACAGGCTTCGACAGAACGCCCCTCCAAAACACTGCAAGTCGAGCTGCCGGAACTCGTTAAACTCTGGCAAACCCTAATAACTGCTAACCAAAAATTGGCGTTAGCCTACGTTTAATCGCGTAAGCCATCGGCGATTCTCCACCCTCGGGAATCATCACCGGTGTTATATTGAGGGCTCGTCCCGAATCGGTTTGCTCTGAACCGCATCGGGATTAAATCAATCAGAGCAAATTTAAGCTTGTCGATGGTGTTTCGGAAACGTTTTGTACGCCGGTTCGATTCCGGCCATCTCCACAAAATATAAAAACCGCGGCTAAGCGCGGTTTTTGTTTTTGGAATGCTTCTTCAATGCTGCTATCGCGTTAAGACAGGCGACTTCTCTGGTTGGGCCACGGCCGGGCGTCGAATTCAATTCGACACAATTGCCAAGCGGGAGTTGGCTTTTCAGGATTTTTCCTACCACCCATTGCTCCAATTTTTTGCCCAACTTTTTAAGATCACGCAGCCAGCCGGCGGCGGCAATATAGCTAGTGCCGGGCGCGAATTCTTGAAGCCAGATCCCCTCTTTCCAAGCTGCTAGATAAATTTCTACCAGTTCGAATGTGGCTTTATTTAATTTTTTCCCAGGCAAGCTTCACCTCCTTAAGAACTATTTGCCAATATATCACTTTTTGCGCTTTTTTAAAAATCGGAAAAAATCCCGGAAGCCGCGGAAGATCTTCTTAGCTTTAAACTTAGAGTCGCCGTAAATGAGCGGCCGGTTTTCCACTTTGACTTCGGTCACTTTGAAGCCATCGTAAGCAACCGCGAGCGGAAAAAACCGGAAGGTCTCCGGATCAAACTTGGTCTTCTCCAATACCGCGCGCTTGAACCCCTTAAATCCGCAGTTGATGTCATGGAACGGCGAACGGAAAAAGATGCGTAAAAACCAATTGAAAACCGCCGAATAGATCCGGACCAGCAAGGGATACTTATCCGAATAGCGGTAACCGTTCACGAGGTCGTAACCATCGGGTAATTTTTCCAGAAACTTCGGCACATCCGCCGGATTGTCCTGGGTATCGGAATCCAAAAATATTATCATGTCGCCCTTGGCGCGTTTGAGCCCGGTCGCGAGCGCCCACCCCCTGCCCGCCGGCCCGTCGTTGTTGAGAAGATAAACATGCGGATTTTCCGAGCAGATCTTCTCGGCTACCGCCCAGCTGTTGTCGCGGGAATTATCGTTGACCAGGAGAATTTCGTAGGAAAACGGAAAGCGGCGCAAAACGCCAAACAACTCCTCGTAAAGAATCCCGAGATTGTCTTCCTTGTTCTTAAAGGTTGAAATTATGGTAAGCATCGCCTTTCTATTATATCCCGCGGCAGCGGTTTTTGACTAAAAGCCCTGTATTTGTTATGTTCCTACTATCCAAAATCCAAGAGTAAATAACCAAATAACGGCTCCGGAATTGATGGTGATCGACGACGAGGGCAAGAGCTTGGGCAAAATGACCAAAGATGCGGCTATCGCGGCCGCCAAGGAAAAAGGCCTCGACTTGATAGAAATTGCCGCCTCGGCCAAACCGCCTGTCGCCCGGATCATGAGCTTCGATAAATTCCGCTATCAGCAGGAGAAAAAGCTCAAAAAACAGCGGGCGCAGCAGCGGGGGCAGGAAATGAAGCAGGTTCAGATCAGCATCCGGGAAGCGGCGCACGACCTCCAGATGAAAGCTGACAGAGTGAACAAGTTTCTCTCCGAAGGCAACCAGGTAGAGATCGTAATGACGCTCCGAGGCCGGGAAAAAGCGAACAAGGATTTTGCGAGAGAAAAGCTAAACGAGTTCCTAAAGATCATCGACCCCGAACACAAGGTGATCATGGAGCCCAAACCGGGCGGAAGAGGAATTAATATGCAGATAGTTAAAAAATAACGAACAATGACTAAAGACAGCATTAGCGACAGAATCAAAGTGACCTCAACGGGAAAATTGCTGCGGCGCACGATGGGCCTGGGTCATTTTCGTTCCAAAAAGAACGGCAAGGCGCTCGGCCGTAAGCATAACGATTTGGATGTCAGCAAGCCCGACGCGAAAATTTTAGTAAAGAAATACGGATTAACTTTTTAATAATAAACTTCGATGACAAGAGTAAAACGAGGCGTACTCGCCCACAAAAAAAGAGAGCGTTTGCTCAAATATACGAAAGGATTCCGCTGGGGCAGAAAGTCCAAAGAAGCGCTCGCCAAAGAAGCGTTGCTGCACGCCTGGGAGCACGCTTTCCGCGGCCGCAAAGAGCGGAAGCGTAATTTCCGCCAGCTTTGGAACGTTAAGATCAACGCCGCCGCCCGGGCAGCCGGAGTGAAATACAGCCAGCTGATCCCGGCGCTGAAAAAAGCCGGCGTGAAACTGGACCGCAAGATCCTCGCCGACCTCGCCGAGCATGAACCGAAAGTTTTTGAAAAAGTGGTGGCCTCCGTCAAATAACTCCTTCCCCGTGAAGGAGTTTGAGTTTGCGTCCGCTTCCCCAAGCATAGCCGCCGACAGAGCCATCCGAACGGATGACCCGATGGCAGGGCACCGCTTTTGTGTCCGTATTCTTACTCAAAATATTGCCTACCGCGCGATAAGCGCGCGGGCGCCCGGCCAGTCGCGCAACTTGCTTATACGTTAGGACGCGACCGCGCGGGATGCCGGCTACGACTCTGTAAACCCCGTCACTAAAACAAGCGCTCCAGCGCCCTTTTCGCTTTTTGGACATAAGCTGCTTGTGCGCGCAATAGACGCAATACTTACTGATCATAACTCCTAGCGGCGCTGCACAGGATGCGGCGCTTGTTTAGTGCGGGGTAAACCCTTTCGGAGAAAGTCATGGGCGGTAGTGAGGATCCGGATGTTCTCATGGTACTTGGACAAGACCTTTCTCGCCTCTGAAAAAGTAAACCAAGCGTAGCCCTCATGCTCGTGAGAAACCGTAATTTTGGGCTGTCGCGTTTCGGCAAGATATAAAATGACGATTTTAAAAACCTGTCCCTTGTCCTTTCCAAAAGTGAAGCGCTCATAGGCCTTGAAGTTTTCCATCAGCCGCAGTTCCGAGGGCTTAAGGCCGGTCTCCTCGTGCACTTCCCGGAAAGCGGCTTGCCAGCTCCGTTCCGCCGCCTCCAGCTTTCCTTTCGGGAAATTCCAATAGTTGCGCCCGTGATACAAAAGCAAAAACTTGAACCCTTCGCTGGTTTTCCGAAAGATAATAATGCCGGCTGATATAACTTTCCTCATTACTCAAATCGTAGCATAAAAATAAAAAACCCAAGAAGTTCTTGGGTTAGAGGTCGTCGCTGATAAGAAAGCTCTTGCCGCAGGCGCATTCAAGCTCCTGGATCTGGCCGATGGAGGTGTTGGTGAATATGAAGGTGAACATTCCGCCAATGGCGCCTTTTCTTTTGCTGTTCCGGAGCCGGCAAGGGTGATTTTCCTGCCAAGCTATTACCTTAGGAACGTCCTCTACCGAAATTCGGAAGGTTATGTCTCTAGGACGATCATCCGGATCCTCACTCATCGGACACCCCGCTTTCCCTTATCTTCGTCCAAAAGTTCGTCGGCACGCAACATGATACCCAGCGCGTATGCCCACCTTTTGAACTCTGGGAACTTGCGAGAGTATTTCTTGATGAGCGGCTCACCAACACGCCAACCGTGCGTCTTGATCGTTTTGCCATAGTGTCTCAACGCTTTGATAAGGCCGTCAGGCGGCTTTTTGTGCTGCCCCTTCTTCATTACGCACCTCCTAAAAAGAACCACTCTTATTGTATCTCGGCTGCCTGCTTTTTTCTATGTCTCAAGTAACCCCACCCGACCAAAAACACTACCAGCGCCACCAGCAGAATCCACTGATAGCGGCCGATGAATTCGGCGACCGACTGCCACTTGGTGCCGAGAAAGTGGCCAAGCGTCACATAGCCACCGCTCCAAAGGAGGGCCGAGAGCGCCACCATCGGGATAAAAATCTTGTAAGGCATGTTCAGGATGCCGGCCGCCACTGAAACGTAGCCGCGAAGGTAAGGCATCAGGCGGCCGATGAAGATTCCCCAGCGCCCGCGCTGGAGAAGTTTCGCCTTTATCTTATCCAGTTTTTCGTTGACCCCCTTCCACTTGGAGATCTTCTCCATAATATAGCGCTCAAAGAAATAAAAAACCGTGAAAAGGAGCGTGGTGCCGACAACATCGGCGGCCACCGCGATCAAAAACGTCAGCCAAAAGCTTAAGCCGCCGATGACCGTGAGCGCCCCGGCAAAAAGAAGGATGAGTTCGTTCGGGACCGGGTTCGGTATGCCGATCTCCTGGAGAAACACCAAAATAAAAACCGCCCAGTAGCCGTAGTCGTTTACAAATCCCAAAAGTCCGGTTGGTTCCATATTATTTTAGGAAGCTTAACATCTTTTCAACCGGCCAGGCATTAATGATGTCATTTTTGGTCGCCCAGCCGCGGCGCGCCTGAGCAATGCCGTAAGTAATAAATTGAAAGTGGGAATCGTTGTGAGCATCGGAGTCAATCGCCATTTTCACGCCCGCCTCAACGCACCTCTTGATATATTCATCCTTGATATCCAGCCGATCGGGCGAAGCGTCGATCTCCAGAACCGTCCCGGTTGCTTTGGCGGTTTTGATGATCTCGTCCATATCAACGTCATAAGGTTCGCGCCGCTGGATCAGCCGCCCGGTGGGGTGGAACAAAATGTCCACGTTCTTATTACGCATCGCTTTTTTGATCCGCTCGGTTTGCTCCTGGCGCGGCAGATTAAAAAGCGAGTGGACCGAGGCGCCCACCACGTCAAGTTTGGCCAGCACTTCGTCGGAGAGATCTAAGCTACCGTCTTTTAAAATGTCGCACTCGCTGCCTTTGAGTATTCTGATCTTGCCTTTGAACTTGTGATTCAGCCGGTCAATTTCGGCTATCTGCTTCAAGATCCTTTTATCGTCGAGCCCACGGGTCATGGCCAGGCGCTTCGTGTGGTCGGTAATGGCAATATATTCAAGCCCAGCTTTCATTGCCGCCTCGGCCATTTCCTCTATGGATTTCTCACCGTCGGTCCAGTCGGTTTGAACCTGGAGATCGCCTTGGAGATCGCCGTAGCCGACGAGTTTCGGCAATTTCCCCTTCTGCGCAAGCGCGATCTCTCCTTTCATTTCCCTCATCTCCGGTTCTATATAATCCATCCCGAGCGCTTTGTAGATCTCCTGCTCGCTGCGGCCGGCGACCAGCTTGCCTTTGGCTTCGGCTTTGCCCTTGAATAGCCCGTACTCATTAAGCGTGTAGCTCTTTTTGATGGCGATCTGCCGGAGCGCCACGTTGTGGTCTTTGGAGCCGGTAAAATACGCGAGGGCCGCGCCGTAGGATTCCTCGGGAACCACCCGCAAGTCCATATCCATGCCGTTTTTAAGCTTAACCGCCGACTTGGTCTCGCCGTGCGCCAAGACCCGAGCCACCTCCGGCATGGAAACAAAATAATCCATGACCGGCTTGGGTTGGTCGGAAGTTACCAAAATGTCCGCGTCCCCGACGGTTTCTTTCCAGCGGCGAACCGAGCCGGCCACTTCGATCCGCCTAACCTCTTTCAATTTTTTGAGACGGTCGCGAATGGCCAAGATATCGGGCAAAATAAACCCGAGCACGAAACGTCCGCCATGGCCTTTGACAAATTCCAGTCCTTTCAAAATATTTTCCTCGCTTTTTGGTCCGAATCCCTCGAGTTTGGCGATCTTGCCGGCTTTGGCCGCTTTTTCCAAGTCCGCGAGATTTTTGATCTTGAGCTTTTGGTAAAGAACTTTTATTTTCCGCGGCCCGAGGCCTTCGATTTTTGTGAGCGAAGACAGATCCACCGGCGTTTTCTTCTTGAGCTGTTCGTAATATTTAAGCCGGCCGGTTTTGAGAAGCTCTTCTATTTTCTCGGCAATGGAGATGCCGACGCCCGGTATATTCTCTACTGCTTTTAAGCCGCCTTTCTTATAAATATCGGCGACCTCTTCCTGCAGCGATTCTATGGTTTCCGCAACCTTCTCGTAAGCGCGCGGCTTGAACTGAACGCCCTGCATATCGAGATATTCGCCGATCTCGTAAAGGATGCGCGCTATTTCTTGGTTGGACGCCGGCATCGCTTACTCGTTTGGTCTTTCCGGCAGAACTTTTTCCAGATGATTTTTCGGAAGGAGATGTTTTCTCAGCCCCAAGAGCAGGAAGGAAAAACTGATAGCAACGAGGCCGGCGGCAAAAAACAACACCTGAAAACCCAGGGTGTCCACTATGTAGCCGCCCAGCGCCGCCGCGCCGGCCGTGGCAAAGCCGACCGCGAAAACGCTCTCCAAGCTCCACTCAAAACCGATCCGCCATTTATCAACGTGGCGGGTAAAAATCGCGTACCAGGCCGGTACTACAAAGGCCATACAGACGCCGAGAAACGCTTGCAACAAATAAATATGCCAGGGCTCCCGAGCGAAAATATAACCGATGGGAACGAGACCGCTTAATAGATAGCCGAAGAACATTGCCCAAAAATCGTCCTTTTCCCCGTCGGTCTTGTCCAGGAGTCTCGCGATCGGCAGCTGGACGATGGACTTGACGATCCAATACACCGAAGCGGCAAAGCCGGCCACGCTCGCCGAACCGCCGGAGATCTGGCCGGTAAGAAAGATGGCGAAAACCGGGGCGAACGAAGCGAACGCCGCGTTATAGAAAAAATCGGTGATGACGATCAGTTTGATAACTTTGTTGATATTTTTAAACATGAAATTGAAATTCGTTATTTTCGACGCTTGTCCGGAGGGTCCCGCCCTTTTTTACCTCACCGCGTAGAATCTTCTCGGCGAGCGGGCCGCGGAGTTTTTCGGAAATTGTGTTCCGGAGCGGCCGGGCGCCGAAAGCCGGATCAAAACCCAGGCGCGCCACCTCCGCCACAACACTCTCATCAAATTTTAGCTCAATTCCCTGGCTTTCGCGAAGCGTTGCCGCCAGATCTTTCAGCTGGATGCGGGCAATGGCTTGGATATCCGCCGGCGAGAGCGGCTTAAACACAATAACATCGGAGAAGCGGTTCAGCAGCTCCGGCCGGAAATTGTCGGTCAGCTTCCTCTTTAATTGTTCAGCCAGCTCTTTGATCGGAACGCCGGATTCGATGCCTTTCTTGATGAAATCCGAGTGGGCATTGCTGGTAACAATGATGATGGTGTTTTGAAAATCCACCGTGCGGCCCAAGCTGTCGGTCAACCGGCCGTCATCGAACACCTGCAAAAAGAGGTTCAGAATATCGCCATGGGCTTTTTCAAATTCGTCCAGCAAGAGCAGGCTGTAAGGATTTTCCCGCACCCGGTCGGTTACGCCGTCCAAGAGGCGCGTAACGCTCGTCTTGTCCTGGTATTCGGACATATCGAACCGCGCCATGGTCTCGGAAGAGCCGAATTGGATCTTGGCCAAGATCTTGGAAAGTTCGGTTTTGCCGACGCCGGTCGGCCCGACGAATAAAAAGGCGGCGATCGGTCCGCCTTTGCGGCTAAGGCCGCTCCGGTACTCCCGCAAGGAACGGGACACCGCCTTGACCGCCTCGTCCTGATCGATCAGCCGCTGATGGATCAATTCTTCAAGATTGAGCAGGGTCTCGGCTTCGGCCTTGCCGGCTTTGTGGATCGGAATGTTCACTTTCTTTTCGGCGACGGCGATGACGTCGGCGGCGGTCAGAATTTTTTTCCTTTTCTCCGCCGCGTCAGCCAGAGTTTCTTTCAAGAGATCCTCGGCGCTCGCCGGCAGAAGTTTTTGCCGGAAATATTTATGGGCGAGCGTTACCGCTTCCTTGATCGCGGCAAAGCTTATGACCATCCGGTATTGCCGCTCCAAAAACAAACTGTCGTAGACCAGGAACCTCGCCGCCTCGGCCTCGCTGATCTCCTGAACTTTGATCACTTCAAAAGCGCTCGCGAAATCGTTGTTCGGCTGGATGTATTGTTTGAATTCCTGGGGATAGCTGGATCCGATCACCGAGAAAGCGCTGCTTTTGAAGGCGGGCAAGAGCATGTCGGCGGCGCTGATGCGCATCTGTCCGGAGGTCTTGAGAAGGTTATGAATATCGGGAACGTACAAAATTATGTTCCCGGCGGTCATGATCTCGTCGAGAACCCGCTTGACCCGATTCTGCAGCTCGCCCTCCGCCGCGCCGGCGACCAAACTGCCAATCTCAAACCGGACCAATCGCTTGTCAAAAAGCGGCGGCGGAACCCGGTCTTTGATGATGCGGAAGGCAAGATGCGCCACCAGCGTGGATTTGCCGGCGCCGGGTTCGCCCACCAAAAGGGCGTTCGGACGGCCGGGGCGCGCCAGAACGTCCGTGAGCCGGTCGTATTCCGGCGCGTGACCGATAAGAAAGCCGACTTTTTCCAGGCGCGCGAGATCAGTCAGGTCTTCGGAAAACTGGTCCAGAAACGGCGTCGGGCGGGCGGTCCAGGCGCGATTCATTATCCGATGCCGAAGCTTGTGGGGTCGCCCGGCCAGACCGGCCAAACTGGCCGGCAGACGCTTCAAACCGGAGAAAGCCGACGCGAAAGCGCTGAAGATCATGGCGTTCTCGAGATCCCCCGCGTCGATGTCAAAAAGCTGGAAAAGTTTGCCGATCTCGTCGGAACCTACAAAGCTAAGCGCCGAGAAAATATCTTTTGGGTCAACCTGGGCGTCGCCGGTTTTGTAGGATTCGTTAAAGGCCGCTACTCCTAATGCTTCCGCTTGCTTGATCAGCTCCGCTTTCGGCAGCTTGCGCGCGGGCGCTTTTTGCAAAAACTCCCGGACCTTATCCGCCATCGCTTCCGATTTGATGTCCATCCGCAAAAGCCCATTCCTGATCTCCCGGCGGCCCAACAGCCGCTCAGCCACATATAAATAGAAGTTGCCGCCGTAGACCGAAGCCCGGTCAAAAGCCCACTCCATCGCTCCGTAACTCGCCGGCGAAAAATGAGCGGCGGCGTTGACGCGGCCGGGCGGCAGGCGGGTCGCTTTTTTCTCGGCTTTCCGGGAGTGCCGCGCCCGGTCCAAAAGAAAAAGCGCGGTCAAAATACCGACGGCTTTGAGTTGGGGGACGTCGCTGAAAACAAGCATCAGCGCCGCTACCAACAGCAGCGCGTAGGAAACATAGCTCGCCAACCGCACCAGCAGGCGGCCGCCGACACTCATTCTTAGCCGGGGGTCGTTGAAATATAGCTCTCTATTTTCCATAAAATCCTTTATACAAAATGTAGACTGGCAGAGCGGCCCAGATCGCATACAGGCCCGCCGCCACTATCAGCACCGCCAAATAAACCAGCCCGCCCCCGATCAGGCGGCCGCTTCTAAAAATGAAGCCGAGAATATACCCGATCAGCGTGTAGTCCTGGTAGAGCGGCCTAAAAAGATAGCGAAGGGTGATTTTCAGCGCGAAGAACCGGTCCAATGCTTCCAGAAAATTCAGGGCGCTGCGAACAAACCAAAAAAATCCGCCTACATACCAGTGGTAAATAAACTGAAAAATCCGATAGAAAAAACGCTCAACTAAATACACAATCGAAAATGACATTATTTACATTATACACCGCCTAATTTTGTTCGTATTCCCATGTTTGAGTAGCCGTAACCGCGGACTGTTTCGTCCGAATTAACAATAACTTCTTATTTTTAAAAAAGAAAAGCCCCGCAAAGCATTGCTTTGCGGGGCTTGAGTCCAACGGACCAACGGTCTA
>Ga0247727_10006598_pt1 | contig 22715 bp, 20 predicted proteins | sample WisWelCaveWW1625_FD_202498 | JGI IMG/M metagenome (GOLD analysis project Ga0247727, IMG submission 202498) | Biofilm microbial communities from Wishing Well Cave, Virginia, United States - WW16-25 | ecosystem: Environmental > Aquatic > Deep subsurface > Groundwater > Cave microbial mat | place...
AGGTCTTCTTTGAAGGCTTCGATCACCGTGTCGGCTTTGAATTGGGGGGAATAACGTTTTCGCATGGCTGCTATTTTATATCTTATTTCAACCCGTTTGACTGTCTGAATTTACGGGTCCATTATATGGCATAAAGGAACGTGTCTTCTGACCAAAACTTCAGCTTGTCTCCATTTCCGTTCCATAAATCCTTTCCATGATTCACGGAGAGCAACATCAAATCTAATTCTCGTGAAAGCCTCCAGATCATCACCTATGTTCGCCATATTATCAACGGAGTTCACATCGCTAAATTTAGTGCTTTCCCAACAGACTACCGACGGGTTGATCTTTAAGACGACGGCACTCCGAATTCCCTCAACGCTGAATAACATCCTTGGATTATGGTTGAAACTCAAGTGAACGTAGTCTTCATTACCATTTCGAACATCTAACTCTCTTGACAGGCGATTCCCGCCTGGACAAGGAATGTTGATTCCATTTTGCTGGCAATAGTGCCAGCTATACAGCCCTTGATGATGAATGATGGATGAAATATTCCTGAGGTCTGTGAAGTGATAAAGCCTCTTAACATTATATTCTTCCAACAATTGGTTGTACTGTTGCCATCCTGATTTTTTTGGCATGCCACCGAGAGCAAGCACGACTTCCTGCCACGTACGCTTTTCAGGCTGAAGTTTTTCGAGAATATCAATCACCTGCTGGACACTTGTATGCCCTGGCAGTGATCGAACCACTTTGTCCCAAAACTCGTTTGCCTGATATTTATCACAATCAAGTAACCTAATAATTTGACCTTGCTTTCTCATAATTTCCCCTCGCCTTGAGAAAGAATTAGTTGATGTGAATTGCGTCTTGCTCTACTCGGTCATGTTCGATGGTCACCGATCTTTGAGTTCATTTTTCGCGTTTTCTCTTTTCCAACCACTTTTCCAACGAAGCCAAACTCTCACTCGATTTCTTTCCCAACAACCCTTCCACTCCCAAATCCTCATCCAACGCGCGAGAGACAAAGGCAGCCAGCGGATAAGAAAGCGGATAAGCGGATGCGCGCGCGATGTTATCCGCTCATCCACTTCAAATCCGCTAACCGCGTTCTCATAGCGCTGGTGCGCCAATCGGCTCTCCCATCCTCTCTCCCACCTCATCCCAATCATGCAATGTCTCTGGATCAAAGTCCGCGCCGTTGGACCATTCCATCGTTTGCGTTTCTGGATTGATGCGAACTTGATTGAACACGGCTGGATCGCGCAAAGGTGCGTAGAGTTCGCCCCACAACGCGTTCCAAAAATTGATCGTTTGTTCCGTGTGGTCGTCAAACGAAACGCGCAGTGTGTACGGTCCAACAATCTTGAAGGATTCGACACGGTAGATTTTGTGGGACATGTTGCAAATCATAACACAAATCCCGATTAGGTAATATCCCCGTCTCGTGCTACACTAACCGCCGTTAGAGATAATTTAAGCATGTAGATTCACGCCGTTCGTGTTTTACAGCCGAACGGCGTTTTTTTACGCCGAGTCATTTCCCTCGCCTTGAGTGAGCCATAATGGCTCCTTACTTTTTCCCCTGACCCGTCTGTGTCCCCGCGGTTGTTCACATCGGCAAATTTCACCGCATTAAAAATAGTTTCGGATAATTCGTAGAGTGTAGCTTTTACGCGCATTTACTTTTTACTCGTTACTCGTTACTTGTTAGGAGCATATGAATTTCAATCAATTCAATCTTGACGCGCGCTTGCAAAAAAGTGTAGCTGCGCTCGGCTTTCAAGAACCAACGCCGATTCAGACCGCGACGATTCCGGTTGCGCTCACGGGTCAAGATATTTTAGGTTCAGCTGAAACAGGCACGGGCAAAACCGCCGCGTACCTCATTCCTGTCATACAAAAAATGCTGGAGCAAAACACGCCCGTGCATCAATTGCGCGTGCTTGTGCTTGTGCCAACGCGCGAACTTGCCTTGCAGGTCGCCGAGCAAGCCGAAGCATTGACGCGGCACACCGATCTGCGCGTTGCCGCGATCTATGGCGGTGTCGGCATGGTCAATCAAGAACAGGCGCTCAAACGGCGCACCGATATTATCATTGCCACGCCCGGACGTTTGCAAGATCATATCGGGCGCGGTTACGTCACGTTCAAGGATTTGCAAGTGTTGGTCTTGGACGAAGCGGATCGCATGTTGGATGTTGGCTTCTTGCCAGCTATCCGCCGCATCGTGCGCGAACTGCCGCGTGAACGCCAAACGATGTTGTTTTCCGCCACGCTCGTTGCGTCCATTCTCTCGCTGGCGTCCGAAGTAACGCGCAAACCCGCGCGCATCGCGGTTGAAATGACCGCGACGCCGACAGCGATTGAGCAAACTCTGTTCACGGTTCCCGAACATCAAAAAACGGAAGCGTTACAAAAATTGCTGGCTGATCAAGAAATGGAAAGCGTCTTGGTCTTTGCGCGCACTAAACATCGCGCGGACAAAATCGTCAAGCATCTCAAACGCGCCAACATTCGCGCAGATGTGATTCACGGCAACCGTTCGCAAAATCAACGCGTCGCCGCGCTCGAAGCATTTCGCGCGGGCAAAGCGCGCGTGTTGGTGGCGACAGACATTGCCGCGCGCGGCATTGATGTTGAAGGCATTTCGCACGTCGTCAATTACGATGTGCCGATGCTAGCAGAGGATTACGTCCATCGCATTGGACGCACGGGACGCGCGCAAGCTGTTGGCAGCGCGTATACATTGGTCACGCCGATTGATGAAGTGCAAGTGAAAAAAATCGAGCGCATCTTGAATCAAAAATTACCGCGCCGCCGCATTGACGGCATTGATCCCAACGCGCTCGCGTTGAATCAACCCGACGCCGAAGCGATTCGCCGCTACGTCGAAGCGCAGCGCCAACGCAAACCAAACGCGATGGCAGCGCGCTAAAAAAACAAACCCGTTTTCGTACGCGAACTGTGTTCGCAAGAAAACGGGTTTGTTTTTTTAGCGTAGCAGCAGATCAAAAATCTCATCCCCCGCGTCATCAAACAAGTTCGCATCCGCATTGCACAAATAAATCAACGCGACGCCGCGCTCTGGTGCGAGCAAGAGCATCGTACTAAAGCCAACATCTTCGCCGCTGTGCCCCACGAAGCGCTGCCCTTGTCGCGTCCCAATATTCCACGTCAAACCAATGTGCGGCCAAAATGTGCTTTGCTTTTGAAACGCGGGCGTCCACATTTCAGCCACCGTTTCCGCGTCCAAAATGCGCGTGCCGTCCAATTCGCCGCGCTCCAAAAATGCACGCGCAAAGCGGCTCAAATCAAAAACGTTCGAGTACAACGTCGAGCTCGGCGCGTGCGCGCGATTGTAGGGAAAAACGGAACTGACGATCACATTCTCCGTCACCTTTCCATCCACATAAAAGGTGTGCGGCGTTGCCAACAAATTTCGATCCGCTTCTGTCAGCAATAACGTACTCTTGTCCATTTTCAAAGGGCGCAAGATACTTTGCGCGACAAATTCTTCAAACGTCATTCTTGAAACTTTTGCAATCACATCGCCCAACACTTCGTATGCGATATTGCTATAAAAATACTTTTCGTTCGGCGCGGCGATAAGCGATTCATTCGCGATACTGCGCACATAGCGTTCCAACGCGCCGTCGTCGTATTCGGGATTTTCCCAACCATACTCGTCCGTGTCAGGCATCCCCGATGTGTGCATCATCATCTGGCGCACAGTGATTTCATTCACGCGCGCATCGTTCAATTTGAAATAGGGCAGGTAACGAACGACGGGCGCGTCCAAATCCAACTGCCCGCGTTCGCGCAATTGCAGCAGCGCTGGTCCCACAAAAAGTTTTGTCACCGACGAGAGATGAAACAACGCGTTGACTTGCAAAGGTTCTTGCGTTTCCAGATTTCTCACGCCATACGCGTGCGTGTACGACAGTTCGCCCTTTTCGACAACGGCAAGCGCCAGACCTGGAATTTTTTTCTGCGCCAATGTCGCGGTGACAAGCGCGTCAATTTTTGTTTGCATTTCGTTTTGCATGGTGTTGTAAAGGGGTAGGACAAATTTGTAATTTGTCCGTTAAGCAGACAAATTACAAATTTGTCGTACGCAAAATCAACGCGCAATCAACACAATTGCCATCAACGCCAACACGACACCGAGCTGCTGCACGCGCGATATTTTTTCATGCAATACAAAGCGCGACAAAATCACTGTTGACGCGGGGTACAACGAGGAAAGAATGGTTGCCACATCGAGCCGTCCCAGCGTACTCGACAACAGAAAAAAGACGTTGCCGCCCGCGTCCAAAATTCCAGAGAGAATAATGATCGGCAAAACATTTTGTGTCGGCAGCGAGACCTTGCGCGCAAGGCTCACCACAAGCAGCAGCGGAATCGAAATGCCGCGCGCAATTGCTAGTGGATAAAACGTTGACGCTTCGCCGCCTGCTAGATTAATAAAGATAAAAAACGCGCCAAACGCCAAGCCCGCGAGAAATGCGTAGGGCAGCGCGCTATTTCCCCCCTCCGTACTCTGAGATTGACTTGCCAACACAATCGCGGCAAATGCAAGAATGAATCCCACAATTTTTAGCGGTTCTGGCAATCCAATTGTGAACGCGCTAAAGATCGCGGGGATTATCGAAGCCACCACTGCTGACACGGGCGCAACGATACTTGCGCGTCCCGCTGCCAAACCGCGATACAGCGCGCCCAAGCCAAGCGTGCCGCTCAAGCCCGCCGCGATGCCCCAGGCAATTGCTATGATTGTCGGGAATGTCTCGCGAAAAACAATGGCGAAAACGAGCAGCAGTACAAGTCCACTCAATTCCGCCAGCATCAGCACGCTCAACACGGACGCGCGCCGTGAAGCGAGTCCGCCACAGAAATCACCCGCGCCCCAGATGAGCGCGGATGCTAAACCGAAAAGGACAGAGCCAAATTCTGGATTCAAAATGTCTCTCTCCCAATACCTTCGGCATCTTTGAACAATGAGCAAGAAATGTAAGACAAATTTGCAACTTGTCCCCTTTTGGCGAAGGGATTATTCGCGTTTCAATTTGTCAATGCGCCGTTGCAGATACGGCGAAAAATAACCCGCGTATTTTTCCCACAACGCGGGGTTGCGCCAATCTGTGCCGCGCACGACGCCGCGACAATTAAGCGCGCCACATTCGCACGTAAATTCATCGTAAGCGCTGCCGTCGCTCATCGCGTAATCAAATGTAATTTCTTCCCCCACCGCAATCGCGCGCATCGCCACCAATTCGATTTGCCCGCGCAAGCCGCTGTTCGGCTCGCACGAATGATTCACGTAATCGGCGGGACCTTCATGCAGCGCGACGATAAACAATTCTTCCTCGACTTGGAGCGAAAGTCGCCGCCAGCGTTCGGGCAGCGTATAAAATTTCTCTTGCGTCACGATCTCGCCGCCCCACATCGCCAGCAGTTCATCTTTTTCAATCGATTCAATTGCATACACGCCATATTCGCGATGTGATTTCAAACGCGCGGTGGCTTTGGGTGAAAGATAACAGGTCGGTTGATCTAGCATTTCATTAAGACTTTTGCATGTCATTTCGAGGGGAGCGAGAAATCTTGGTTTTGCCCAGCGAGATTTCTCGCAAGCCCGCTCGAAAACCTGTCCCGAAGCATTGAGGGATGACAATTGTACGCACGTCTTGTCCAATTCCTCTTGCGGGAAAGCTTACGCGCAATCGCGCGCTTGTCAATCGCGCAATAAGAAATGCCACGCACCTTTTAAGGTGCGTGGCATTTTTCTCAGCGCGCGTCTCCTCACGGCGCGGGCTTACGTCGCGTTCTAACAATGATGCTGCGCGCAATCAATCCAATCAACAGCGCGACAAGGAGATACGGCAGCAGCACAATTCCGATCCAGATCGCGGAATCGCCCAACCCGCGCAAAATGCGATCTTGGGTTTGAACCGCGCGCGCCACCGTTTCATCGGGACGCCAGCCGATTGGAGTCGGCGTTGGTGTCGGTGTCGCAGTCGGTATTGGCTCGCGCATGTCAATCGTGATCGTCGAGAACGATGTGCGCGCGTTCAGCGCGTTCAGTTTTCCTTTGATCTGTTCGATCTGCGATTCGATGTTGCTCAATTCGAGATTGATCTTGAGCGCGTCCTCGACGGTTTCCGCGCGCGCCAACAATTCACGAATCCGAATCGCCGTCGCTTCGAGATTCTTCAAGCGCGCTTCCAAATCTACAAACTGCTCGGTCACATCACTGCTCGAAATAAAATCTTGGACAATTTGTTTCGGCACTTGGCGCACGCGGTTCAATGTTTCTTCAAACCGATCCACAGGCACAGCGACTACCATCGTCGCGCCGCGTTGTTTGTTGTCTGAAAAAATGCGATTGCTCACAATATAACCGCCGACATCGGACACGATGCCTGTGAATTGAAAAATCGCCGTGTCCGCATTTTCGACGACGACGGTGAGTTGTGAGGTTTTGATAATTTTGCGATCAAGGTCTTGCGCGGTGTTTGACGCCGAGCCGATGGGCGTAGCTTGTTGGGACGCGGCTTGGGCTCTGCGAGTGGCGGCAGGCGCGCTCGTGGCTGCAAATGCGGGTTCAAAGGGCTGCGCGGGCGCGGCGGTGGGCTGGGCGATAGCTGGAGCCACAGGTGCAGCAGTTGGGGGCGCGGCCGTCGGGACAGCCGCCGCGCCGCAACCTACAAAAACAATGCTCAAGCCGCAGACGAAAATTTTTACAATGACTGCGGCGCGAGTGAGTAGTGATTTTAAAAAACGATTCATCTGATCCTCCTTGTCCAAAAACGTGCGCGCCCATCATACCCGATTGACGCGCGCAATTCAAACGAAACTTTTTGGTACAAGTATGACGAATACACCGCGGAAGAGGTGCCGTTGCCGCAGACCACTGATACTACCGAAAACATCGGAGGTTTGGCTGATCTCACGGCATCAGCTTGCGCCGCGTTTTTTGCACGAACCAACGCGCGATCATTCCGACGAGCAGCGCGACGATCACATACGGCAGCAAAACGACGCTGAACCAAATCAAAACATTCACCAGTCCTTGAAACACACTCGTCTGCACCGTCACGGCAGAGCTCAAGGTTTCATCGGGACGCCAAACGATGAGTGTGGGTGTGACAGTTGGTGTCGGTGATGGCGTGATAGTTGGGGTGTTGGTCGGCGCGGGCGTGGGGAAGGGTTCATTCAAATCTACGGCGATGGTGGAAAACGAACTGCGCGCGTTCAACGCGTTGAGTTTGCCTTTGATCTGTTCGACTTGATCTTCGATCTGCGTCAACTCGCTATTCACCTTGAGCGTTTCGGTGATGTTCGTCGTGCGACTCAAAAATTCGCGCAGACGCGCCGCCGTCGCTTCCAGATTTCGCAAACGCGATTCGAGGTCAATAAATTGTTCGGTCACTTCGGCGGATGACGTAACATCTTGATCAATCCGCTGCGCCACATGCCGCACCATATTGACCGCTTCTTCAAAACGATCCACAGGCACGGCAATCGAAATCTGCGCGCCCGTGCGATCCCCCACGCCAAACGTTCGGCTGCCTACGACATACCCGCCGACATCGGACGCGATGCCCGTGATTTGAAAAAGCGCGGTGTGTGAGTCTTGGACGGTGAGCTCTAGCTGTGCGTTCTTGATAATTTTGCGATCAATCGGCGCGGCGTTGCTCGGCACGAACGGAACATTATCGCCTTGCGGCGCGAGGGTTGGCTTGGGAACTTGTGGCAGAGCTGTGGGCGCGCCCGTGGGCTGCGCGGGCGCAGCTGTGGCTTGCGCGGCGCGAAATGGCGCGCTCGTGAGTGGCGCGGCAGTGGGCGCGGCTGGCGCGCCGCCGCAGCCAAGAAGGATCGCCGCGACGAACAAGATGACGAGCGCGAACGAAAAATTGGCAAGGCGAGTAGAGATGTTGGCGAACATGGGAAAACCTCCGCGTGAGAATTTTCGCAACGCTTTGTGCGCCGCGTGCTTTCTCTTTAACGGAGGCGCGGTTGCGTTTCAAGCCGCAAACCCGTACCAATCGTGTACCATTTGTGTTACATTCATTGTTACGCGCTCTTTAATTGAAATTGCAATCTGAATATGCTACACTTGCGCCGTTCCGATGAAAATAAATCTGCTCCCCCGCGCACTCAGGGCTGGCACAAAGTCCTTCCAGCTTGAAGAGTCAGCACGCCCACGTGCGTCGGCGGTGGCACATTCCGCATCAGGGGATGCTCGCTCGACGCGTCAAACGCCACATTGTGTCAGCCCTATTCTCGCACTCGCGTTTTCAATTCTCCTTTTATCGGGTTTGACCCCCACCGCGCGCGCGACTCCCTCAACCTCCGTCCTCATCACGGGCGTCTATTACGATCCCTTTGTGACGGGCGAAGGGTCTGAAGCGATTCAATTGCAAAATGTCAGCGACGCGCCCATCGCGCTTGCGAATTGGAAATTTTCCGACGGCGAGGGAACGGTCACATTTCCGAATGGCGCGACGTTGAACGCGGGACAAAAAATTTGGATCAGCAAAAGCGCGGCTACATTTAAAAATGAATTTGGCTATCTGCCCGCGTATGAATACGGCGGCTATTCCAACGCGGGTGTTCCTGACATGATGGGCAGCGCGCCGTCATTGACAAATGCGGGCGATCAGGTTTTTTTGAAAAATGATGTGGACGCGATTGTGGACGCGATGGTGTACGGAAATGCGACGTTGCACGCGCCCGATTGGAGTGGCGCAGCGGTGCAGCCGTACGATTTTGGCAGCGCGAGTGTGGAAGGACAAATTTTGTATCGCAAAATGAGCGAGGGCGATGGCGCGCCGATTGCGGACACCGATACCGCTTCCGATTGGGCGCAAGACCCGAGCGATAACGAATTTGGGAAAAAAGTTTTGTACCCCGCGTGGTCACTCGACGAATTTTTCCAAACCGCGAAATCCAATGCAAGCGCTGCGATCAAATACTGTGTCGCGCCCGATCACCTTTTCAATTGTGTGCGCGATGAAATTATTGCCGCGACGCAAACGATTTCGATGGAAGTGTATTCGCTCGACAACGCGCATCTGGCTGATGAAATTACGGGAATGTTGGAAGCGAATGTGCAAGTGTCTGTGCTGCTCGATGGCAGCGCGTTGGACGATCAGGGCAGATGGGCGTGTTCGGAAATTGAAACGCGCGGTGGGCAATGTTGGATCATCGCGAGCAAGCCGCAGGCGAACATTCACAAACGCTATGACAATCAACATGGTAAATGGATGATTGTTGATCACGCGCGCGTGTTGATCGGCTCCGAAAACATGGGCGATGGTGCGATGCCCGCCGACAATAAAAACAACGGCACATTCGGCACGCGCGGCGGTTACCTGATCACCGATAACGCGGCGGTGGTTTCCGCCGCGCAAGCGATCATGGACGCGGATTTTGATTCCGCGCGTCATCCTGACATTCGACGCTGGGGCAGCAACACGAACGATTTTCCGCCGTTCGGTTTTGTTCCCAATTACGACGATGGCGGCAACACCTACGCGATTCAATTTCCGACGCCGTTGACGTTGAATGGCGCGTTGCCGATTGAAGTGGTGCAGTGTCCCGAAAATTGTTTGCGAACGAGTGACGCGCTTTTAGGCAAGGTGGCGCAAGCGGACACGGGGGATACATTGCTGGTGGAGCAATTGTACGAATACAAATACTGGGGCGCAGGCACGAGCAATCCGACGATTGATCCGAATCTGCGGCTCGAGGCGTACATCGCCGCGGCGCAACGCGGCGCGCGTGTGCGTATCTTGTTGGATTCGTTTTACGATACGTTCAGCGACGCGCGCAGTAATTATGAAACGTGCGTGTATGTCAACGCGCTGCAAGGGTTGTACGATATTGAATGTCGGCTCGGCAATCCAACGGGCAAAGGCATTCACATGAAAATGGTTCTGCTGCAACGCGACACGACAGGATTCGTCCATCTCGGCAGCATCAATGGATCGGAAACGTCCAACAAACTCAATCGCGAACTCGCCACCCAAGTCGAATCACTCGACGCGTACAATTACTGGGCGGATGTTTTCGAGTACGATTGGTCAACGACAGATTTCGCGCCGCACAAACAATTTTTGCCGTTCCTCTTTCGCAAAAACTAAAGGGAGACAAGTAAAAAGTAAGACATGGACACAAGGACGATGCAACTTGTTTTCCTATTTCCCTGTTTTCCTATTTAGCATTTGCCGATTTGCCATTTGCCAATTTGCCACGGGTGTGCGTCAAAGTTTTGGATTCTACGCTTCAGCGCAATGGCATTAAGTTAAGCCCGCGCATCCGCGTTGGGACTCTACGCTTCAGCGGGTTTCTGACTTGACCAACGGACCGACTAAAGTGTAAAATCCAACTGCCCGACACGCCTACCCAAAAACTTAACGCACACCCATTTGCCACCCGCTATTTGACCGCGCCATTTCGTTGTGCTACACTCGCGCCCGCAGCAAATTTTTTGTCCTCGTAGCTCAGCTGGATAGAGCAGCGGCCTCCGAAGCCGTGCGCGCGAGTTCGACTCTCGCCGGGGGCATACGCGAACAGGGAAACAGGAAGCCATCTCTACCTGTTTCCCTGTTTCCCTTTCTACCTATTCTCCTTCCCATGACCTACGACGCGTGGCGCGCAACCTTTGAACGCGCGATTCGAATGCCCGACGCGGAAATCAATTTGGCGGAAACGGCATTGATCGTTGCAAGTGACGAATATCCAGATTTGGATGTGACGGCGTATCTCGCGCGTTTGGATGAGATGGCGGACACTGTACGGGCGCGTTTGCCAAAGGATCGCGAACCCGATGCTACGCTCACCGAACTCAACGCGTATCTTTTCGATGAACTGGATTTTCACGGCAATCGCGGTGAGTATTACGATCCGCGCAACAGTTATTTGAATGATGTGTTGGAACGCCGCACGGGACTGCCGATCACGTTGTGCATCGTCGTCCTCGCGCTCGCACAGCGTTTGAATTTGCCGATCTATGGTGTGGGGTTGCCCGGACATTTTGTGGTGAAATGGAAAGACGCGCAGCGCGAAATTGTTTTCGATCCCTTTCATGGCGGCGAGATTTTGGATCGCGCAACGATGCAAGCGCGCGTGCGCGAGACGGTGAATCCGCTCGCGCCGTTTCATGCGAGTTGGTTGGAAGCGGTGAGCGCGAAATATATTTTGATTCGCCTGCTGCACAATCTCAAAGCGGTGTATGTGCGCGCGGAAGAATTGGAACGCGCGTGGCGCGTGGTGGATAAATTGCTGCTGCTCGATCCGCGCGCGGGCGACGAGATTCGAGATTTCGGTTTGCTCTCGCTGCGGCTGGGCGCGTTTCGTCAAGCCGCGATTTCCTTGGAACAATATCTCTTGTCCCACGCCGACGCGTCTGATGCGGCGCAAATGGGCGTCTATTTGCGCCGCGCGTTGGAACAGGTGGAACGGTTGAATTGAGGCGGCGTTAGAGGCGGCGTTAGAGAACGCCTTCTACGCGAGGAATAATGGAAACTCTTTACGATACAATAATTTCAAGCGCAGGTTGGGCGAACATCCCGATTGCCATTTTGCGAATGGAGGGACGCGACGCGGCGAAATGGCTGCATAAAATTATTACAGCTGACGTTGAGCATTTGAAAACGGGGGCGGGGGCGCGCAGCGCGTTGTTGGACGCCAAAGGGCATTTCGTCGCAGACTTTTTGGTGCTGCGCGATGGGGATGTGCTGGGCGCGTTTGTGGATATGGCGATGCGCGAAAAATTATTTCAAATTTTTCGCCGCTACATTATTCGTGAGCAAGTGACGCTTACGGATGTGACCGAGAAATGGAGCTGTGTGACGGTGATCGGCAAGGATGCGGCGTCCATCATCGAACGCGTGTTGGAAACGCGCGTTCCCGCAGAACCATACGCTTGGGCGTGGGGAAAAATGGGTGAACATGCCGCGCGCGTCGTGCGTTCCGCGCGTGCGCGCGTGCCTTCGTTCGATGTGATGATGCCCGTCGCGGGCGTTGAGGACTTGCGCGCGGCGTTAAGTGACATTCCAGAAATCTCAAATGAAATTTTGGAAACGTTACGCATTGAAGCGGGTTTGCCGCGTTGGGGTATTGATTTTGATGAAAGCACGCTGGCGCTGGAAATTCCCGATGTGATGCAAATTCGCGTCGATCAAGGTTGCTATGTGGGGCAAGAAGTTGTCGCGCGCATTGTGCATCGCGGGCATGTCAATCGGCATTTGCGCGGCTTGCAAATCGAAAATGATTTTGTGCCGCCGCGCGGCGAAGCAATTCAATTTGAGGGAAAGGACGTGGGGGAGATTACAAGCGCGACACATTCTCCGCTGTTGGGCAACATCGCGCTCGGCTATGTGCGCCGCGAGGTGGAAGTGGGCGCGCAAGTGCAGTTGAATGGCGCGACGGCGCGCTTGGTCGAACTTCCGGGCTGGATTACAAATCCAGCCGCGCGAGCGGGAAATCCAGGGGCGCGGGGGGAAAGCTAACGCGCACGGAAAGCCAGCACGCATGAGGACAAGTATGCCAATTTTTCTCACTGAAAACGATGTCGAAAAATTATTGCCAATGACGGATGCACTGCGGCTCGTCGAGGACGCGCTGCGCGATTTTGGAAATGGTGACGCGCAAAATCAACCGCGCCAACGGATTCGCGCGCCGCAAGGGGTTTTACATCTGATGCCTGGCGGTTGGTTCACGCGCGGCTATATGGGATTCAAGGCGTACACGACATTTCGCGGCGCGTATCGTTTTTATTTCCATTTGTACGATTCCAATACGGGCGAGTATCTTGCGATCATCGAAGCGGATCGTTTGGGGCAAATTCGTACGGGCGCGGCAACGGGGGTCGCGACAAAGTATCTCGCGCGCGCGGACGCACAAACGGTTGGCATCATTGGCACAGGTTGGCAAGCGGAATCGCAGTTGCAAGCGGTGTGCGCGGCACGCAAATTTGAAACGATTCTTTGTTATTCGCGCGAGGAGGCGAACCGCGCCAAGTTCGTCGAAAAAATGTCTGCGCTATTGGACGCGCATGTCACACCTGTTTCCACCGCGCGCGAGGCGATTGCAGAAAGTGATGTCGCGGTTGCCATGACCTCTGCCACGCAGCCCGTGATCATGGGCGAATGGTTGAAGGCGGGCGCGCATGTCAACGCGACGGGCAGCAATTGGGCGCACCGCCGCGAGGTGGACAGTGACACGGTGAAACGCGCGCACGCGATTTTTGCCGATACGGTGGAGGGCGCAAAAATTGAAGCGGGTGATTTAATTCTCGCCGTTTCGGAAAATGTAATTTGTTGGCACCAAGTCCAAGAATTGTCCGCGCTCATCAGTGGGCGCGCAGTGGGACGCGCAAGTGACGACGATATTACATTATTCAAATCGGGCGGCATGGCGTTGGAAGATGTGGCGGTGGGATCGTTTGTGTATGAACGCGCGCGCGAGCAGGGCATTGGCATCGTGTTGCCATTCGGATAAAATGACTCTGCGGGCGAATTCTCGTCGCCGAATGAATTCGGCGTCTCAAGTAGGTGGAAATCGGTTAAAACCGATTACGCGCGCAAACCCAATTCATTGGGTTTTCACCTCGTTAGACGTGAAATTCATTTCACGAGCGATTTCGCCAACAGAGTCATAAATTCGGTATCTCAAGCAGGTGGAAATCGGTTAGAAACCGATTGCGCTCGCAAACCCAATTCGTTGGGTTTTCACCTCGTTAGACGTGAAATTCATTTCACGAGCGATTTCGCTAGTAGAGTCCTGAAACGAAATAGGAAATATTTTTCGCGCGCTTGCCAGCTTGCTCTTGCTCGTCACATCGCTAGTGGTTGCGCCACGCGCCTCTGCTTGTTCCTGCATCCAACCGCCCGCGCCGCGCGAGGCGCTCGCCAATTCCGATGCGGTGTTTGTGGGGCGCGTGGTCTCGATTTTTGATCCGAATCCAGGACCGTTCGTTTCATCGGCGGATCCATTGCGCGCGACTTTTCAAGTGACGACGGTGTGGAAAGGCGCGGCAGTGGCGACTCTGAATGTCGTATCGGCGCGCAATGGCGCGAGCTGCGGGTTTCACTTTGAACAAGGGCGCGAGTATTTGATTTATGCCCATTTGCTGCACGGCGAGCTAGAGACAAATATCTGCACGCGGAGCGCGGAGCTCGTTCACGCGCAAGCCGATTTGGTCGCGTTAGGCGCGGGACAAGCGGTTATCGCTGCGCCTGTCGAAACATTTTCCATCACGCCTTGGCTCATCGGCGCATGTGTTGTGGCGCTGCTGATCGCCGTTGTTGCATTTGGTTCGGGTTTGGTGATGATTCGAAAACGAGAATCGTAATGCGGAAATTTTCACGCGTCGCATTTTTTATTTTGATCTATCTCGCCGCGTGCGCGCGGGCGACTCCAACCACTGTGTCTTTGGGCGCGCTTGAAACAACGACTCCCACCGCGCCGATTCAAAACGTCGCGCCAACGCTTCCACCTGCAAGCCCCGCTGAACGCATCGCGACGGTGACGGCGGAAATGACGCGTGAGGCAACCCCCGCGCCCGCATGGGCGCTTGAGCCGCCGATGCAAGTTGCGCGTGGTGAAGTTGCGGCGGCGGGATTGAATGGCAAAATTTATGTGATCGGCGGCTTTGGTGGTTTTGAGGTGGTGGAAGAATTTGATCCACAACGCGAAACGAAATGGCGCAGCATTGCAGCTTTGCCTGAAGGACGCCATCATCCCGCAGCTGCAAGTGCGAATGGAAAATTGTACGTGCTTGGCGGATACACCGCGTTGGGTTCGCCGAGCGATGCGGTGTTCGAGTACGATCCCGCGACGGAAAAATGGCAAACGCGCGCGAACATGCCCACCGCGCGCGGGGCATTGGCAGCGGTCACGTTGGATGGAAAAATTTACGCGGTGGGTGGGGTGGCGTACAACGGTGATACAGGCGCGCTTGAAGTGTACGATCCCATGCGCGATGTTTGGGAAACGCGCGCGGCGATGCCAACGCCGCGCGACCATTTAGCGGCAGGTGTGGTGAATGGAAAATTGTACGTGGCAGGCGGGCGCGTGGGTTCGTATGCGGACAATGTGAATGTGAATGAAGAATATGATCCCGCGACGAATCAATGGCGCACGCGCGCAAAATTGCCGACGGCGCGCAGTGGCATCGCGGGCGCGGTGTTGAACAATTTATTTTTTGTCTTTGGCGGCGAATCGCCCCTCGGCACGTACAACCAAGCGGAAGCATACGATCCTGAAAAAAATGAATGGCTTACGTTTTCCGAAATGCCTACACCGCGTCATGGTCACGGCGCGGCGGTCTTGGGAAATCGAATCTATGTTCTCGCGGGTGGACGCACGCCTGGCGGTTCGGTGAGCAATCTGAATGAAGTGTTGACCCTTTCGCGGTAGGGGCGGGGTTATCCCGCCCCACTACCCGACGGAGCGTGTGGATGAAGATTATTGTCTGTATCAAACAAGTTCCCTTTCTCGATCAAATCAAATTTGATCACGAGACAAAACGCGTGATTCGTGATGGGGTTGAAACGCAAATCAGTTCGTTCGACAAACGCGCGTTGACGTACGCGCTGCATCTGAAGCAAGAAATCGGCGCAGAAACGATTGTCGTGACAATGGGTCCGCCACAGGCGGCAAGCGCGCTGCGCGAAGCGTTGGCGATGGGGATGGATCGCGCGGTGCATTTGCTCGGACGCGAATTTGCAGGCGCGGATACGTTAGCGACAGCGCGCGCATTGGCGGCGGCGATTCAACAGATTGGCGGCGATTTAATTTTGTGCGGCAAATACGCGACGGATGCGGAAACCGCCCAAGTGCCGCCGATGCTCGCGGAATTTTTGGACATGCCGCAAGTTACGAGTGTGACGAAAATAGAGTGGCAAGGAAAAAATTTTCTTGCCACGCGCGAATTGGACGATGGTTTTGAAACGCTGCGGGCGACGTTGCCTGCGGTGGTGACGGCGGCGGAACGATTGATGAAACCGTTGAGCGCGAAACCTGAAGATTTGGAGCGGGTCAAGGATGCGCCGATTGAAATCATCGAACCCGCGCAACTTGGAGATGCGGCGCAATTCGGTTTGCAAGGGTCTCCGACGTGGGTAAAATCTATCGAGTCGATTGAGCCCAACCGCAAAAAAATTATTCGTCAAACGAATAAAGATGTGGAAACAGTTGTGCGCGAGACGATGGAAGATTTGATGCGCGAGGGTCTCTTTGGTGAATGGCAAGCTGCCTCGCACACAAAAATTGAAGCAGGCGCGATTCGCAATCATCCCGAAAAATCGTTCTGGGTGATTGTCGAAATGATTGAGAATGAGATTCGTCCCGTGACGTTTGAAATGTTGGGACGCGCAGTGCAACTCGCGAACGAAAGTAACGGCGAGGTTGCGGCGTTATTGATCGGCACGGGCGTGGCGCGACATATTGAAACGCTGGCGGCACACGGCGCGGATAAAATTTTTGTCGCGGAACATTCTGAATTGGCGCGCTATCTCACCGAATCTTACGCGCGGATCGTGAGCGACGCGCTTACGCAGCACAAACCGTTCGCGGTGTTCATGGCATCTACAGCAAACGGGCGTGATCTTGCCCCGCGCGTCGCGGCGCGTTTGAACATTGGTTTGACGGGCGATGTGTTGGGAGTGAATCTCGACGCGCAAGGACGGCTCGTGCAATTGAAACCCGCGTTCGGCGGCAACATCGTCGCGCCAATTCTTTCCAAAACATTGCCCGCGATGGCAACCGTGCGCCCTGGCATGTTGGAACGCGCGCAGCCAAATCCAAATCGCCGCGCGCAAGTGATTGAACTGGCTGTGCGCGATGTTTCGAGCCGCGTGCAATTTGTGAGCAGTGAAATCACAACGGATGAAGGCGTGCATCTCGACGACGCGGAAATTATTATTGGCGTTGGCATGGGCATTGGCGGGGCGGAAAATTTGCCGCACGTGGAAGAGTTGTGCCGCGCGCTGGACGCGCACATTGGCGCGACGCGCAAAGTGGTGGATCAAGGTTGGTTGCCGCGTCAATTGCAAATCGGTTTGACGGGACGCTCAGTGTCGCCGCATTTGTATATCGCGTTGGGGATTGGCGGGCGCTTTAATCACATTGTCGGGATTCAGCGTGCGGGTACGATTCTGGCGATCAACAGTGATCCGAACGCGGATATTTTCAAACAATGTGATTTTGGGATTGTGGGGGATTGGCGTGAGGTGGTGGGGGAGATGGTGAGGGTGGTGGAGAGGAAAGAGTAAAGAGTAAAGAGTAATCGGTAATCAGTATTCAGTATTCAGTATTCAGGAAGCGGTAAGCGGTATGCTGGAGCGAGAGACGTGAAACGTCAAACGTCAAACGTCAAACCTTAGTCCTCCAATCTCCAATCTCCAATTTCCAATCTCTAATCTCACTTTCAACATGGAGAAGCATCAATCACTCGAATTGTGCGCGCGGGGGAACGCGTGCGCGTTACTTTGTAAAAGGCGCAGTCGTGATTACAATAGGATGCGATGGCAATGACTGTTCAAGACATGAGCGATTTCGCGCGGCTTTTGGGGGAGCATCCCGAATGGCGCGGCGAATTGCGGCGCTTGCTGCTTTCGGATGAACTGCTCACGCTGCCTGATTTGGTGCGCGAGTCGTCCGAGAATGTGGCGGCTTTGATTGACGCGCATCACGAAAGCGAAGAACGGTTGACGCGTCTGGAAGCGAGTGTGGCGGCGTTGACGGAAAAGGTCGCGGCGTTGACGGAAAAGGTCGCGGCGTTGACGGAAGCGCAGCAGCGCAGTGAGGAACGCTTGACGCGTCTGGAAGCGAGTATAGCGGCACTGACGGAACAGATCGCGATTTTGGTCGTGGTACAAAAGCAGACCGAAGCGCGGCTCGATCGCATTGAGGGGCGTCTGGGCAATATTGAAGGGCGCTTGCTCGAGATGGATTACCGCGAAAAGGCATCGGGATATTTCAGCCAATTGATTCGCAAAGCGCGCGTCGTGCCGCGCAGTGAGATTGATGAGCTGCTTGAAGCATCTTTGTCGGAAGCGGAGCTGCATGATCTTTTGCTGACAGACATTTTTATTAGTGGTCGCCCGAAAGCGCGTCGCGAGCTGCAAATTTTTATAGCGATTGAAGTGTCGCAGAGGGTGGACGTGACGGATGTCGTTCGGGCTGGACGGCGCGCGGAATTAATGCGCCGTGGCGGCATGGTCGTGATTCCTGTCGCGGCGGGCGAGACACATACGGACGAGGCAGAACTTGAGGCGAACCGCGAAAATGTGGCGCTGGTTCAAGATGGCGCAGATTTGAATTGGGCAGAAGCTCTCGCCAAGTGGCTCGCGTAACGGATGACACAGGTTCCCGTGAGCAACCCCGTTATCGTTGTGATGGCGGGGTTTTCCATTGGTGGGCGACGGACAAATTACAAATTTGTCTTGGATTTTCAGCAGCGTGGTACGACAAATTACAAATTTGTCGTACATTTTCGGGGGAGACGATTATGCAAGTGATTCGCGCGGAGGAACGCGTGGCGGTTGAATTGAATGTGAATGGTCAACGCGAGCGGGTCTATGTGGAGCCGTCACGTTTGCTGTGTGATGTGCTGCGCGAGGATTTGGGATTGACGGGATTAAAAGTCGCGTGCGGCGCGGCGAATTGCGGCGCGTGTACGGTGTTGGTGGCGGACGAACCTCACCGAAACACAGAACCAGATGCAGGAACTGAATCCAGTGAGGTGAGGGTCGTTCGAGGGACGCCGATCTATTCGTGCATTACACTCGCGCTGGATTGCGAGGGATGCGCGATTACGACGATTGAAGGTCTGGCGCGCGGCAATGAATTGCATCCCGTTCAACGCGCGTTCATTCAATATGACGCGCTGCAATGCGGTTTCTGTACGTCGGGACAAATTCTGACCATGAGCGCGTTTCTTGAAAAAAATGCCGCGCCGAGTGAAGAGGAATTGCGGCAAGCGATGGCGGGGAATCTGTGTCGCTGCGGCGCGTATGTAAAGTTACTGGAAGCGGGGAAAAACGTCAAGCGTGAAACGTGAAACGTCAATTCTCTAACCTCCAATCTCTAATCTCCAATTATGCCTAAATTAGTCAAAACCAAAGTCGAAATCGAAGGACGCACGAGCGAAGAATTTGCGTGGGTGGAAAAATCTAAAACGACGCCGTGGGATATGGAAGAAGAGTTGCGCGTCGTGGGTAAACCAATCGCGCGTGTGGATGGCGTCGAACGCGTCACGGGCGCGGCAAAATTTACGACGGACATTCAGTTGCCGCGCATGGCACACGCGCAATTTTTACGCAGTCCGCATCCGCACGCGCGGATTGTGAGCATTGACGCGTCGGACGCGGAAAAAATGCTTGGCGTGCGCGCGGTGGTTCATTGCAAAAATGCGCCGAACACGAATCGGTTTCAAGGCAATCGCGATTTGTTTAACGATCCTGTCCGTTTTGTCGGGGATGAAGTCGCGGCGGTGGTGGCGGATACGGAAGCGATTGCGCGCGCGGCATTGAAACAAATTCGCGTCGAGTACGAACAATTGCCGTTTGTGTTGGACGCGGAACGCGCGACCGAAAACGATGCGCCGCAAGTGACCGCGAATGGGAATTTGCTGAATGGCAAAGTGGATACTTACTCACGCGGCGATGTGGAAAAAGGATTCGCAGATGCAGGGGTGATTGTCGAAGGGGTGTTCACAACGTCCGCGCAAATTCACAGCGCGCTCGAAAATCATTCGTCGGTTGCAGATTGGGACGGACAAACGCTGACCATTTGGGAATCGTCGCAAGATGTTGAGGGCGTGCGCGATCGCGTGGCGCTAAGTTTGAAATTGGAAAAAACGCGCGTACGCGTAATTGGATCGTACGTTGGCGGCGCGTTCGGCGCGAAATTTGGCGCGCGGAAACATACGATACTCGCGGCATTGTTGGCGCGTCAACTCAAGCGTCCCGTGCGTTTTGTTTTAGATCGGCAGGGTGTACAGCTTGCGATGGGACAGCGTTCGCCGATGAAACAATATTTGAAATTCGGCGCGAAAAAAGATGGCACGCTGACGGCAATTCAAGTAACAAGTTATAACAATGTTGGCGCGTATGCGACATGGGCAGGTTTTGTCGCAGGCCCCGCGCGCGAATTGTATGCGTGCGAAAATGTGCGGACAACAACGTATGATGTTTTCACGAATACGACCCCGTTTGCGGCGTTTCGCGCGCCGGGAGCTGTCGAAGCAACTTTCGCGTTTGAATCGCTGATGGATGATCTCGCCGCGCGTTTGAAAATGGATCCGCTCGAATTACGCATGAAAAATTATTCGAGCATTCATCCTGAAAGCGGCAAGCCGTATACATCGAATGGATTGTTGGATGCGTATGAGCAAGGGGCGCGGGCGATTGGGTGGGAGAAGAAGAGAGACGGGAAACGTGAAACGTCAAACGTGAAACGTCAAATGAGAAATGGATTGCGACGCGGGATGGGGATGGCGAGTCAGATTTGGTTTGGTGCGGGCGCGCCGCCTTCGTATGCGCTGATCAAGATTAATCAAGATGCGAGCGCGACGATTTTGACGGCATCGCAGGATTTGGGGACGGGGACGAAAACGATTTTGTGTCAGATCGCGGCGGAGGAGTTGGGATTTGCGATGGAAAAAATCGGCGTGGAAATCGCGGACACGCAAAGCGGACCGTATGCGGGCGCGTCGGGGGGAAGTATGACTGCCTCTTCCGTCGGACCTGCGGTGCGCGAGGCGGCGGCGGATGCGCGCGAACAATTGACGCAACTCGCCGCGACGTTTTTGAAAAAACGCGCGAAAGAGCTGCGGATTGAAAATGGAATTGTGAAAACGCGCGGGTTGGAAAAACCCCTCGCGGCGATTTTGAAGGAATTGGACAATATCCAAATCATTGGGCGCGGTTCACGGAATCCGAATCCGAGCGAGTACGAAATTCGCACGTTCGGCGCGCAATTTGTCGAGGTGGCGGTGGATGTCGAGACAGGCGAAATTCGCGTGGAACGCGTTGTCGCCGCGCACGATTCGGGACGCATCTTGAATCCGCTCACGGTGTCGAGTCAGATTGAAGGCGGGGTGCTGCAAGGCATGGGATTCGGTTTAATGGAAGCGCGCGTGATGGATGCGAGCGGCGTTTCGCTGAACGCGAATTTGGAAGGATATCATGTGCCGACGATTGCGGATACGCCGCGCATAGAGACGCATATGATCGATCGCGCGGATCCACTGGCGAACAATCTCGGTATCAAAGGTGTAGGCGAGCCGCCGATTATTCCAACAGCGGCGGCGATTGCGAACGCGATTTATGACGCGATTGGCGTGAGATTTTATGACGCGCCGATTACGCGCGATAAAGTGTTGAACGCGTTGGAGCAGATTGAACGGGAAACATTGAAAATGGAACAGCGCGATTGTCTGTAATGCGCCGTGAGAATTTTTTTGACAGGATTAACAGGATTAACAGGATTATTAATTCATCCTGCTAATCCTGTTCCGCTTGTCAAAGCCGAATGGTTATGAGTTTTGAAATTGCATTTCCGCAAACGATTGAAGATGCCGTATCCGCGAATGAAAATGGCGCGCGTTGGTTCGCGGGTGGAACGGATTTAATTCCTGAAATCAAAAGCGATCTCGTGCACACAACGCGCTTGGTGAACTTGAAACGTGTTCAAGAACTCCGCGGGATTCACACAACGAGCGACGGTGTCCGCATTGGCGCGCTGACGACGTTGACGGAAATCGCGGAACACGAAGGCATCCGCGCAAACTATCGCGCGCTCGCGCAAGCGTGTGAACTCGCGGCATCGCCGCAGATTCGCAACGTGGCGACGATTGGCGGGAACTTGAATCAAGATTCGCGCTGCGCGTATTATCGTAGTAGGTTCGATTGTTTTCTGCGCGGCGGTGACAAGTGTTTCATGCGCGAAGGTGAAAATCGTGAAGCAGCGGTGATTGGGTATCACGATTGCGTGCATGTGCATCCGTCTGATCCCGCGAACGCGTTGGTGGCATTTGACGCGCAGATTGTGGTGCAAGGCAGGGAAGGGGAACGGGTGATCGCGGCGCAAGAATTTTTTCGCGCGCCTGATGCAAACGATACGCGGATGAATGTTTTGCGCGCGGATGAACTGATTGCGGCGATTGTTTTGCCGCGCGTGGGGGAAAATACGCTTAGTGTGTATTTGAAGGCGATGGATCGCGCGGCGTGGGCGTTTGCGTTGGTGAGTGTGTGCGCGAGAATCGAGATGCAAGAAACGAGAATTGAGAATGTGCGTGTTGTATTGGGCGGAGTTGCGCCGATGCCGTGGCGGGAATTTCGTGTAGAGGAAAAACTATTGGGCGCGGAGTGGAATGAAAATTTGGTTACACAAGGCGAGTTTGAGGTGTTGGAGGACGCGCAGCCGTTGGCGCATAATGCGTATAAAGTGCGATTGGCGCGGGGGCTGGTGAAACGCGCGGTGCACGAGTGTCTAGAAATTGGAAAGGACGAGTAGAGGAGTTCCACAGACCCCATGTTAGAGCGGGGTAAAATCATCACAAACCAGAGAGGTCAGTTATTATCTCACGTTACGCACAAAATGTAAAAACGGGTGTAAAGTGGGGTCATGAATGACCAACTCCTCGACCTCTACACGGATTACTTGATCAGTTCGTTCAGTCTGGTCACGGCGACCGGACTTTCAACGTT
>Ga0247727_10006599_pt1 | contig 22713 bp, 22 predicted proteins | sample WisWelCaveWW1625_FD_202498 | JGI IMG/M metagenome (GOLD analysis project Ga0247727, IMG submission 202498) | Biofilm microbial communities from Wishing Well Cave, Virginia, United States - WW16-25 | ecosystem: Environmental > Aquatic > Deep subsurface > Groundwater > Cave microbial mat | place...
CTTTGATGGAACAGGGCACCTCCGCCGAGGCAAAGCCGTTTCAGTTTATCGGCTATGGCGAACTACGGGCGCATCTGAGCGGAGCGGTGGATTTCGAACAAGCCATTTCCGCGATTTGCCAGGCGACGAGGCGTTATGCGAAGCGGCAATTGACGTGGTTTCGCCGCGAGGTGGGAGTGCGCTGGTTCGAGGGATTTGGAGATGCGCCGAAGGTCTGCAAGGAAGTGCTGGCGTATCTGGAAGCACAGGTCGCCACTGAGCGAGAGGTTCGCGCACGACCTGCTCCCAGCGTATAATGTGAAGAGGATGAACGAAGCTCCGGCAAAGTGCCTCGCCCGCAACGAATGAAGACCATCCACTCGACGGAAAATCCGGAACGTGTCCTGCTCGTCGGCCTGGGGCTGAAGAAGTCACCGCGCGTGCCGGGTGTGACACCGGCCGAAGCCGAGCGTGAGTCCCTCGTGGAGCTGGAGGAGCTGGCACGGAGCGCCGGTGCGCAAGTGGCCGGCACAGTATTCCAGGTGCGCGAGACGCGGGACCCGGCCACCGTGGTGGGCCGCGGGAAACTCGAAGAGGTGAAAATTGAGGCGCGGCTTCACCAGGCGCCAATAGTCGTCTTCGACGGAAGTCTCACGCCCGGGCAGCAGCGCAACATCGAGCGCGCTACCGAATGCCGGGTGATTGACCGCACGCAACTCATCCTGGATATCTTTGCGCGGCATGCGCGCAGCCGCGAAGGTCAATTGCAGGTGGAGCTGGCGCAACTGAACTATCTCTTGCCCCGGCTGGCCGGACGCAGCACGGAGCTTTCCCGCTTGGGCGGCGGAATCGGGACGCGTGGGCCGGGTGAGCAGAAACTCGAGACGGATCGGCGGCGGATCCGCGAGCGCATCCATAAAATCCAACAAAGTATTGAGACGGTGCGCCGGCAGCGGGCACTCCGGCGCGAGGCGCGGCAGTCTGTGCCGCTCGGAATGGTGGCGCTGGTGGGTTATACCAACGCGGGGAAATCGACGCTGTTCAACGCGCTGAGCGGCTCCGAGGTGGTCGTTTCGTCAAAAATGTTTGCCACGCTGGACCCGACTGTGCGCGCGGTGCGCATGCCGTCGAACCGGCGGGTGCTGCTCTCCGATACGGTGGGATTCATCCGCGACCTGCCGCCGGGATTGATCGCCGCCTTTCGCGCCACCCTGGAGGAGGTGCAAGAGGCTGCGTTGATCCTGCATGTGACGGACGTCTCCAACCCACACAACGAGGAACAAGATGCGGAGGTGGAAAAGGTCTTGGTCGAGTTGGGCGTGGCCAGCCGGCCCCGCTTACACGTGTTCAACAAAATTGATCGGTTGGTGCCGGAGCAAGCCGCTTCGTTAAAGGGTGGCAATGGGAAAGTGTTTGTCTCGGCGTTGGCCGGAGCGGGCCTGGAGGAATTGCGGCGACGAATTGATGAAGCGCTGCCGATTGACCCCGTGCTGCGTTTGAAGTTCAGCGTGCCAATGGCGGATGGGAAGACTCTGGCGCTGGTCCACGCGCTGGGGCGCGTACTGCACTCCGAAGTGAACGATTCGCAGATGTCGCTCGAAGTCGAGCTACCGGAATCAGTGGCGCGACGCTTGAAACTGCTGCCGGTTCCTGCGACTGCCTAGAACTGGAACAATTGTACTGGGCTCTGCGTCTTCTCTTTCAGACGGGGTTGCGGAGGATCTATGTTGGGTTTCTTGGCTTGGTGCCTTTTGCTGGTCTTGTGCTGGCCGGTGGCTCTGCTGGCGCTGGTTCTTTATCCGATTGTCTGGTTGCTGCTTCTGCCGTTTCGACTGGTTGGAATTGCGGTCAGCGGGGTGCTGGAGTTTCTTCGCGCTTTGTTCCTGCTGCCAGCCCGAGTGCTGCGAGGGCCGAGCCGGGCGTGAAGCAGCGGCGGGGAACAGTCCTCAGTTTGAGACAGTTCCCGGTGGAAAAGCTAACATGCTGTTCAGCGTATCTCTAAGTGAACAGATTGCACCAGAGTTGTGCAAATCCCAAACAGTCAGATTGCGGGTAGTTTGCGAGACTGGAATCGATTGAATTCGCGCATCGGCTTTTTAAGCCCTTAATTTTCAATGGTTTATAGATAATACAACCCGTGCTCTGCACGTGAGACATTTACAGAATCGCGTGATTGTAGCTCTGAGCAATACAAGTTTTCCACAGGGTTTTCCACCGACGGTTGACACCATGGGTAGTGGTGAACAGTGCCGCGATGCCCTGTGTCTGGCGAGGTTTGTGGCAAAACAGAACTTTTGGTCGCAGCGAAATGTAGCTGGCGAGGCATTTCTCTTGGTTGTGAGTACGACTGGCGGGAGCGGCAGGCTAAGGCGGAAATATGGCGAGGTCTGCAGGATGAAAACTGTGGAGCGCGCACGAAATCGGCTCTGAGCGCGCGTTGACTGTCCCCGGCAAGGGGACTATAGTGAATCGAGTTTCGTCGGGCGGGGTGTCCTGCCCCCGCGCAAGAGCGTTTCTCGAGCGCTTTATGAATCTGCCCAACACGCTGACCATTCTGCGGATCTTTTTCGCGCCGCTACTGGTCGTCGTGCTGCTCACAAGAGAGCCCAACCTGGAGATTTTAGGTTTTTCGATGCGCTTCGAGATCTGGGGCGTGTTGATCCTGCTCGTGGCGGCGGCGACGGACTGGGCCGACGGCTATTTCGCGCGACGCCGCGGGGAAGTGACCACACTGGGGATCCTGCTGGACCCGATTGCGGACAAGCTGCTGATCTCCGCCGCGTTTGTCTCTCTGGTGGAGATGCAACTGGTGCCCGGGTGGATGGTGGTGATCGTGATCGGGCGCGAGTTTACGGTGCTGGGCTTGCGCAACATCGCCTCAGCGGAAGGATTCACGATCCAGGCCTCGACGCTCGGGAAGCTGAAAATGGTGTTCCAGGTATTGGCCGTCTGCGCGGTGATCCTGGGGGCAAAATATATTGTCTTGAAGCCGCTGGGGACGTTGTTGCTCTGGCTGGTGGTCGTGAGCGCGATCGCTTCAGCGGTGCAGTATTTCCTGAAGTTCTGGAGCCAGGTGGATGACCGCGTGAAGCAACGCCGTCAACTACTGTTGCTGAAGCGTCGCAAGAAGCAAGAGGATGTCGCCACCCCCTAACCTGCTCTCGGACGAAGATCGCCGCACATTATTGGAGCTGGCGCGGCAGGCCATCCAAGCAAGCGTCTGCCGGGATCAAATCCCCGCAACACCGATGGCCGCGGGAGCGTTGGCCGAGAAGAGCGGCGCGTTTGTGTCGCTGCACATCGGCGGAAAATTACGCGGCTGCATCGGGCAAGTTTCACCGAAAACGGGCCTGTCCGAAACCGTGGTCCAGTGTGCCGTCCTCGCCGCACGAGCGGATGAACGCTTTCCCCCCGTCGTACCTGAAGAAGTATCCCAACTGGAAATCGAAATCTCTGTTCTGACGGAGCCCGTGCCAGCGAAGCCCGAAGACATTGAAATCGGCCGGCACGGGATTTTGGTCGCGCAGGGCGGGCGGCGTGGAGTGCTTCTGCCGCAAGTGGCGCGCGAGCGAGGATGGGACCGGCAACGGTTTCTCGAGGAGACCTGCCGAAAGGCGGATTTGCCCTTGGACGCATGGGCGGACCCAACTGTGCAGCTCCATACTTTTGCGGCGGAAGTCTTTTCCGAGGTCGCTCTGCACCGGCAAAAAGCCTCGTAAAATGGCTGTCGCGAAGGGATCAGAAATGCAAAAGGCCCGTTCTCGCTGGAGAACGGGCCTTTTGTCTGCGCTTGCGGAGTGCGGAGAAAAATTTGAAGCTGAAAACTTATTCAATCTCGGCGTAGTCGCCGGTGTAAATCTCGCGGCGGCTGAGGGTCAGCAACACGGTGGCTGCATTCGGGGAAACCCGAAGAACAATGCCCTCCCCGATAATTTCCCGCGGGACATTCTCCCAGTTGTATCTGAGGGGGACACTGCCGAAGCCATAGACCTGGAAGGATTGTCGCCAGGTCTGATAGGCGCTCTCATTCTGGACGCCCTGGTATCGGAAAATGCGCAGGTAGTCGCCGACCTTGACGCCCTGGCTGCTGCCTAGATTGACGTAAACAGGATCGCCAGCACTGCCGGACTGCGCGAAGGCCTTGATGGCTACCACCATGCCGACCGGCTTGCCGCTCACCGGGGCGAAGTGGTCGAACGCGCCCGCCTGTTTGTAGGGAGGCGCAGGGCGCTGGCGGAACGGCTGCACGACGTCGCCTCGCTGCATGTAGCTGCAGGAGTAGACGATTTCGGCAGTGGAGACATCCGCGTCCACGTGAACGACACGAAGGCGGCCGAGGTCGGCCCAAACTCTGCCCATCGCCCGAAGCAGCCCCGGCTGCTGCGAGAACCACTTGTACTTGACAGCGTCCTTTTCGCGGCGGGAAACCAGGAACTCGTCGCCCACCTTAGCCCCCTGGCTTGAGCCCTTGTTGATATAAACCAGGTCCCCTTGTTGGAAAGTCACCTTGAAATTGGATTGCTCGCCGGTGATGAGGTAAGTGTCAGTGGGAACAGCCTCATTGGTGACCGTCCCGGAACAATAGACGTCCACCTCCACTGGGGCGGTGGCTGGTTGTTGTGCCGCGGCAGGGAATGCCAAAAGCGCTAACAGGAAGAAGCCGATCAAATTCCTGGCCCGCATGGCGAGGACTCCTTTTCGACGCGCAAAAACCTTTCCTTCCTTTCGAAGCTAACAAAGGCCTCCGGCAGGGTCAAGCACGGGTCGGGCAACGCTTTACACAACCGTAACCGCGTGATAAAAGCCGGAGATTCAGTTCTTTGCAGGAAGGCTGGCAATGCGAGGAAGCAGCCCATTCGGGCCGGACCGAATCTGCGCCGTCGTGGCTGCGCCGACGGCACAGGAAATGGTGCGGCAGCTCCGGCGGGCGCGGCGACAAACACGCCTAGTCGAGCTGCGCTTAGACTGGCTGGATGGTGCCAGAGAAATCATCCGACTTCTGGCCTGGCTCCGGGCCCACCCGCTGAGCGCAACCCTGCTCGCCACGTGCCGACGACGCGTTGCGGGAGGAAAGTTCGCTGGCGCGGTGGAAGAACAGCTCGCAGTGCTCATGGCTGCGACGGCGGCAGGGTGTGCGTGGTGCGATGTCGAGGTAGAGTCGGCAGAAAAGCTTCGGCCCGGGCAGCTCAAATCACTTTTTGGCAAGGGGAGGGCGCTGGCTTCCTGGCACGATTTTCGAGTTACAACCGATAAGTTTCAGGGTGTCCTGAAAAGACTGAATCGCTGTCGGGGCGATGCCGTCAAGATCGCAACCCAATGCAATTCGATTCGAGATAGCTTGCGCGTGCTGGCGCTGGCGCGGGGGCGGCGCAATGTCGTCGCGGTGCCGATGGGAGAAGCAGCATTGCCGGCGCGCGTGCTGGCGCTGCGGGAGGGAAGCGCGCTGGCGTATGCCTCGGTGGGCGAGGCGACGGCTCCCGGGCAGGTCTCGCTCGAAGAGATGAAGCAGCTCTATCGAGCGGACCAGCTCGACCGACGGACGCGCGTCTATGGAGTGATTGGCAATCCGGTGAGCCATTCGCTTTCGCCGCTGCTGCACAACACGGGATTCATCGCTCGGCGGATGAACGCGGTCTATCTGCCATTTCTAGCGAAAGACTTGCGCGACTTTCTGGCCGCGATTGAGCCCATGGGCATTGCAGGCTTCAGCGTCACGTTGCCGCACAAGGAAGCGATTGTGCGGCATCTCGACGATTGCGACCCCCTGGCAGCGGCCATCGGGGCAGTGAACACAGTGGTCGTGCGCGGCGGAGAAAAACTCTTCGGCTACAACACGGACTATGTGGGAGTGCTGCGGGCACTGGAGAGGCGCGTGGCCTTGCGCGGCAGCCGGGTGCTGGTCCTTGGAGCCGGGGGAGCAGCGCGGGCGGCAGCGTTTGCTCTGGCACGAGGCGGCGCAGTCGTGACCATTTGTGCAAAACGAAAGGCGAAGGCGCGCGGGTTGGCCCGGGCCGTTGGCGGTGAGGTCACCGAGCGGGGTCGCCTGCGCCGCGAGTTCTTTGATGCCATCGTGAATGCGACGCCGGTGGGAATGTTCCCGCACGCGAGAAGATCACCACTTCGCGGAGAAGAGCTGAATTGCCGGCTGGTGATGGACCTGATTTATCGGCCGATGAAAACGGAGCTGCTTCGCCGGGCCGCGCAGCGCGGCATCGAAACTGTTTCCGGCGTAGAGATGTTTCTCGCGCAGGGAATTGCGCAGTGGGAGATCTGGAGCGGCTTGCGCGCGCCAGAGACGGCGATGCGGAGTGCGGTACTGGTCGCGTTGCGGCGCGAAGAGCGTGAGTGAGGCGCGTCGTGATCCAGCCCGACTACAAGACGTTTTGTGGGCTGGCGCGCGAGGGCAACCTCGTGCCCGTGTATGCCACGTTTACGGCTGATCTGCTGACCCCGGTGGCAGCCTATCTGCGACTGGCGCGGGCGGCGCGGTATTCCTTTCTGCTCGAGAGCGTCGAAGGCGGGGAAAAAATCGCGCGCTACACGTTTCTAGGCGCCAATCCCGTGGAGGTTTTCCGCTATGCGAAGGAGTCTTGCGTAGTGGAAGGCGAGGGACGGCTGGAGTGGCAGGCGTCGGACCCGATCGAGTTTTTGCGGCATCGCGTGGCGCGGTACCGTCCGGTGCGCGTGCCGGGTTTGCCGCCGCTGGTGGCCGGAGCGATCGGCTATTTTTCGTACGACATGGTGCGGCAAATCGAACGGCTGCCGACGCAGCTGCGCGACGACGTCGGCCTGGATGATGCGGTGCTGATGTTTTATCTCGGGCTGGTGGCGTTTGACCACGTGCAGCATCGGGTCTGGGTGGTGCGCAACGTGTTCACCGAAGGGACAGGCAACCTAAACGCAAAGTACCGTGACGCGGCGCGCGAGATCGCAGCGACACGCCGGCTGTTGGAACAGCCGGTGGCACACGCGCGGCGGATGCAAGCAAAGAGACGGGCGCTGCGCATCCGGTCAAATCTCTCTCGCAGCAAGTATCTGGCCGCGGTGCGCCGGGCGAAGCAGTACATTCGTGCTGGGGACATTTTTCAAGTTGTACTGAGCCAGCGTTTTTCCGCGCGCACCAAAGCTGACCCGTTTGAGATCTATCGGGCGCTGCGCGTGATAAACCCTTCGCCGTACCTGTATTTTCTGCGGCTCGGCGATGTTGCCGTGGTGGGCAGCTCGCCGGAAATGCTGGTGAAAATTCAGGGTCGCGAGGCGCATTACCGGCCGATCGCCGGCACGCGCCCGCGCGGCAAGGATGAGAATGAAGACCAGCGACTGGAAGCCGAATTACTCGCCGACCCCAAAGAGCGCGCCGAGCACGTCATGTTGGTGGACCTGGGGCGCAACGACCTCGGGCGCGTCTGCGAGTACGGCTCGGTACAGGTGGAGAAGTTGATGTTTGTGGAGCGGTACTCGCACGTGATGCACCTGGTGTCGAGCCTGCGCGGGCGCCTGCGCAAAGGCGTGGACTGCTTTGACGCGTTGATGGCCTGCTTTCCCGCCGGGACGGTGAGCGGTGCGCCCAAAGTGCGCGCAATGGAGATTATCGAAGAGCTGGAGCCCGCGCGGCGCGGCATCTACGCCGGCGGAATACTTTATCTGGATTTCTCCGGCAACTTGGACTCGTGCATCGCAATACGCACGCTGGTGGCAAAGGGCGGGATGGCCTACGTGCAGGCTGGCGGCGGCATCGTGGCCGATTCGGTGCCGAAGCGCGAGTTCGAGGAGACGGTCAATAAGGCAAAGGCGCTGATTCAAGCGCTGGAGATTGCGGCGGGAAAGGAAGGGAAAGGAAGTAGAGAAAGTGAAGGAGGTAGAGGAAGGAGAGGAAAGGCTGGTCGCTAGAAGTGGGCTTGCTAGGCTGATAGCTGAAAAAACGAAGGCTAAGAACCGAGAGAGATGATTCTGCTGCTCGACAACTACGATTCGTTTACCTACAACCTGGCGCAGTACCTGGGCCAGTTGGGTGAAACGCTCGAAGTGCGACGAAACGATCAGATTACGGTGGACGAAGTTGAGCGGCTTGCGCCCGAGCGGATCGTCATCTCACCCGGGCCGGGGATTCCGCAGCGGGCGGGAATTACGGTGGAGCTGATTCGGCGGTTTGCGGGAGAGATTCCGATTCTCGGTGTTTGCCTGGGCCATCAGGCGATTGGTCATGCGTTTGGAGGGCGTGTGGTGCGCGCGCCGGAAATTTTGCACGGCAAGACCAGCGAGATCCACCACGACGGGAAGACCATTTTTCGGAAGCTGCCGCAGCCGTTTACGGCCACGCGCTATCATTCGCTGGTCGTTGCGCGGAAGGGTCTGCCGCGCGAGTTGGAGATTTCTGCGGAGACTGCTGACGGCACGATCATGGGTCTGCGGCACCGCAAGCTGCGCGCCGAAGGCGTACAGTTCCACCCCGAATCCATCCTGACGAATGCAGGCATGCAGCTTCTGCGCAATTTTCTCGAAATTTAGACAGGCAACTTAATGACCGCTTGGTGCATCTTGAATAATGAAAGAGCTAGCCCTGCGTGCTGACGGTTTTCCTTCCGGCTTAGGTGGCCGCGCCTCAAAGCCTGCCGGGTAGTCGCTCCAAACCTAATGTCGTGAGGTGCTAAGGTGCCTGTCACCCTCGAGGACAAACTTGTTATAGCCATTGCATCGACCGCGTTGTTTGACCTGGCTGAGGCCGACCGCATTTACAGAGAGAATTCCTTGGAAGCCTACCGCGAGTACCAACTCGCCAACGAAGATAACCCTCTTTCTCCTGGTACGGCTTTTCCCTTAGTCAAAGGATTGTTGCGGATAAACCAGCTAGCGAAGGTACATCTTGTTGAGGTCATTCTTCTGTCGAGAAACGACCCCGATTCAGGGCTTCGCATTGGGAATTCCCTTGAACATTGGAAACTCCCAATTCGCAGGGCTGGATTCACCGATGGAAGACCCCCATTCGAATACCTCGGGGCCTTTTGGTGCGATTTGTATCTCAGCACAAAACGTCCGGAAGTTCTAAAGGCCAAGGCAGCTGGCTATCCGGCGGCCTACGTCTATGAGCCGCCAGAGCCCGACAAGCTCGACCTCAGCCCGAATGAAGTCCGAATCGCTTTCGATTGCGACGCAGTAATCTTTTCTGATGAGGCCGATCGGATCTACCAGCAAGAGGGGCTTGAGGCTTTCCAAAAGTATGAAGCCCTCCATGAAGGCACGCCACTCGAGCCCGGGCCGCTAAAGGGTTTTCTCGAGGGGCTCAGTCGCATCCAGAAGCTGTTTCCCGAGACCGAATGCCCGATCCGAGCTTCGATTGTCACCGCAAGATCAATGCCTGCGCACAAGCGCCCCGTCAAGACCCTTCGGAAGTGGGACATCCGCCTCGACGAAGCCTTCTTTCTTGGAGGCATTGAGAAGGCGCGCATTCTAAAGGTCCTGAAGCCCCATATCTTCTTTGACGATCAAACTTCTAACCTCGAACCTGCGCGTGTTCACGTTCCTGTTGCGGAAGTCCCGGCCGACATTGACACGGGCGGCGAGGGTCGCTAGACGGCAGGCCGCCGTTCTCGCGACTTAAGGTGACGCTCTTCGCTTAAACGAACGATTCAGCAGTGGCGTGCTTCAGAGCCTCTTAAACGCGGCCTGCAGGGGCTTCGTCACGTCCCTTACGCTGGATCTCTCCCACACCGAGTCTGCGAGCACAAGCCTCCACCCATTTACATGCTGGCTATAGCTTGCTGCTTGCCTGACCACGCCGACTGGGATTACGCACGCTTTCATCACCTTGAACTGTTCTGTGAAAAGCACGCCGACGAGGTGCGTGAAGTGTCTTTTCTCCAAGTCCCGGATAACGCTCAATTCCCGTGACGGATTTTCTCCGGTGAGTCGACGGGCCTTGATCTCGTAGCGCCTCCCGGCGCGGTCAAACGCATCATAGCCCGTTGTTGATTTCGGAGCTCGCTTCAGACGCAATGCCTTTGTTACAAGGAACTCAGCGACATCAGCAACGGGATTATTAGTGCTCCGGATCACGCCTCTGCTTCGCAATTCCGAAAGGACGTCGCAGTAGAGCCGGAGAATGCCCTGAGTTGATTGTTTCATCGCCAGTTCACGCTACCAGTTCAGATCGGCCATCACTGCCGCGTAGATTTCGATGCCGCGCCAGAAGTTGCCGAGGCGAAGGTTTTCGTCGGCGGCGTGCTGGTTGTTGTCGTGGTTGACCATGGGCACACCGATGACGGGCAGGTTCCATTGCTCGAAGATGAACATTGGCGCGCTGCCGCCGAGCGTGGGCATTTTCACCACCTGGCCGCCGGTGGCCTCCTCGACGACGCGCATAACGGCGCGCGAGACGGGGAGGTTCATGGAAGTGCGTGAGGCTGGGTAGCCCCAGCGGTCGGTGGTTACTTTGGCGAGGAGCGGGCACTTCAAGCGTTCGGCTGGCGTCGGATCTTTGGAAGTAGTGCAAAAGCCCTGCTTGCGGATGTGCGCGACGACACGCTCGAACTGGCGGGCTGGCTGAATGTTTCTTACCAGACGTAGGTCGAGCGAGGCCGTGGCCTGCGTGGGGATAATGTTCTGCGATTCGGCTCCGACGTAGGCGCTGCGCAGGCCGCGAATGTTGAGCGAGGGCAGATTGATGAGTTCGACGAGTTTCTTGCCGCCGCCGTCGGGCCGGTTGATGAGCAGCTCGCGCATCAGGTCGGCGTCGTTGGCGGGCATTTCGGCGATGGCCTGACGCTCCCGGTCGCTGAGGGGCTCAATGTCGTCGTAGAAGCCCTCAACCAAAACGCGCCCATCGGCATCTTTCATCGAGGCCAGCAGGCGGGCCAGATTGAACGCCGGGTTGGGCGCCCAATTGCCGTAATGGCCGCTGTGCAGCGCTCGGGCAGGGCCGTACACGGTGATCTCCACGTCCAACACGCCGCGGTTGCCGAAGAAAACCATCGGGCGGCCGGACTGGTGCACGGGTCCATCGGCGGTGATCAGGAGATCGGCGGCAATAAGGTCGCGGTGGGCGGCGACGGTGCGCTCGAGATTGGGCGAGCCGGCTTCTTCTTCGCCGTCCAGAATGAATTTCACGTTGACAGCCAGCGGAATCTGCTTGGCGCGGAGAGCGTCGAGCGCGGCGAGAATCGCGACGATGGGGGATTTGTCGTCGGACGCCGAACGCGCGTAAATGCGCCAGTCGTCTTCGTAGGGCGTGCCGAGCGCGGGGAAGGGGATGAGCCGGCCGCCCGCTTCGATAGAACTGGTGCGCAGGGCAGGCTCGAAGGGCTTGGTGCCGGTCCAAGCAGCGGGATCAACGGGCTGGCCGTCGTAATGGGCATAGAAAATGACAGTGCGCGCTGCGCCGGGCGTTTTCAGCTCGCCGAAAACCACTGGGCCGCGGCCCGGGATGGGCAGAAGCTGCGTCGAGACGCCGCGCTTTTGGAGCATTTCGACCAGGGCAGCGGCGTTGCGCTCAATATTGGGCGTGTCGGTGGCGATGTTAGGAATGGAGAGAAATGTCGTAAGCTCAGAGATGATCTTGTGTTCGTTCGCCTGGCGATAGTCGCGGACCTGGCGGGCAGTTTCGGCAGACCGCGGAGCGTTTGACATCTGCGCAGCCGCCGGGTAAATTACGAAGCTCAGGACAAAGAGAGTCACGCCTTTGCGAGTCAAGATCGCCCTCCTGTAGTCGGTCGCCCCTGGTTGGCGACCCGTGCCACCTGACGGGTGGCCGTTCCTCACCACTGTTTTCCCACAATTCGTTTTTTTGGCCGGCCCATGTGGGCCTGAAATGAGCGAGCCATGAGCGAGTACGCTATTGAAGTCGAAAACCTGGTGAAAGTCTACCACCCGGGACGCCGCAATGAGGTGCGTGCGGTGGAGGGAATGAGTTTCCGCGTGCCGCGGGGGGAAATCTTTGGCCTGCTGGGGCCGAACGGCGCGGGCAAAACGACCATTCTGAAGATGCTCAACACGCTGATCCACCCGACAAGCGGGCGGGCACGGGTGCTGGGGTGCGACGTAAGCGAGCAGCCGCTCGAAGTGCGGCGGCGGATCACCGTCGTCATCCAAGAAACGGCCGTGGAGATGTTCCTCGATGCGCGGGACAACCTGCTGACCTTTGCGCGCTTTCACGGACTGAGTCCGGCTGAGGCGCGGCGGCGCGCGGACGTGGTGCTGGAACGCTTCAACCTGCACTCCGAAGCTAATAAAAAAGTGCAGGACCTGAGCGGCGGCTACCGGCGGCGCGTGCAGGTGGCCAAGGCATTCATGGTGGATACACCCGTCGTGTTCCTCGATGAGTTTTCGACGGGGATGGACCCAATTCTGAAGCGTGCGGTGATGGGCTACTTGCGCGAGGAGGCCGCGCGCGACCGCACCATCATCCTGACCACGCAAGTTTTGAGCGAGGCCGAGGAGCTCTGCGACGACATCCTGATCATGAACAAAGGACGTGAGGTGGCCCGCGGCGATTTGCACACCCTGAAGCTGCTTTCGCAGGGCGTCTATGAAGTGACGATCACGTTTGAAGAGTTGCCCGCGGCAATCGAGGCCTACCTGGCGAGCCTTGAGCTGATGCGCATGGAAATTCACCAGACCACGGTGGAAGTGGCGCTGAAAGCTGAAGAAACACGCGTACTCGAACTGGTGGCAGAGCTGGCGAAGAAAGGCCGCGTGCTGCGCGTCGAGATCGGCGGAGCAAGTCTCGAAGATATTTTCGTCGAACTGATGAAGGAGAAATAGGCCATGTCTGCGATCTCTGCGATCCTCTACCGCGAAGGAAAAATCCGCGCGACCAACTACACGTTTCTCTTCTGGGACTTGTTCTACCCGCTCGGCTATCTGCTGGTGTTCGGAGTGGGCGTGAACGAAGCAATGGGAGGCGCGTTCCCGTCGGGGCCAGTAGACTACAACTCGTTTTTTCTCGCCGGCGTGCTGGGCATGGCCAGCTTTGGCATTGCGGCGAATACCTCGTGGACGTTTTTCCTCGACCGCGACAACGGCATCTTCTACGAGATGCTCACCTACCCGATGACGCGCGCCGAGTATCTGCTGGGGAAAGTGCTGTTCAACATCGGAATCGCACTTTTTCAAGCGGCGATCACCGTGGCGCTGGCGGCGGCACTGCTTGGCGTGCACATCCGTTGGGACTTGCTGCCGCTGCTGACCCTGGCAGTGGTGATTGGCACAGCGGGATGGTTTTATTTCTACGCGATTTTCGCGCTGAAAATCCGGCGGAACGACATCTTCAACACGGTGACGTCGATCTTCTATTTTGCGTTTCTGTTTGCCAGCTCAATGTTTTATCCGCTTGAACCGCTGCCGGCGTGGTTCCGCATTACGGCGCTGGCCAACCCAATCACCTGGCAAGTGGACGTGCTCCGCTACACCGCCATCGGCCTCGGTAATCCAGCGCAAATTGTTTCGGAAGCAGCGGCGTTTCTGCTGTTCACGCTGGGTTCATATGCCTACGCGGTGCGCAGTTTGGACCAGCAAGAGTGAATCCCCCCGGCCGGCAAGGACTCCCGGCAGCGATGGCCCTCGCTCGACGGCTCACGCGCCGGCGCCCATCTGCATCGGCTCGTCCGCCGAGCCGCCGTAGATGTTGGGCACCTTCGAGCCCATCGCCCGCAAATAGGCGCAGAGCTGGCCGCGGTGGTGAATCTGGTGGTTGTTCAGCCACGCGACGTAGACGACCAGCGGAAAGTTGTACACGTCGAAAAAGTTCGTCACGTTTGCGAGCTTCTCGCCGTTGAGGGATTTCAACTGCTGGAGCTTCGGGATGTAATTCTTCTCGTAGTGGCTCACAATATCGGCGACGGTCCGGACGTGCTCCGGCGCTTTCTGGCTGGTGTCCGTCTCCATCTTGAACACTCCGGCGAGAATGCCGTCGAGGAACCAGACGTCGCTTGCGGCGATGTGCCAGGCGAGGTCGAATCCGGTGCGCGACTTCGCGTCGGGTCTGTAGTCGTTGCCCGTTTCCGGGACGGCTTCGAGGACGCGTCGCGTCGTCTTGGCCTCCTGTTCCAGTCCGGTCACGAAAAAGTCTCTCAGGAATGCAGCCTGTTCTGGTGTCATCGAGTATCTCCCTTCAGGAAGTTGGCAGACAACGCCGCGCTCCCAGCCCTGGGAGAGCGCCCCATTCTAACTCATAAGTGGCTGCGCGTTTGTAAACTCGGTCAGCTCATTCAGCTTGCGCCGGGCGGAGCCGGAATCAATGGACCGGGCGGCGAGGGCCACGCCTTCGCCCCAGTTGGCGGCGCGGCCGGCGGCGACCAGTGCCGCCGCAGCATTGGCCAGCACAATGTCGCGCGGCGGGCCTGGCTCACCGTCGAGGATTCGAAGGATGATTTTTGCATTGGCTGGTGCGTCATCGCCCGCCAGGGCTTCGAGGGGTGCGCGATTCAAACCGAAGTCTTCAGGCGTGACAGTGTAATCGCGGACCGCGCCGTCGCTTAGTTCGGTCACATACGTCTCGCTACTCAGCGAAATCTCGTCCAGGCCGTCCGCCCCGTGGACCACGAACGCGCGGCGACAGCCGAGTGCAACCAGCGCGCGCGCCATCATTTCACTCACTCGCTGATCGAATACTCCCAGGACTTGCGCGTTCGCCCCGGCCGGGTTCGTTAGCGGGCCAAGAAGATTGAAGATGGTACGCCCGCCGACCTGGCGTCGCGCGGCAGCGGCGTGCTTCATGGCCGTGTGTACGGCCGGAGCGAAGAGAAAGCCAATGCCGATTTCCTGAATCGCTTTGCCAGCGTGTTCGACGGGAACGTCCAACCTCACGCCCAGCGCTTCCAAGACGTCGGCCGAGCCGCAGCGAGAGCTGTGCGAGCGATTGCCGTGCTTGGCGACGCGCGCTCCCGCACCTGCAGCGACAAAGGCCGCCGTCGTCGAGATGTTAAACGTGCCCTTGGCGTCGCCGCCGGTCCCACAGGTGTCCACCAAGGAATCGCCCGCGGGCGCGGCCGAATCCGTGAAGATTGGTTTGGCGTGACGCCGCATCACTGCCGCAAAACCAATCAGCTCGTCGAGCACTTCGCCCTTGGCGCGCAGGCCAGTGAGCAGGCGAACGATCTGAGAATCGTCGCAACGGCCGGAGAGCAGGTCGTCCATAACCGTTTCGGCTTCCGAGCGGCTCAGGTGCGCGCCGGATTCGATTTTCTCCAAGGCGGAGAGAAACATGGGACGGGTCGCCTTGCTCGCTGCATTCATTCAGAGTAAACTGCCGCGTCTTATCGGAACGCGAATTCTATCACTGATGCGAAACCGAGTTGGAACAGCCCGCAGGAACTCCCGGCAATGAAAATTCATGAATATCAGGGCAAAGCCATCCTGGCGCGCTTCGGAGTGCCGGTGCCGCGGGGAGAGGTCGTATTCAACAAGGAAGAAGCCCGCGCGGCGGCAGGCCGGCTGGGTTCAAAAGTGATGGTTGTCAAAGCTCAAATCCACGCGGGCGGGCGTGGCAAGGGCGGAGGCGTGAAGTTGGCGCGGTCAGTGGACGAGGCGGCCGAGCTGGCCGGCAAAATTCTGGGTATGACGCTGGTCACGCACCAAACGGGCCCGGAAGGCCGCGTGGTGCGACGGGTGCTGATTGAAGAAGGCCTGGACATCCAAAAGGAGATTTACCTCGGGCTGCTGGTGGACCGAGTCGCGGGCTCGCCTGTCTTTATGGCCAGCGGGGCAGGCGGGATGGAAATTGAGGAAGTCGCGCGAGAAAATCCGTCGGCTATCCTGCGCGAGACGATTCATCCGGCGCTGGGGCTGCAAGCCTACCAGGCACGCAAACTGGCCTTCGGTATCGGGCTGAGTGCGGAAGCGGCGGCGAACGCCGTGCCGTTCTTCCAGGCGCTGTACCGCGCGTTTGTGGTGATGGATGCGTCGCTCGTGGAAATCAATCCGTGCGTAGTAACCGCTGACCATCGGCTGATTGCGCTCGATGCCAAAATCAACTTCGACGACAACGCGCTTTATCGTCACAAGGAGTTGCGCGAGCTGCGCGACCTCGATGAGGAAGACCCGCTCGAGGTGGAAGCGTCGAAGTACGGGTTGAATTACATCAAGCTCGACGGCAAGGTGGGCTGCATGGTCAACGGAGCGGGCCTGGCTATGGCCACGATGGACATCATCAAGCTGGCTGGAGGCGCGCCGGCAAATTTTCTCGATGTTGGCGGCGGTGCGTCAGCTGAGCAGGTGAAGAACGCGTTCAAAATCCTGATGAGCGACCCGCACGTGCGCGGGGTGTTCATCAACATTTTTGGGGGTATCCTGCGCTGCGACGTGTTGGCCACGGGCGTGGTGAATGCGGCGCGCGAACTGCACGTGAAGGTGCCGGTGGTCGTGCGCATGGAGGGAACGAACGTCGAACAAGGTCAAGAAATCCTGCGCGCCTCCCGCCTGAATTTCACGATCGCGCAGGGAATGAAAGATGGCGCTGAGAAAATTGTGCAGCTTGCCGACGGTGCGCGATGAGCATCTTCGTGGATGAGCGAACGCGCCTCCTCGTGCAAGGTTTTACGGGGCGCGAGGGAACGTTTCACGCGCAGCAGATGATCGAGTATGGAACGAACGTAGTGGGGGGTGTAACGCCGGGGAAGGGAGGAACCAAACACCTCGAACGGCCAGTGTTCAATACCGTGGCCGAGGCAGCCCGCGCGACGGGAGCGAATGCGTCGGTGATTTTTGTGCCGCCACCATACGCAGCGGATGCGATTCTCGAAGCGGCGGATGCGGGACTGCCGCTGGTGGTGTGCATCACTGAGGGCATACCCACGCTCGACATGGTGCGAGTGGCTGCGGCGCTGCGCGGTGGCGGAACGCGACTCATCGGGCCGAATTGTCCGGGGATCATCTCGCCGGGGAAATGCAAGATCGGGATCATGCCGGGGAGCATCCATAAGCAAGGTCACGTCGGAGTCGTCAGCCGCAGCGGAACGCTTACGTACGAAGCAGTGGATCAACTGACGCGACTGGGCATTGGCCAGTCCACTTGTATTGGGATTGGTGGCGACCCGATCATTGGAACGACGTTTCTCGATGCAATTCGCCTGTTCAATGACGACTCGGAGACACACGCGATTGTGATAATTGGCGAAATCGGCGGATGCGCAGAAGAGACAGCCGCCGACTACATCAAGGCGAATGTGCGTAAGCCGGTGGTCGGGTTTATTGCTGGACAAACCGCGCCACCGGGACGTCGTATGGGTCATGCCGGGGCGATCATCAGCGGCGGGCAGGGCACAGCAAAGGAAAAGTATGTTGCCATGCGGGAAGCGGGAATTCATACGGTGCAAAGTCCTGCAGACATCGGGGGGACGCTCTCGAGTGTGCTCGGCAAGGCGGCTGCAAAGTAGAAGTCACCAACTATTCTTTTTCAGGAGAGCTGCGTGGCCATCGAGCGAACATTAGCAATCATTAAGCCGGATGCGATGGGAAGAGGCCTGGCCGGGGAAATCCTTGCGCGCATCCACAAGGCGGGCTTTCAGATCCGCGCCATCAAGTCGTTGCGGCTTACGAAGGCGGAGGCCGAAGGATTCTATGCGGTGCACCGGGAGCAACCGTTTTTCAAAGACCTGACTGAGTTCATGAGTTGCGGCAAAGTGATCGTCATGGTGCTCGAAGCAGAAAATGCCATCGCGCGCTGGCGCGACACGATGGGCGCCACCGATCCGGCCAAGGCCGCGCCGGGAACGATTCGCCGCGACCTCGGCACCAGCATCCAAAGTAACTGCACGCATGGCTCCGACGCTGCCAATACTGCTCTCTTTGAAATCTCGTACTTTTTCTCGACCGGCGAAGTGCTCTGACTAGTTGTCTGATTATTCCCTTGGCGCAGGTTCGACCAGACCGTGCCTCTCCACCAAGTGGTTCGCAGGCAGTTGTCGCAGCCTTCCTTTATGCCATTCCAGCAACCACAGGCCGGGCTGTTTAACGCACCTAAGCGCGTCTGCGGCGGCTTCCCCTTCGTCTATTTCGACGTATTCAAGGTCGCCTGAATCCCAGGCTCGGAAAACCACCTGATTCTGTGAGGCAAAACCAACGCCCCAGAGTTCAATCGTGCATTTCTTCTTGAAAAACTTGCCAAAAATGTGGTTTTGATCGGGGCGGTGGAACACATCCAGGCGAGTATCGTAGAGGATGAGCTTGTAATCCCAGAAGTGACTCTCGTAAACCCAACGAACGACCGAGAACAGCAGATAGCGACTGTCGGCCGACCAATCGATCAGTTCGATTCCGTTTCCCGATTCATCGTTTGTCGGTGCTTCCTTGTAGATTACGCGGAAAGGCCGCCCGGAAGCCGCTAAGTAAACCAAACTTGTGTTCGTGCAGGCCGGAATAGCTTCCCTGGAAGCCGCCGACACTTCGACCTCTGTATACGCGCGATACCGCCCATACGGAGAAACCAGGACATCACTCCTCTCCCTCTGGGACTTAATGGTCGCGCCGGAGTCATCAAAGCACGAAACTTGACGCGTTCGCCCGAGCCCCTCGGCTCCCCTTGCCTGCGCTGCAGGAGGAGAGCACGGTGAGATACTTTGTGTCGTCGAGAGAACGGTTGTCAGGGTGATCGAAAGCGATATGAGAACACCTCTTATCATGGAGACCTTTGCGAAATCATATCAGTTGGCGCTGGCAGAGCGCTAGAATTGTGGTGCTGGAAGGAATGCGGGAACTAGGCAAAACGCTCGTGCTATTCGGCGTCCTGCTTGTGGGCATAGGGGCGCTGCTCCTGTTGGGTCCGAAGCTACCGCTGCGGCTGGGACGGTTGCCGGGCGACATTGTGTACCGGGGCGAGCGCACGACGTTTTACTTTCCGATTGTGACGTCCCTGCTGGTGAGCGCGGTCTTGACGCTGCTCTTCTGGCTGATATCGTACCTGCGACGATGAGAACACGAAGCAAGGAAGGAGACAGGCAGGGAAGCAAGGAAGTGGCGAAGTAAGGAAAGAGATTCCATGACGCAATTCACGCTCAATCTCGCGCCGGAACGAAAGATTTGGAGCGTCAGCGAACTGACGACACGCATCCGCGAGCTGCTCGAGAAGCAATTCCGCGACATCTGGGTAGAGGGCGAAATCTCGAATTCCCGCGAGGCGCAGTCGGGGCACCTCTACTTCACGCTGAAGGATGCGCGGGCGCAGGTGCGCTGCGTGTGCTTCAAGAACCAGCACCGGCTGCTGAAGTTTCGCCCGGAAGACGGGCTGCACGTTACGGTGCGCGGGTCGGTGGGCGTCTATGAGCCGCGCGGGGAATACCAGATTTACGTGGAGCACATCGAGCCGGTTGGGCTGGGCGCGCTGCAACTGGCGTTTGAGCAGTTAAAGAAGCGGCTCGAAGCGGAGGGACTCTTCGACCCGGCGCGGAAAAAACCGCTGCCGATGCTGCCGCGACGCATCGGGCTGATTACCTCACCGCGCGGCGCGGCGGTGCGAGACGTGCTGCGGATCTTGCGGCGAAGATTTCCCAATGTGCATGTGCTGCTGTTCCCCGTGCGGGTGCAGGGAGAAGGCGCCGCTGAAGAAGTCGTCACGGCGCTTAAGTTTTTCAACCGCAAGCAGCTCGCCGACGTGCTGATTCTGGCGCGCGGAGGCGGCTCGCTCGAAGACCTTTGGGCGTTCAACGAAGAGATTGTAGCGCGGGCGATTGCGGCGTCTTCGATTCCAGTCGTGTCGGGTGTAGGTCACGAGACGGATTTCACCATCGCCGATTTTGTCGCGGATGTGCGGGCCTCGACGCCGTCAGCCGCGGCGGAAATTGTCGTGCGCACGCGGCAGGAGTTTGACCGGCACCTGAAGCAAGTCCTCGAGCAGATGACCCAGCGGGTGCGCTACCTGCTGCTGGAGTACCGCCACCGGCTGCAGGAGCTGGGCGCGCACCCAGGCTTTCAACGGCTGCGGGATTTTGTGCGGGACTATCGACAGCTTACGGATGAATTGACGAACCGGCTGGGCCTGGCGCTACAGACCCGGCTCGAACGGGCGCGGCGGCGGTTTACGGTGGCGCAAACCAGAATCGTTTCGTTTGACCTGCGCGGGCGTATTGCGGCATTTCGGATGCGGCTCGAGCAGCGTGCCGGCGATCTGCGGGTGCGTGCCGAACGGATGCTGGTGGCCAAGCGGCAGCGGCTGGAGCGGCTCACGGTACAACTTGATGAGCGCAGCCCGTTGCGCGTGCTCGAACGCGGGTATGCCATTGTCTATGACGTCGCGGGCAACGTGGTGCGCGCCGCTGCCCAAGTTGCGACCGGAGATGAGATTCGCGTGCAGGTCGCTCGCGGGCGCTTGCGGGCGGAAGTGACCGGGAAGGATGAATAGGACAAGGGCTCCTGGTCAATTCCACGCCGCTATTCTTCGCTAGTGCTTGCCACCTTTAGGACAGCGAGGAAGGCTTCTTGGGGGATGTCCACGCGGCCCACGCGCTTCATGCGTTTCTTGCCTTCTTTTTGTTTCTCGAGCAGTTTCCGTTTGCGGGTGATGTCGCCACCGTAGCACTTGGCGAGGACGTTTTTGCGCATGGGAGCGACGGTCTCGCGGGCGATCACGCGACTGCCAATCGCAGCCTGGATGGGAACTTCAAACATCTGCCGCGGGATGAGTTTTCTCAGGCGCGTGGCCAGCTCGCGGCCGCGCTCGTAGGCGTGGTCGCGGTGGCAGACCAAGGAGAGGGCGTCCACCGGCTCGCCGCCGACCAGCACGTCGAGTTTCACCAAATCCGCCTCGTGGTATCCGGCCCACTGGTAATCGAGTGAAGCATAGCCCCGCGAGGCGCTCTTCAGCCGGTCGTAGAAGTCGAGCACGATTTCGTTGAGCGGCAGCAAATACGTGAGCATGACACGCGTCGGGGAAAGGTATTCGAAATTTTTCTGCGTGCCACGCTTTTCTTCGCAGAGGTGAAGAATAGCGCCGACGGACTCCTCCGACGTGATGATCATGGCGGTGATCATCGGCTCTTCGATGCGGCCGATTTCGTTTGGCGGAGGAAACTTGGTGGGGTTATCCACTTCAACCACACTCCCGGCCGAGGTGGTGATGCGATAGCGCACGCTGGGAGCCGTAGTAATCAAATTCAGGCCGAACTCGCGCTCAAGCCGCTCCTGAACAATTTCCATGTGCAGCAGGCCGAGAAAACCGCAGCGAAAGCCGAAGCCAAGCGCGGCGGAGTTTTCCGGCTCGTAGAAAAAGGCAGCGTCGTTGAGCTGGAGTTTGCCCAGCGCATCGCGCAGCGGCTCGTACTCATCGGCGAGCACGGGATAGAGGCCGGCGAAGACCATAGGCTTGATGGCTTCGAAGCCGGGGAGGGGCGCAGCGGGACGGTCGGCCTCGACAATCGTGTCGCCGACGCGGGCGTCGGCCACTCGCTTGATGTTGGCGATAACAAAGCCCACGTCGCCGGCGGCCAGCTCATCGAGGACGATGGGCTTCGGCGTGAGCGCGCCCAGATTCTCCACTTCGTAAATCTCGTTGTTGGCGCAAAGACGAATCTTGGTGTGGCGCGTTACCCGGCCCTCCTTCACCCGCACCAGGACCACGGCGCCGCGGTAGGAGTCGAACCAGGAATCAAAAATCAAGGCACGCAGTGGGGCTTCATACGAGCCGATGGGAGGGGGCACGCGCTCGACAATCGCCTCGAGGACCTTTTCGACGCCGAGGCCGCTCTTGGCGCTGATGGCCAGCGCATCGTCGGCGGGGATGGCGAGCACACTTTCGATTTGTTCCTTGACGACCTCTGGCTGGGCGGCAGGCAAGTCAATCTTGTTGATCACTGGAATGATGGTGAGGTTGTGTTTGGCGGCGAGAAAAGTGTTGGCCACGGTCTGCGCCTCGACACCCTGGCTGGCGTCCACAACCAGCAAAGCGCCTTCGCAGGCGGAAAGCGCGCGGGAGACTTCGTAGGAAAAATCGACGTGTCCGGGCGTGTCGATCAGATTTAGCTGATAGGTTTGTCCATCCTTAGCGGCGTAATTGAGGCGGATACTTTTCGCTTTGATGGTAATGCCGCGCTCGCGCTCGAGGTCCATCGAGTCGAGCACCTGCGCGGTCATTTCACGTTGGGTGAGGGCGCCGGTCAGCTCGAGCAACCGGTCGGCCAGCGTGGACTTGCCGTGGTCAATGTGCGCAATGATGCAAAAATTGCGGATGAGCTTGGGGTCCATGTGTCAGTCAAATTACAGTGCGGGCGAACTATTCGGATTCCCGCGCGTCAGGCGGCCTTCTATGAATCCGTGCGGACTCGCCGGAAGCTGCCAGTGTGCCACAATTCGAAGCAGCGGGCCAGTCGGGTGAGGTGTGCCGGAGTTGGCGCTACGCGGCTGCCGGTATATAGTGGATGAGCTTTTCGCGACTGTGAGGCTCATCGGCAGACAGAGCCGGAGAGCGGCGCGCAGCCGTGGAGCAGGACTCACCACACCAGCGAACATGGCCGTTGACGTCTCCAAGCACCTGGAACGAGCCAAGCGTTTCCTCGAGAAAAACCGCCTCGAGGATGCGATTGAAGCGTACCAGGCAGCGCTCGAGGCCGCTCCCTCCAACCAGGAGGTCATGCAGGCGTTGGGCGACCTGCACGTCCGGCTGAACCAGCCCGAACGCGCCGCGACCTTTTACACCCTGCTGTTCGATGCCCTGACTGATTCGCGGGACGAGGGCAAAGCTGCCGCCCTCTATTCGCGGTTTCTCCGTCCCTATCCGCAATTGCCGGAGCGCATCGCGCGCTTCGCACTGCTCCT
>Ga0247727_10006600_pt1 | contig 22713 bp, 24 predicted proteins | sample WisWelCaveWW1625_FD_202498 | JGI IMG/M metagenome (GOLD analysis project Ga0247727, IMG submission 202498) | Biofilm microbial communities from Wishing Well Cave, Virginia, United States - WW16-25 | ecosystem: Environmental > Aquatic > Deep subsurface > Groundwater > Cave microbial mat | place...
AAAGGTAAAGATAAGTCAGATTAGTTAATCCTGAAAGTGCCGATATATCACTGATCTGGTTTTCATGAAGGGTAAGATAGGTTAGGTTAGTTAATCCTGAAAGAGCTGATATATCCCTGATCTGGTTACTATCAAGATTAAGCTCAGTTAGGTTAGTTAATCCTGAAAGTGGTGATATATCACTTATCTGGTTACTCCAAAGATTAAGCTCAGTTAATGCCACACAATATTCTATACCACTCAAACTAATAATAATATTTTTTGATGCACCAGGATTTAAAACTTTTAATCTACAAAGATCATTATTCAATATATCCCCACTTGACTTATCTATAGCACTTCGTACTGCTTTTTCAAGATTGACATCCACAAAAAAAACAACCTCATTCTCATCGATATTCCCGTCACAATTGTTATCCTTCCCGTCACAGACCTCTTTAGCTCCCTTCACACAGTCGCATGCATCCCCTGTTCCATCTTCATCCGAATCTTGCTGATCACCATTTTCAATTTTAGGACAATTATCCTCATTTCCACAATTTCCATCCCTATCCTGATCATTTAACGAATCATTAGGGCAATTATCACAGACATCACCAAAGCCATCACCATCTGTATCCAACTGATACGGATTGGAATCATTAGGGCAGTTGTCGCAGGTATTACCAAAGCCATCTTTATCACTATCAGGATATGGGGTACGGCAGCAAGGTGCAAAAAAGCAAAAGACGGTTATGATAAGACATGCAAATAATACTTTTCTTTGAGCCATAATTCCTCCTAGCTTAGTTTTTTTGTGATCTAGCCTATCCTAAGCATGGTTGTATGGATAGTTGCAAAAAATTGGGCAGAAAATGCCTTATGATTGCGTTTTTGGGGTAAAAACCCACAACCGTCATTTTTGTTTCATAGAAGTGAAAATCAATATAGATCATGCTTCTATGCCACAATTTTGATTTTGAATAGCTCTTTGGTTGAGTTTTTAATGCTTTCTTGCCTAAAGGTGATTTAAACACTTTTATGAAGGCAAATAATCATCACAAAGAAACCTCTTGATGCACATTTGTTGGTTTTTACCCACGTTTCACTGCCGAACCCCATAATAGATAAAGGCTTTGAATAGATGCTTCTGGAATGCATGCGTTTTGGTTACAAGCATAACTTTGATTATCAAACACAAATGTTTGACTATCTACCTGCATGGTTCCGTCAATAACGACTGTTGCAATAGTGCAATCTGTATCGCTGCAAGTAATCGTATATTTGTAGACGCTCGCGGTTGAAACCGCTCATGCTCACGCTTGAACTCGTTTGTGCTCGCAATCAGCATGTCAATTTTGCTCACGCTTGAACTCGTCGGCTCGCAGTTGAACTCGTTTTTTGCTCACGCTTGAAACCGTTTGCTCGCAATCAGAGTAAAAAAAGCCACTCCATGCTCACGCTTTTTATAGAAATATCTAATTATGGCTCAATACCCTGAGATTTTAACGGAGAGGCGCTCAAAGCCAATAGTTGCTGTGCACTGGCAGTGATTCTCTCTTTGCTCTCTGCATTACCTTGATGGATTCCACGCAACACTTTCTCTGCGATATTTTTTTTACAATCCGCCAGAAGTGCAACATCTTGCACTGTAAATCCCTGCTTATTTATTTTTGCAAGTAGATTATTTGGATCAAATTTCGCTGCTGTTCGCACTGATTCAGCAGATACAATATCTTCTCCTTGGCTATAAGCGATTTGTAATGTATCCCATAATAAAGCTTTAATCTCACCTGGAGTAGTTGTAATCCGCTTTATTTCGCTTTGTGCTTCTTGTGAGAGAATTTGTCTATCTGCCCCAGATTGTTTCAAAACCCAGTTAATATAGTTATCTGTCTGTCTATCCAGCGGATCAAGCCAGATTTCCATAATACGCCATGAGGTTGACTCAAAAAATCCTGATTTTAGCATCCAGCGAAGTTTGGCCTGAGCAGCAAGAACAATGGTAAGCAGTTTGCGTGTTTCACCATGCTCTTCAATTTCATGATCTGTTAATGAGCGGACTTGGTCTAAAATCTGAGGTTTTAATCGATGTGCCTCATCAATAATGAGGAGGACACGCTTTTTTGAATTAAGAAGAAAGTTCTCAATTTCAGAGAATCTTTCAGAAATCTTTTTTCGATCACGTAGGCCAAAAGCTTTTGTCATCTCTGATAAAATAATCGACAGGCTCAGTTGACCTTTGTCAGGAGCCATACTTCTTACTACAAGATAAGGTCCTTCTGCTGCTAATGAATCCTGCCATAATTTATCTAATAATCGGGTCTTTCCTACACCAGAAGGTCCAAGTAAAGCAATTAAACCTACCCCCTGATTTATGGCAGTTTGAAGCGATGCTGTTGTCGATTTTAATTGTTCGGAGTCGAAGATTCCGACTTGAGTTGGCAATCTTCTTAATCCAAAAAATTCAAGAGTTTCTTGAAGCATTTTGAGTTAACTCATCAATAATTTTCTTTACTTCGGACATCACTTTGTCACGCCGGAGTGTTGTTTGTAAAATTTGATCTATTTTTTGACGTTGCTGTTGGCTTAAACGGCCAAGAGGAATGCCGAATTCTTTAAATATCGCCTGCTTGGCTGTAAACGGATTAACAAAATAAAGCGCTCCTGTTGGGCTTTGTGGCGCAATTGTTTCTCCAGGCACTAAAAAATCTCTTTTTTGATCTTCCTGTACTCTATTATCAACGAATACTGACTCTTTGGGTATATCGATATTTCGAGCCAGATTAATCACTTTTTCACGGCGTAGATCTAATTGTGATTTTTTCGGCTTATGAAATTTCCCAAACGGAAGCGGAACAGGGGCGGGTTTATAAGGCCCACGAATTGTTCCATCTGGTGTTCGGATAAATAGACCCTCATCTAAAAGCCCGCACCAGACCTCAACCTGTTTGCCTCTAAATTCGTCATCTACCAGATAGTGCTGATGATCAAATATAACTAAGCGATCATTTGAAACGCGTCGATTACAGGGTTTTCTGGCTAAATCTCGATATGCTTCCCAATCACAGATCTTACGTATTCCTTCTTTAGGAAGGTTTTGATGCCATACCTCAATTCGTTTTTCATTCCACAAGGGGTGCGAAGAATAAGCCACGTTGAGTAAATGGCCGCAAAGATATTCGTTGGCTTGTGCAAGTGTTTGAGGTTTGTGGAAATGAAATAAGCTTTCAAAGCTATTTTTGAATGTGCGAAAACTGCGTTCAATTTTTCCTTTACTTCTGGCGGCTGTTCGTCCTTTAGCCTGCTCTGGGGTTTCATGCAGTTTTATCGTAATATTGAGCCGCCCCATGACCTGTAAGAAGATACCTGATTTTGCAATGGGTCCATTATCCATATAAATAGTTGATGGAACCCCTTGAAACGGGAAGCTGGGATCTTCTTTGCTGGCCATTGCCCGATACAAAAAACGTAGTGCTGTTTCTACATCTTCGCCGTAGCACAGATGGTATTCCATGTATTCAACACGGCTAAAATCATCTATAACACTATAAAGGGTAAGCTTCGGACGGTGTTCATGCGCTTTTTTGGGTCTCCATGAGTTGTCTTCAATAATTCCTTTTTCTTTGTCTAAATAATATGCATCCGATGGCGATAGATCAAACTGCCAGACCTCATTGGGTGCGCTTGCTCCAAAGCGAACACTGGGCGATTCCCAAGTTCTACTATGGTTAAGTCCCATAGATTTTAGCCAGCGATTGCATGTTTGACGGGTCAGTTGGCCTTGTGGTATCTGAATCCATTGGCCATTTTGACTATCTCTAAAGCCTCTCTCTGCCATTGCAATTGCTTGGTTTGTCGAGATATGGTGGCTTTTTTTGTTTGTGCTTCGATGCTTAATGGCAGCAATAATCTCTATCCAGCCAATAAACTCTTGCTGATTTTCCCAACGTGCGATACCTTGATCCTTTCTCGCTTTACGTGATTGAGCTCGGTGTTTTTGTAATTCTCGCTGAACAGTATCCACTGAGCATCTGTAAGTATCGGCAATCCGTTGAACATGAATGCTTCTTTCTTGGCTATTTAATGGTAGCATCTCCAAAATCTTTTTAAGCCGTTCTATGGCATCTTCAGGTATCATTGACATAAACATACTCCGGATATACCCTATGAAAATCTCTCTAAGTCACTCAATTCGTCGAATGAAATTTCTTTTATGGCTTCTTGAGTATAAAAAACGATCCTTGAAATCAATAAAAATTTGATATAAAAAGGACTAGCTATTATAGTCAATTTTGAAAAATTTTACTCTAAAAATCTACTTATTTTTTAAAGGGGTTCAATGCAAGTCGTTGGCTACATTCGAATCAGCACAAATGAACAAGATTTAAACAAACAAAGACATGTTCTGCTGGAATATGCTCAAAAGAAGAAATTGATGATCGATCGATTTATTGAGGTAGAAGTTTCTTCTCGAAAATCTCCAAAAGATCGCAAAATCGATGAATTATTAGCCATTCTTCAATCGGGTGATTGTTTGATGGTGGCTGAGTTGAGCCGTTTAGGAAGGAACATGTTGGAAACTTTGAACATCGTTGCAGAGTTGAGCAAACGAGAGATCAAAGTTGTTTTTGTAAGACAACCTGAATTATCTACCATAGGAGCACATTCTAAGCTCTTACTGGCAATTTATAGTTATTTTGCTGAAACGGAGCGAGAATATATCTCAATAAGGACAAAAGAAGGACTGGCTGCGGTAAAAGCCCAAGGAAAATTGCTCGGTAGACCCAAGGGAAGCAAAAATAAAAAAAGTCGTCGGCTTGATCCTTATCAGAAGCAAATAAAAGAATATCTGGAAATAGGACTGACTACGAGTGCCATTCTCAAAATAATCAACAATCAACTCGAATCACCCATTAGCTATCAATCGTTAAGATACCATATTCAAAACAACGGAGAACTTAAAACCGCGAAGGCTAGATGTTAATTGCCTTTGTTGACATGTTCTGATTGTGAGCATAAGGTGGATTTTCAGTAGCTGATTGCGAGCAAACGGTTTCAAGCGTGAGCAAAAAACGAGTTCAACTGCGAGCCGACGAGTTCAAGCGTGAGCAAAATTGACATGCTGATTGCGAGCACAAACGAGTTCAACTGTGAGCATGGGCGGTTTCAACCGCGAGCGTCTACATTTAGCCTATACTAAGCATAGGAAGAAAGCAAAGATTGTTCATAGCTGCTCATAGATGCTTTGAAAGTAGAGTATGGCATCAAAAAATACGCAGGTGTATTTTTTTATCTGATAGCACTAAAAAATCCAGCAAAAAAAGCTAAGGATCGACGCGGAAATAAACTCACACTTCTTAAGACAGCTATGCCAGCCACGAGGATAGTTGCTCCTTGATGGTATCCGATTAATTCCTCAATTCTCAAACGTTTTTTGTGCTTTATATCGTTTTCTATACATGGTATAGTTACCAGAATTATTAACATTTTTAGGATAACTATACCAAATGCTACACATCCAAGAACGCGACGATGCTATTCGAAACATCCTTAATTCCAATAAGATAGCCACGATTGACGACATCAAAGCAGTGGTCGGCTCGAAGTCTACCATGACCGTTTACCGGTCGCTCTCCCGAGTCGGCTATCTCACCAGCTACTCCCATCGGGGACGGTTCTATACCTTGCCAGGGATTCCCGACTTCGACGATTTTGGGCTGTGGTCGTGCCGTTGCATTATGTTTAGCAAGCACGGGAACCTCCTCGAGACGGCAGCGGCCCTGGTGAAGCGCTCCGATGAAGGATTCTCCGCTGCTGAGTTGGAATTGGTGCTGCAGATTGAAGCCAATCACGCTCTGCTAGAGCTATTACACCGGAAGAGGATTTCACGCTCCAAGTTGGGAGGACATTTTGTGTACATGTCTGCTGAACCAGGAGAACGTCGTCGTCAGGAACTGATGCGTAGTGAACGCACGGCTTGCCGAGAGATCGGGATGGGGTTGGAGACGGAATTGCTCCCCGACGAACTCAGGGCTGGAATTATTCTGTTTTTCAGTTTGTTGAACGAAAAACAGAGACGGCTCTATGCAGGCCTTGAGGCTGCCAAGTTGGGTCATGGTGGTGACCGGAAGATTGCTGAAATTCTGGGACTGGACCCTCACACGATCTCAAAGGGACGACAGGAGCTTTTCACTGACTCCATGGAGCGAAAAGGCATACGAAATTCAGGCGGGGGCAGAAAACGGATCGAAAAAAAACTCCTGAAATAATGGAGGAAATCCGTTCCATCATAGAGGCCGAAACAGCAGGAGATCCGATGTCGGAAAGAAGATGGACCCATCAAACCGCCGCAAGAGTCGCTGAATGCCTGGTTCAAGAGCTTGAAATCAAAGTGTCAGCCACGGTGGTGCGCCGATTGCTCGGAGAGTTGGATTACTCTCTGAAGAGTAACAAAAAGTGCCTTTCGGCAGGGAATTCCCCTGATCGTGATACACAGTTCGGCATCATAAAACGCCTGCGTGAGGAGTTTCTGGAGACCGGGGACCCCATCATAAGCGTTGATACGAAAAAGAAGGAATTAATCGGTCTGTTCAAGAATTCTGGACGAACATGGCGTCGTGAAGCCAGAAAGGTCAAAGATCATGATTTCCGTTCCGAAGCGGAAGGTATGGCCTCCCCCTATGGAATCTACGATATCCAGAGAAATTTCGGCGTGCTTGTCGTTGGGGAGTCCGCAGACACACCGGAATTCGCAGTCAATAGTATCCTCACATGGTGGCACAAGCATGGTCAAGAGCACTATCCGAAGGCTAAACGCCTGCTTATTCTGGCAGACGGTGGCGGAAGCAACGGAGCACGTCCCCGTATGTGGAAGAGGCTTCTCCAGGAGACATTTGCCGACGAACACACAATGACGATCACTGTGGCCCATTATCCAACCGGCGCGAGCAAGTGGAACCCGATTGAGCATAGAATGTTCAGTGAAATCAGCAAGAACTGGGCCGGAGAGCCGCTGGAGAGTTTCGAGACAGTAATCAACTTCGCCCGAGACACCTCGACCCAGACAGGGCTGCGCATAGAGGCATATCGTGACCAACGCGATTATGAAAAGGGAAGGAAGGTATCGGACAAAGAAATGGACAAATTCGCCATCATCAAAGGCGACGAACTCGGAAAGTGGAACTACACAATCCAACCGAGAGCGCCTCGTGGGTCCACACAATCCGAGCCAAATCCCAAGCCGCATCGACCGATACTGCATCATCCATCTCCCGCCAAATCCACAAAGACGATTCCCTATAGCCGGGATTTGGAACCACTGAATCAAAGATCCAATGGAACGAGCCTGGAGAATCGCCCTGCTTACACACACTCATCAGACAAGAGCTCATCAAGCGATGATCCGCATACGATCGTTGGGGCCAATCAGGGTTCGTCATCTCGGTCTTTCAGTTTCTCTCATCTCATCACTGGATTCCGCAGGTTACTCTTTTCGTACTTTTGCTGACCTGCCCTCTTCCCTAAAATTCCCATCATCCGACATGCTAAAAATGTGAATCTATTTCCGCGTCGATCCTAAGCACACCCAATAAAGAACAACTAAAATAATTCCCGCAGGAATTGCCGCTAGTGCCCATCTCACCATAAATTCGACCATTGACCAAAAAGGTATATCAATATCAACGATAACAACGGGCCTTGGTTTAGATTCTGACTCTATTCTTATTTGTTCTTGTAAACTTGGAGGTGTTGGTATCAATCGAGGTGTATCCCTGATTAAAACAAGATCTCTTTTACATACCTCACAAGAATTTAGAATAGAAATTGAGTCCATTTCATATATTTTATTGCAATAAAGACATTTTTTTTTGATCGGGTTCATTATTTTTTTCTTCTACTATTGTAAGCACTCTTTTTCACAATAACCATAAAGAGCTTGTGTGCAATTAGTTCTTTTTACGCAAGTTTCATAAGATTCAGATGTGTTATATGACTCGCACATCTCACAGTTGCCTCTAAATGTGCTCTCCATACGGTAAAAACATTTTCCTATGCAATCCAAAAAAGCTTCTTTACCGATCTCCTGCATTTTTTGTTTTTTTATAGTATTTTCAGATTCAGAATGTGGGGTTAAATCAAGAGTAATAACCAAATATACGAAATAAACGCAAAATGCAATTATCATCAAACCTACATATCCCAAACAACCGATTCCTTTTTTTAGTGGGTACCCACAATTAGGACAACTTTTTGCGTTTGTGCTTACTTCTTTTCCACAATCTTTACATTGAATCAATCCCATGCCCATTTTTCCTTCTTGTTAGATAATTCCTTCTACTTTTGCCCTCTCCAGACACGGTCAATCAAATAGCCTGCAATGCCTTTGCTTTGTTTGCCTTGTTGCTGCCTCAAGTAGGCTTTTAGCTCTTCTTGAAGTGCTCTATTCTCTTGACGTGCCTGGGCCAGTTCGGTTTTTAACTCCCTCTTTTCCTCTTCTAATCGTCTTATTTGCTCTTTCAGTATATCAACAAGCTCCTCTTTTTGGCTTGGCTGTGGCCTGGTCACTGGCTGGGTCTTTGGCCTAGTCGCTGGCCTAACTGTGGACTGGTTCTGAGCCAGTGCATTAAGCAGATGGTTACGGCTTATAAGAGTAGGGGAGTTTTGAGCTTTACCGGCCTTTTTAGTTGGTATCTTATGCAATTTGATCAACCGTTTAATCGTTGTGGCTGATTTGCTGGTCTGGTTCATGGCCTGGTTCATGGTCAAGTACTCATCCATTGATTTCCCTCTATGCCTCTGTTAAAATTATTCGGTAAATACATATATTTTTCAGTCAATCAGACTGATCAAAGAGCGGTTAGCCGCCGCTCTTTTTGCTTACCGGATAGCATACTGCTTACTTACCGCCTGGTCAATTCAGATCTGTAAAAGAGCCTGATTGCTGCTATAGCCACAAAAAAGCATGCAATGGGATGGGCAAGGGGTTTTGGTTGCATCCTGATTGCCTCTTTTTTCTCGACCTAAAAGGTCGAGAAAACCAATTAGGTTTGTCGCACTAACTGCGATAAATTACCGCTCTCTTTGATTTCTGCATCTCAAATGCAAAATTTTTCTGGCTGGCCTGTAGTTTCTTTATAGTCGAATCTCAGGTTTGAAACAGGAAATTCAATACTTGATTTTGAAAATTGAATATTCCTAATTCGGCGTTGAACGCCAGATTAGATTAATCAATCTGCTATAGGTATTCAAAGTAATACTGTCAATACCTCTGATCTCTTTAATGACTTCTTAAAAGTCAATATTCCTTTTTGACTTCGCCGTTTGAAACGTAAAAGTTTTAACTTTCAAAGTCAAAAGTTCCCTGATTTCCTGAAAGCATGATTCAAGATCCATACCAGCAACAAAACAGCAACAAAAAACGCTTTTAAATGGCCTTTAAAACGTTCTGAGCTGTGCCAGGTAAGAAAGCTATAGCCAAAGGACAAGGGATACAATGGCGGGCTTGCTGGTAAGAGGCAAAAGCCTTTTTTTATGGGTTGTGATTATTGCAGTTTTCCCACCTCGATTTCAAATCGGAGTGAGCCCTTTTTTATAGACTCGAATTATTCGCTTTTTCAATTCGCGGTTTAAAATCAAATTGACTCTTTTTTTATAGTGGCCGAAAAGGTGGAAAACCTCTTTTCTAATTGCCTCAAAATTGTCATTGCAAGGCATGGGACAAGCTTTTTTCTAAATTGCTTAGTGAGTCTGAAAAGTCGGAAAACTACCCTAAATTTTTGTACTTTTTCATATTTTTTTGTACTTTTCTATCTGGGTATGTAGGATCAATCGGCCTAAATTGACCGTATCAGTCAAAAATCTGACTCTCTTTTTTATAGAGTCGCAAAAGTCGCTTTTTTATTCTCGAAACTCCCTCTATGATTGACCTAAAACTCCGATAAAAACAAGAGTAGCCTGTGAAAAAATAGCGATTCTACCAAGTCGCAAAACTCTATAATTAATTCAGAAAACTCAGAAAATTCAAATAGTCTGATTTTATGCGGGTATATGGTGGAAATAGAAGGGTTCTCTTAGAGGTTCGGGTTATTCGCTTTTTACCAAACAAAGCCATTAACTTTCATGGTCAATTGTGACATCTACCGCAACAGGAAGCGGTATTTTTTCACCTAATCGGGTTGCCTGCATACGCTCCAATTCATGAAGAGCCTTATATAGAGCGTGTCGCGCATTAAAAATCAGAAAATACTGTATCTTTCGGGTTAACCTTTGCTCATTTTTCGACATTTAAGCATTTCAATGACCCAAGAAGCCCGATGGAACCGAGATTACAATGCGCGACACGCTCTATATAAGCTTCTCTCTATGGTGGTCTCATAGCGTGATAATTTGGCAATGACATCACTATTCATGTAATCAAAACCTTCAATAAAATGCTTTGGTTCTTCAATAAGCAGGCGCTTTAACCGCCAAAAGCAAGAGGCAATTCGATCAACAAGCAAACTTTCAACCTCTCCTACTGGCTTTAACTGCGTGTGAATGGCATCAATTAGGCTGCTGTATGCTTTAGGATCTTCATCAGGTAAAAGATTTTCTTGAGATAAGAGCCCATGTTTTACAGCATTTAACCGGGTTACTGCTTTGCTTTTATCGCTCTTTGGGCCTGTGCTTTTCTGGGCGTTTTTCTGGTTTGCTTCAATCATTTTCTGGCTGGTCACTTTACTCCCCTTTTTTTTAGGTAGTTCTTGAGTAGGTTTTAGGTAAGTTTCAGTTGACTCTTCCTGCTGGCTGGTAACTTCTGAAAGCATTGCATCTAGTTCAGCCGTTTTAGGCTTCCTCTTACTTGGGGGCCCAAACTCATCAGGTCGATTCTTTTCTAACCATTTGGCCGCTTTTCTCCAGTCCCCTCCAAAAGGATCTTGATCCATTGCCATGATTTACCCCCTTTAAAAAGAGTGCTTTTGCGCTGCTCTTGTGTTGCTCTTGTGCAGTTCTTGCATCATAACCGAATCTTTAGACGCTCAATTGTTGCCCGATCTCCCTTAATTTGCGTGATACTCTGCCATTTGAAGCGGTTAAATTGATCAGCCTTAACTATCCAATGGGGTGCTTTATTGCGCGGGTGTTTTGGCTTTTCCCATACTTCAATGAGTAAACCATCTGATTCTAAGATTGCAAGAGCCTGGTAAAACTCTTCTTTAGGTGTGCCGCCACCAAGCCGCTTTTGCAATTGCCAGACACGCCACCGCTTTTGAGGATCAGGCTTTCCCCAATATTCTAGCGGGCCAGGTTCCTCTAAAAGCTTCATGATTCGTTGCTTTAGATAGTCCATTCTATCCATTGGCTCTTGAACATACCCCAAAATAATCACGTCTTTTTCTAGCCTCTTGCGTGCCTGTTGTTGGCCTGTTGCAGTTGTATCACTCATTGAAAAGCCTTTCTTTATCTCGAAGTTTTCTCGAAGTTTTGCCGAAGTAAAAAAACGCATCAAGCAATTTTTTTCCCTCTATTTTCCCCCTGCTTTTATTCTACCAGCTCCTTTGCAATGGCCTTCAAGTCATCACTATGGATCAAGAGCCATTGTCCATGTTTGCCCTTTTCCCGTATCGCGATCACAGGAATCTTTTTCTCTTTGCGGGCCTTTTTGAGAATCGACCGCCACAAAGTCAAGATTGACCATGCCTTGCGGTATTTCGTTTCAATGAATAAGCGCGGGTGCAATGAGTCTGATTCTGTTACCTTGCCATTGCTGCCAGATAATGGCGCTCGTTCTGTTGCGAAGAGTGCAGCCGCTTTGCGCTCTGCCTTTTTCCATGCTTTATCTGTCATTGGGTTAGATCCTTCTGGTTATAACCTCTTTTTTCCTGCCCTGAAAGGGCGAGAAAACCCATTCGTTTTAATTGGATTTACTGGCCATCTCATCAAACCAATCGTCAATTGAATCCCTCATCCCTGTTGCCTTTTTCATCCTGCTATACTCACGATTGAATATAAATTTCAGATCAAAAAGTTTAGGCGTTCTGATCTCTCCAAGTTCCACCCATAACGCAAAAGAAAAGGCTTGTGATATAGTAAAGTTGTAATAAATCACAGGGCGTCTTTTACCTGGTGGTGTTATTTCTATTGCCACTAAATGGCCTGATTCCTCAATTTCTTCTTTATATTGAATGATTCGTCTGGTCACTCTCTCATGCTTTACCCCTAAAAATTCAGCGATCTTCAGACTTGAAATGACGGAGTTTTGATTTTCAAAAGCTATTAACTCTTCCATTGGTCTTTTCATTTTGTTGGATCTCCTGATTAATCCATTTTGGACAGCTCTTAAATTTTCCAAATCTGCATAAGAGCGCATGCACTTGGAGAGGGCTCAATCCTGTTTGCTGCGAAATATCGACCGCCTTAACCCTTCGGCTTGCTCCATACCATAACCGCAATGCTGCAAGAGCCTTTTGGCGCTCATCGGTCAATAGCTTTTCCCCTTGTGGCTGCAACTGCTGAATTGTAAAATAGTCTGCATACTCTTTAGGAAGCATTACCCCGGCGTTACGTGCCATCTTAAAAAGTGCGGTTCCTGGAAATTGACCGCTTGAATCTGTTGCAGCTCCTTGCCAGTTATCCACACACCATGCTTGAACCTGTTCCGGGATAGCCTGAATGATTCGCTCACGCCTTCTGGCCTCATATCGTAACCGGGCGGGCTTTTTGTGCTTTGGGGCCTGGTCTTTTGGAGTGTCAGTTTTTTTTGATCTGGGTTTATCCGGGGTTATCTGGATTTGTTCAACTGTTTTGGGAGTCTCTCCCGGTTGCAATGGAGAGGGTTTGAGTTTGGATTTTTTGTAAATTACTGTTGGAGCCATTTAAACCTCACTTTCTCTTTGATAGCTCACCTTATCGCAATTTGAGCAGGTATATTCAAGCCAGCCAGGGAACTTTTCAGACTTCGCTTTAATCGGTATTGCCGCTTGATGGCAATGGGGACAATTCATCTTTTTAGGGCCTGCTGGCTGCTTAGGTGTGTTTATTGTGAAGCGCTTTAGAGGAATGACCGCCTCATAAGCCGCTCTTGCTTTTGCCTCTTGCTCTTTAAGCATGTCATCAAACCAGGGGATGTCCGGGGCTCCACTGGCCAGGTAGTAAAGCCGCTCTTGCTCATCGGCCTTAACACACCATAAGAGCCATCTTTCATTAAGTCGTTGTAATGCCTTTTCTATTCGCTTTTTGCCTACTTCATCACCTTGCCAGATTGCTAAAGCATTATCCGTCCATTTTAAAGCCTGCTCTTGCTCATCTGATAACAACGGGTAAAGCTTTTCTATGTCCTTTTGAGTGTCACTAAATTGAGCATAGAAGGGCTTTTTATAGTCTGGGATAACGCTACGTTGTAAAAGCTCTATGATCTCTTCTTTATACTCTTTGATTACCTCAAGTTGCTCTTGAGAAACAATAAGAGAATCTATAAAAAGCATTTTGCCATCTGTTTCAAGCGATATACCGGATAAAATTAAGTCTGCATAAATTTTTTCTGCTGTCATGGTCTATATTCCCCACTTTCCTAAGTTTGGAAGATATTGAAAGCCAAGCTTGACCGGCGCGGGCTCATAGGCTTTTGCCTGTTCAAAAGCTTCTTTTTCAGCCTCTTCTTGAGACAAGCCGCTAGAAAATTGCAAAACAGCCGCCTTTTCTTCAAAATGCTCTAACTGTAACGGGTTCAAAGTCTGTAAAAGCGCTTTCAGCTCATCTGCCCATTTTGGCGCGGGTGTCTCGATAGGTTTTTGAGCTATCTCTTGAATAATTGGCGCGGGTGTTTCTTGTTGTGGTGTTTTGGTAGGAACAAAAGCAGCTTCTTGGCTTTGATATCCTGCCTTAAAGATTGCAACTTGCTCTTTAAACTCGAAATAGGCTTTTGCATTGCCATAGATTTTTAAAGAGGGGCTGTCTGGATCTTTTATAGGCTTAAAGTTTAATTGCTGTAGAATCTCTTCTCTTAGTTTCTTAAACCAAGATTGGTCAAACGGTCTTTTGACTGAAAAGCATAGTGTTTTCAAGGTTTCCAGATGCCTCGTATATAATATAAGAAGGGAATTTACTCTTAATACATGGCTTCTGGAATCAGCATAAATACAGGTGTTTTCTGTGATAAATGCGTTTTTTATTGAATCTATGCCATTTTTCAAGAGAGTATCCGAATAAAAGCCCATTTTTTGGCCTATTTCCAACATAAAAGCTTTTAGCTCATCTCTAAAGCTTTCAGCGGGCTTGTTTGGATTGACTTTTTTGATACCAGGTAAAAAGTTATCAAGAGGTAATTTACTGAAAATAACAATTCTCTTAGAGGTCGTTGCACTTGCGGGCCTGATTCGGTAAAGAGCTTGCAAAAGTTCGTATTCTCGAAAACTCCTGATAAACTCGCTTATTCGCTTATCTTTGTATTCTCCCTTTTTGGTTTTGCCTTTTCGATCAATAGGTAATGGGTCATTCTTCGCATCAAGCAGGGCCGCCAGATCATCAAGAAGCGGGCCTTCATCTGGGTAAGACGTTCCCCACAAAAGGCAAGTGTCAAAGTCTTTAAAGTTATCATCACCTCGATCTTGGTAAAAGTGCTTGATAGCAATGGTTGTTCCGTCTCTCTTCTTGAATAGCGGGCCTTGATCGGTTTCAAACGGTTCAAAGTTTAGTTGATCGGTTAGAAACTTAGCTAAGTCTTTTTCAAAAGCTAAGTGGGTATAAATCAAGATCTTTTTGCCCGTTGCCTTTTCGATCTCTGGTTTTAGAAATGTTTCGGCTTTATTGCTATAACTCTTTTTGTTGTTTTTATTGAAGCATTTCTTTGATGTTGAAGTTTGAACTTGAATCAATTCAACGTTTTTAGGCAGTTCAACGTTGTATTCATGCACTCTAACCGGATAGCAAAAAAGCTGTTCATAAAGCCAGGGATCGGCATAGGCATCTAAAAACATGATAGGTGTTTTTTTGCTGTATGGCTTGACCGTGTTTAAAATGATTTTTGCTTTAGGCACGGGCTCATAACAAAGCACTATTCGCGGGTGAAACTCTCGGTTCTCTTTATACGCTGTAAGCTCTTCAAGCATACAAACAGCTAAATCATAAAGCCGATAATTGGGTAGTTTTTCGATATTTTCAGCAAGGTTCTTGTCTCCTAGACTAAAATCAAAGTTGATTCCTTGCCTTTCGCTTTTTTCCTGTTCCTCTTCATCCTCTTTGTTAAAGCCTAGCGATTGCCCTTCTTGAATGGAATCAATAAGAAGCTGGTTCAAATTTACTTGCTTATTTCGTGCAATTTGAGCCAGCCACCTGATAAAATTTGAGCCTCTTAGAACGTTTTTCTTTTCATGGCTCGCTTTTGTCCTTTGACTTCTTTCCATTGCTTTATTAAGGGCATGGACAAGAAACGTCTGAAAAACTGCTAAAAATGGGAATAACTCTTGATCTATTTCGGAAAAAGAGCTTTTCTTTAAGTCTGAGTCTAGTTCTCTTTTTTCAAAGATGGCATGGTCAACCAGGGGTTTTATGGGCATCTCATCTAAAATAATTAAATGGGCGCCAATTTTATTGGTTTTTTCGGTGTGCAGGTTCAAAACACTGGCATGATTAGCAAGAATCAAACCGCCTTGTTTTTTCCCTAATAATGGGATATTTACAAACAGGCTTTTTGCTTTATCAAACTGCTCTTGATAATCGCAACTGTCAAAAAAAGGACATATTTTGCAAATATTTTTACCTGGTAATAAGCCCTTACTTTGAGCTGTGTTGCATGTTTTAGTAAAAGCGCAATTTCCTGTTAAATTTCCGTTTTTATCAGACTCTAGTGGGGTTCGTCCTTCTATGATACGAATCTTATCTTCAAAGATGCCACTGTCAAGCGCTAAAGCCAAATGATCATCACGTTGCTTCTTTGTGCCACTGGCTAAAACAATAACAGCGCCTAGTTCAATCATCTGTTTGATAAAATCCATAACTCCTGTTGTTTTGCCTAGTCCTGGGGTTGCTTTAAACAGCGTTCTAAGAGGAAAAGGCTTGCCCTCTTTGAGTATATTGATATATTGAGCCAGGTCATTTTTTAGTTGTTCGCGGGCATCAGTAATAGACAAGGGCGCGGGCCGGTCTGATAGATTTATTGTTTCTTCGTCTGTCTCTTGTGTTTCTTCATCGGCGCGGGGCTCTTCTTCATTCTCATATTGTCTGGAGACGATTTCATAAAATTTGCTACCTATAAGCGGGTAAGACCATGAATAAAGAGACAAGCCGCCGTTGTCCTTTGCTGCTGTGCATTTACTACTAAGACAATTAAGCCACCCTGATTTTTTAGAAACGCTTGCCTTTTGTCCTGATTTTCCGCAAAATGGGCAAGTTTTCAGGTAAAAATTGAAATCATCCTCTTTCTTTATACCTGCTTTGATGGCATCAAATAAGAGGTTAAAATCAATTTTGCGGTTTGAATAGACTTTTTCAGAGGTTTGCTCTTGTTCGCTTATTACAAGGATCGATTCAGCTTCATAGTCACCATAGACTTTGTTAAAAAATTCAAGAAGCGGGCCTGTAGGCTCATTAAAAGAGGGTAAAAAAGAGACTAAATCAATCTGGCTTTTGTCTGGGGGTATAGAGGCAAGCTTTGTAAAACGAAAAATATTTGCATCTGTTTCAAAAAGCTCATTTTTGCTTATTTCAATTTGCCAGGTTTTAGCCTCTGGATGTTGAGCATAAGGGCCTCTTAAAGTCAAATTGTTGTAGATACTGGTATCGATTGAAGGGAAGTGAGCCTTTAAAGCTGTTGCAAATAACTGAAAAGCTTTATGCCAGCCTACACGGGCCGGGGTTGCTTGCGTAAAGAAGAACTTAAAGCCCTTACTTCCTGAAAAACAAACTCGAAACTCTTGACCATAGTTAAAGCCATATTTTTCAAGCAGGTCAACAAGGGCGCGGGCATCAATAATAGCTTTTTGAAAATCTTCCTTATTGTCAAGATCGAATATCGGCAAAAAATAGGCAAGGCTCTTATATCGGTCAATCTCTTTTGGATCAAGAAAGAAGTGCTGCGAAATACTATATTCAATAAAGCCAGGTTTTTGGCCTCCATACAAAGAAGCTGTTTTCAGCTCTTCTTTAAGTTTATCAAGGGAAACAAGAGACGTTTTATCCTTCTGTGTCCACTTGAAAAAGCCGTATAATTGCCGATTTTCCTTGCTATCTTCAACACTTTGGAGTATTATTTGAGTCATTAGAGCGTCCGCTTGTGGTTGTGCTTGCTTCGTCAACAAGTCACAAAACATTTAGTCAAGCCCATGATAGCCGTGTCATGGGCTTTGTTGTTTCTGCTATCATGCCATCATGGTTGCAATGTCCTGATCTTCTGTTGCAAAGCTTTTGCCTTGTGTTCGTAACCAGTAATTGAGCGCCAGCCGCATTACAGCCCCCTTTGACGATTGCATGTTTTTTGCCGCAAGAGATAAACCACTATAAAGGCTATCATCAAGCGATAATCCAAGAAGATGCGGGTATTTTTTGTTATTTTCTTTTTCATTGGCAATATTTGCCATGATTTGGCCTCCTGTGTTATAGTTAAGATTCGTCCCGGCCTGCATTAGTCCGGTTTACATAGCCGCTTTGAGCGGTTGCACATTCAAAGCGGCCTTTGGTTCTATTTTCCCACGAAAAACATTTCTAATTTTCCCTAGTAATTTTTTGCTTGTCAAGATTATAAACATAAGAATGGCTTACTATTGCTAAGCATAGCAAAATCGTTATTGAACTTGTCAAGCAAAATTCTTACGTACTGCAATATTTATTTTTTTGAGATAAAAATGACAAATTGTCGAAAAATCGACCGCGTAAACTGCACTGTTTGCCGATATATTCATACCGCAAGAAAGCACAATTCAAAAATTATATCCTGCAATACCCTAAAATATTTTCAATCCTTGTTTATTAGGCCAAAAACTCCAATCTACCAGCCCCTTGATTGTTAAAATATTATCCCTTGACCCTTTTTGCCCCGCCATGCAAAATACATTTGTCGATAACGACAATAAAATGATTGAAGCAATTATTCCATCTGCTCTTGATTTGAGTAGCTTAGTTAGCCACGCTATCACGCCATTTTTCCCCATCTCTAAGCTAAATGACATTTTATCAAAGTCCTTTCAAAAAAGTCAAGGGAAATAAGCAGTTATCGGCAAAAAATATATATGACAAAATATAGTTGCTCACCGGCATTTATATTTTGTTTACCTTCAATTCAATCATTCTTGGCTAACCAGATCTTATTTCCCTGTCACCTTCTCAACAAACCTATGATTTTCCTCTTGATTGCGATCAACCAGAATAAAACCATTGCGCCTTATCCCATGCTTTAGGAAGGGATAGACACCGATCAACACAATATAGGCTCTTTGGGCGTCCAGCTCCTTGACCGCGTTACGGATCTCTTTACTTTGTCCAGCCAGCTCCATAGGTATGGTTGAACCGATACGGCCTAAAGCCCCGTTTATCTCGGTATGGTCTTTGATTTGTTCCCATGCTGAAAAGATAATATGATCCTTTGTTTTCTCAATAACGCATTGAAAACAACGTTCACTTTGAGCAATTTTAATCCAAACGGTATCACCATTCTTAGGAATCTCTTCTGGGTCAATTCTATGAATCTCCTCTTGAATCCGTTTATATCTGTGAGCTGATGGCCCAAGACAGATCTTATAAATCTGTTCGAGGCTGTTTTCAAGGTGTGTGCCTCTAATGGCCTTACGTTCAGCCACTGTTAGCCGCTTTGATATGCTTAGAAGCTTTTCTATATCAAACTGTGATATGCCAGTCTTTTGGCTCATCTCTTGAGTGAACCAGGGATAACGCCGAATATCAAAGTTTGGCAGCTTTACCGCCTTAATGCTCTCCTTTTGATAAAGCCTGTAGCGTTGCCTCATCAATTGCGCACGGTCTAAAACGGTTAAGCCGGGGCTGTTTAGATCTCGATCAAGCTTCCTGATTTGCTTCTTTAGGCTTAGGCAGTACCGCGGCAACAACTTTTCAAGCCATCTACCAAAACAGGCAACCACATCAGAGAAGGTTTCATCCTCTTGCCAAAGGGATTCAATGAAAGAATCAGGCATCTTTTCAAGTATTGACTGACCCATGATTACCCCATTTTTACACCATTTTGGACGGTTGCTGGTTCCAGGTAGATTTCACCATAAAGATAGATTAAGCGCTCATGGTGTAGTTGCAACTGTGGGAATCGTTGTAAGATGCAATCATAAGCCCGTTGCCCATCCAATTGCATGCAAGCCTCTTCAACATTGGCTCTTATCGTATCATCTTGAATCAGATAGACCGCCGATGGAACTTTTGAACCAATACGGCCGTACTCTTGCCCATCAATAATCATTCTATCGGTGTGTGTGGTGTCCACTGTTTCCCATGCGCTAAAGCAGCAAGAGCCATCATTGAGAAGATCTCTTGAGATTAATATACTTTGGCCAGCCAGCTCCATAGGTGTGAAGGAAAGAAAGTCCTCCATAGTGGTTAAATTGTCTGTTTGTTGGTGAGTATCTGGTGAGTGTTTAGGAAAGTGCATAAAATACGCTCCTAGCCAGGTCACGCTTGCAATTTTGCAGCATGATAGGCATATTAGGTTTGATGTGACCGCGCTCCATTATTGGAAGCGCCTTAAAAAAGGGCTGTGCCGTCGAAAAGTGCAGCCCTTTTTGACTTTAGATTATTTCTTTTTCTTTGAATCTGCTTGAAAGCCTATCTTTTTTCTAGGCTTTTGCTCTTGAATAAAAAGCTGATTGATCGCCTCAAATACAACTTTGAATTGCTTGTCGTATTTTGCTTCCATAGCCTCTATCTTTTGCCTGATTGCATCATTTGTGGATAACAGATCTCTTAATTGTGTAAATGTTCGCATGATCTGAATGTTTACGATGATTGCTCTATCACTATTTAGCACACTGGAAAGCATAGCAACACCTTGTTCAGTGAAAGCATAAGGAAGATATTTTGGATATTTGCCTTTTCCTTCTAAGGTCACAATTTGTGACCTTAGAGAATCAAACTCCTCTTTTGTGAGCTGAAACATAAAGTCATCTGGAAAGCGTTTTATATTACGCTTTACGGCTTGATTTAAGACCTTTGTTTCAACTTCATAAAGCTGTGCAAGATCTCTATCAAGCATCACCTTTTTTTCTCTAATCAGATAGATTTTGCTTGCTATTCGCTCATCAGGAACAATCAGACTTTTATCTTTTGATGTGGGCATGGGTTATTTTTCCTTTTAGGCTTTTTTGTGCTGGTTTAGATATTCCCTTATTGCATCCTCAAGTAGAATACTGGTATTAAGATCAAGCTCTATTGCTCTTATCTGCATATCTTTATAGAGATTCTTGTCTATCCAAAGCCCTAGTTGAACTTTGCCAGCCGATGTTTTACGCCGTTTACCTGGTTCAGTTTGTTTCGTTTCTGTCTGGGCTTGCTTCGTTATCTGTTTTTCCACCATCCTCTTTGACCTCCTTCTTTTGCTTTTGACGTTCAACCATTACCTTTAATTTTGGATCTTTTTTCTTTAGCCGCTTAAAAATTTGAATAAATTCATCTGAAAAGACCATATTGACCTCTTGAGTTTTTGACACACCGAACGGTGTGTCATTTTCTGTTATGCAATCGCATTGATAAAGCTTCTTACATTTGAGCCAAAAGCGCTTTTTACTTTGGCTTTTGTTTCATATCCTTCAATCATCCTTACAATCTGCTTATCAGAGAAGGCTTTACCGTTTCGGGTAGTGTGTCCGGCCTGGTTGATCTCTCTTGTTATAGCGCTAACCTTTTGACCTTCACTGTAAAGCCTGTTAGCCATTGCAATGACAGCTTGCTCTTTTGGATCTTCAATCAGGCTTTCATTTTGTCTGGTATGTCCAAAGGGAATGGCTCCTACTACTTCCCCTTGTGCCTTTTTATACTCCATGGCTTTCTTTGTTCGGTGCTTAATTTGCCTACGCTCCATTTCACCTAAAAAGGCTTTCATGGCAAAATTCATAAAGCCATCAGGAGAGCTTGTATTGATCTCTCCTTCAATTGTATGCAAAGCTATGTCATATTCATCAAGCAAGCGCTCTAAAGCAAGCAATGTAAGCATATCACGGCTTAAACGCTCCAAAGAGTAAAGAACAACGGTTTGAGCCCTGCCCTCTTCAATCATATCAAGAAGATGATTAAAGCCGTCTCTGTCTTTGTTTTTACCGCCACTAATACCCGCATCTTCGATAATTTCAACAAGTTCAAAGCCTTTATAGAGGCAATATGCTTTGATTCGTTCCTTCTGGTTGTCCAGAGAAACGCCATCTTTTGCTTGACCTTCTGTTGAAACCCTGATATATCCGATTGCTTTCATTTTGGCTTGCTCCTTCTGTTGTGTTCCTTGACTGTCTTATATTCTACTACAGTAGAAAGTTTAAGTCAAGAGAAAAGAGCATAACATAAAAAATAAATTCAGCCTGTAACATACGGTTAAAACAGAATTGAACAGACGTTTCAGTAGTGGGTTTGTAAATGGCCTCAATGATAGGCTTATGATAGGAAGGTAGTTTCTGTTGATTGGCATCAGGCAAGAGCAATACATGGCAAAAACTGAGGCTCTATGAAATCAGTTACAAGTGTTTTGACCAACAAGCACTCCTCTTCCTCTAAGAGCTGGTATTTCTATTGTGCAGGCTTCATTGTCGAGAGGATTGTCACCCAAAAGAACTTGATTTCCCTCTCCTAATCCTATGTTATCAACCAAAGGTTTTAAATCGCTGATCTGGTTATAGCCAAGGGAAATATAGGTGAGGTTCGTTAATCCTGAAAGAGCTGATATATCACTGATCTGGTTATTAGGAAGAAAAAGCTGGGTGAGGTTCGTTAATCCTGAAAGGGCTGATATATTACTGATCTGGTTATTATAAAGCGCAAGATTAGTGAAGTTAGTTAGTCCTGAAAGGGCCGATATGTCGCTGATTCGATTACTAGAAATATGTAGTTTGGTGAGGTTAATTAGTCCTGAAATAGCCGATATATCCGTGATCTGGTTATCGCTAAGGTCAAGAGTGGTAAGCTTAGTTAATCCTGAAATAGCCGATATATCCGTGATCTGGCTTTCATTAAAGGAAAGTTCAGTTAATGCAACACAATATTCGATACCACTCAAATTAACAATATTTAATTCTGCATGAAATAATTCTGTTAATTCACAGAGATCATTATTCAAAATATCCCCACTTGGCTTATCTATAGCATCTCGTATTGCTGCTTCAAGATTGGGATCTGCAAACACAACGACTTCATCCTCATCGATATTCCCGTCACCGTTGTTGTCCTTCTCATCACAAACCTCTTTGGCTACGGCCAAAGAATCACAGACATCACCTACGCCATCATTATCTGTATCCTTTTGATCTTCATTGGCATCATTAGGGCAGTTGTCATCATTATCTGATACACTATCATTGTCTGCATCATCGCCAACCGTATTATTGTCATCACCACCACACTGAACCATCCAAAAGATGCAAGAAATCAATATGCAATAAAAAGAAAAGTGTTTTATCCAATAACTCTTCATAAAAGATCCTCCATAGCTTAGTTTTATTTTGGTCTTTAGCTGTAGACGCTCGCGGTTGAAACCGCTCATGCTCACGCTTGAACTCGTTTGTGCTCGCAATCAGCATGTCAATTTTGCTCACGCTTGAA
>Ga0247727_10006601_pt1 | contig 22712 bp, 13 predicted proteins | sample WisWelCaveWW1625_FD_202498 | JGI IMG/M metagenome (GOLD analysis project Ga0247727, IMG submission 202498) | Biofilm microbial communities from Wishing Well Cave, Virginia, United States - WW16-25 | ecosystem: Environmental > Aquatic > Deep subsurface > Groundwater > Cave microbial mat | place...
GACGCACTGCGCTGGCTGGCGACCGCGCGACCCGGCGCCGATCTGCCCGACCTGGTAATCAACCCGAGCCGGCCGAACCGAGTCGAACCGCGCCAAGTGAAGCGCCGACCCAAATCGTACTCCCTGCCGACGAAACCCCGCGACACTCTCCGCAAGACCCTGTTGAAATCCTCAGTTAAGGCTTAAGTTAATGCCATTCGTGTCAGGAACCTTTTGCGTTTAAGGTTCCTGTCACGCCAAATTCCCATTTCCGACATGGCAGTCTTGGATCAATCCAGGTATCGAAAATCCACGCAAGCAAACAAGGATTGATACAGCATCGTCCAGGCAGTCATTCGGTTTTCCACTGGTCCGTCACCCGTGGAACTTAGGAACCCAATCGCCAGTTCCCGTTCGCCAGAAGAGGGCGGACGACCGAGGGTTGTCCGGTAGGCCAGGACCAAGCGGGCTTCGTCATCGACGCCGGTTGCGGCCAGAGCGGTGCGGGCGGCATGGCGGGATTGATCTTGGATGAACGGACTGTTCATCAGGAAGAGGGCCTGCGGCGCGACTGTGCTGCTGCGGCGGCGGCCGGAGACTACGTTGGGATCCGCGAAGTCGAACGCCTCGAACAGTTCCACGAGGCGATTGCGAAAAACGGGTGCGTAGACGCTGCGGCGAGTGTCGGCGAAGTCGTACGTGGTTTCTTTCACCGTGCCCGATTTGATGGTGGGGCCGCCGACGATCCGGTCCAGTTGGCCGCTTGCCGACAGGATGCAATCGCGAATGGCCTCGGCGTCGAGTCGCCGCCGGTTTGCTCGGCCGAACAGCCGATTGTCGGGGTCGGCGGCGGCCAGGGCGGCGTTGGGGGCACTGGTAAGCTGATACGTGCGAGACAACACGATCTCGCGAATGAGCTTTTTCACGGACCAATCATTTTCGACGAATGAGGCGGCGAGGTGATCGAGCAACTCGGGGTGCGACGGGGTTTCGCCGGTGGCACCGAAGTTGTCCACCGTGCGTACGAGGCCTGAGCCGAGGAGGTAATGCCAAACACGATTGGCCATGACGCGCGCGGTGAGCGGATTGTCGGGACGGGTGATCCAGGCGGCGAATTCTCGGCGCCCACTCTGCGCGGCGGGAGGGGCAGGGGGGTTGCCGCGGCTGGCGATCTGCAGGAATCCGCGTGGCACTCTGTCGCCGCGATTGTGTGTGTTGCCGCGGATGCAGATGTGGCAATCCACGATTTTCTCCGCTTCCTTGACCGACATGGCCATCGGGCGGGGCGGCGCCGCATCTTGGAGCCTTTTCAGATCGGCTTCGAGCTTCTTGGAGTCGGCGATCGGCGCTGGCGGCTCGCCGGCCGAATCCGCCGCTTTGCGTTTCTCGTCCGAGCGGTCTTCGGGCAGGAACTGAACCGCATCGGCAACCACGTGGCCATTCGCCCCGTTATTCGAAAGCATCACGTACCACTGGTTCCCCTGCTCGAATCGAAACTGGCCGAGCGAAACGAATCGGCCCTCGATCGGGGGTGCCTCGCGTTGGTTGATGGTGAGCGTGTTTTCGCCGTCGGCATGAAAGACGGTGACGGGCGCTTTTTCGGACCGGTTCGGGTGTGGCACGTAGGCCAGCCGCACTTCGTAACGACCCGAGTGCGAGAAGTCGGGGACAAACGTAAGCGTTTTTTCGCTCTTCGTGCTGCGGTCGTCGTAGACGTAGCCGTCGCCGATGTAGTTGCCGGAGAACTTGGACGGCCGCCACTCGCCGACTCGTTTGGCCTGTGCGTCGTCGAGCACGATGCCGGGCAGGTCGGCCGGGGCGAGCGAGCCGGCCGTCGCCACGGCCTGGCCTGTTTTCTTCTCGGCATCCTTCGCCAGTCGAACCTGATCGCGCAGTGCCGCCACGGCAGTCTCGTGGTCTTTTACCTTCGCCGCCAAATCGGGATCCATCGGCAGCGGCAGCTCCAGCCATTTCGAGACGTTGTCGTGAATGAGTGTCTGCGTGCTTTTGAAGATACCCGCCAGTGCGTAATAGTCGCGCGTGGGGATCGGGTCGAACTTGTGGTCGTGGCAGCGGGCACATCCGAGCGTCATGCCGAGCACGGCACGGCCGATCGTGTCGAGTTGCTCGTCGATCACATCCATTTCAAGGATATCTTTGTCCTGCCGCTCGTAATTCGTGGGGCCTAGCGCCAGGAACGTGGTTGCCACCACCTGTCGAGTGCGGGTGTCGGGGTCGGAGTGCGGCAAGAGGTCGCCGGCGAGCTGCTCGGTGAGAAACTGATCGTACGGGCGATCGGTGTTGAAGGCGTCGATCACGTAGTCGCGGTAGCGCCATGCGTCTTTGAAGATCATGGACCGTCCGCCGCCGCTCGATTCGGCGAACCGGGCCACATCGAGCCAGTGCCGGCCCCATCGCTCGCCGAAATGAGGCGAAGCGAGCAACCGGTCCACAACCATTTCGATCGCGTCGCGGGCCAGGTCGTTCACGAAGTTGTCAATTTCCTCGGGCGACGGCGGAAGTCCGATCAAGTCGAAGTAGAGGCGGCGAATCAGCGTGGTTCGATCGGCATCGGCCGCGGGCCGAAGGCTGCGCGAATCGAGTTGGGCGAAGCTGAAGCGGTCGATGGTTCCGCGCGGCCACGCGCTCTGGAGCCTCGCCGGTGCAGGCGGACGTTTCAGCGGCCGAAACGACCAGAACTCCCGGCCCGTTTCCAGGTCAATGCCGCCACTTTCTGCCGTCGCCGGCTTGGTCTCGCCGCGCGGGTCCGGCGATCCGATGGTGACCCACTTGACGAAATCGGCGATTGCCGTCTCGGGCAGCTTGCCCTTGGGCGGCATGCGAAGGCTCTCTTCGGTGTACCGAACGGCCATGACCAAAAGGCTCTCGTCGGGGTGGTCGGGCACAACCGCCGGTCCAGAATCACCGCCCTTGAGCATCCCCGCTCGCGTATCCAGCCGCAGGCCACCCTTTTGTTTTTTGGCCTGTGCCGAATGACAGCCGTAACAATGCTCGACCAGAATTGGGCGAATTCGCTTCTCGAAAAACTCTTCCTTCTGATCCGCCTGAGCGGCCTGCGAACTGAGCGGTGCCATCACGCCGAACAAGATCACGGAGGCAACTTGCGAACACAAGATTGAGAATCGTTTCGTGTGCATGGCTTCGTTCAAGCTAGGGATTTCGGGTATTGATTCTACACACCCCTCGCGTCACTTTCGAGTTGACCCGGGATTCTCCTTCGTCAAAGTCCGCGCTGATTCTCCATCTTCCATCGCCGCGGCATCAAGGCGCAAACAATTCCAATCAGGCAATTTGTGCCGATCGAGCCTGCAATTTGCCAATCAACTCTATAACCTGAAATGACGATTGTTCCGTGAGAGCACACACAAGGCCAGGGAAGGGCGATGATCATGAAAGACATAGTTTCGTTTGGTCGGCATCCAGAGAGACGAGCAGCAGGGAAGCATTCCGACAAATCGATTGGCCGGCCAAAAAAGGCCCGCAGGAAAATCGGGCTGCTAGAGTTTTTGGAGCCTCGGCTGTACCTGACTGCCCCGCCCGCGGCACCGATCATCACCGGCTTCTCAACCGATACGGGCACATCGGGCGATCGCATCACGAGCGACAACACCCTGAATGTTGCGGGGACGGCGGACCCCAATCTCACGGTCAATGTATTTTTCAACACGACGCTGCAAGGGAGCACAGCCGCAGGGTCGAACGGAAGCTGGACATTTCTCGCCGGTCAGAAACCAGACGGCATTTACAGCATCACCGCCCTGGCGATCGACGCCAGCGGGAGCAGCAGCTCGGTCTCAGGCGCCTTCGCGGTGCGGATCGATACGACGGCCCCACCGGCACCGAACATCACCGGCTTCTCAACCGACACGGGCACGATCGGCGACCAGATCACGAGCGATACGACCCTGAATATCACCGGTACGTCGGAGTCGAATAGCGTAGTAACGATATCGTTTAGCGGAGTGGTCCAGACAAGCACGACGACAGCGGCCAACGGCACGTGGTCGCTGAATGTTTCGTCCAAGCCCGAAGGCCCGCACACGATCACCGCCTCGGCCCAAGACGTCGCGGGAAACGTCAGCGCTGCCTCTGCACCATTCAGCGTGACGATTGACACCACGGCCCCCACGGCCCCCGTCATCTCCGGATACTCGATCGACAGCGGAGTGATCGGCGACCGGATCACTAACGATAACACGCCGACGATCTTCGGCACGGCTGAAGCCAATAGCAGCGTGACCGTCTTTTTCAATGGAGTTTTTCAGGGCAGCATCGCAACGGCAGCCGACGGCAGTTGGGCATTTATCGGCGCACCCCTGGATGGAACTTACGAAGTGACCGCGACGGCACAGGATGCCGCTGGCAATACCGGCGCTCTGTCCGCAGCCTACATGCTGACCATCGACACGACGCCACCGGCGGCCCCGATCCTCACCGGCTTCTCCACGGACTCAGGAATCGCCGGCGACAGAATCACCAACGACACGACGCTCTCCATTTCCGGAACGGCCGAGCCTGGCAGCACGGTGACCGTGTACGTGAACGGGGCGAACCAGGGGACAGCAGTTGCAGCAGCGAATAGCGCCTGGTCGTTTGCCTTAGCTCCGTACTCGCAGGGAACCTACACGCTGACGGCCTTGGCTCGTGACGCTGCGAATAACGTGAGTGCGATCTCTGGGGAACTGGTGATCACGATCGACACGGTGGCTCCAGCGACGCCGACGATCACGGGCTTTTCAACCGACACGGGTCTCGCGGGCGACCGCATCACCAGCGACAACACACTTCGGGTCACCGGCACTGCCGAAGGCATGAGCGTCGTGACGGTGTTTTTCAACGGAACCAACCAGGGCACAACGGCCGCCGACGCCAACGGTAACTGGTCGTTCGACGCGGCTTCCAAGCCCGACGGCATCTACGCGATCACCGCCACGGCTCAGGACGTCGCCGGAAACGTCAGCAGTGCTTCCGGTCCGTTGACCGTGACTATCGACACGTCCGCCCCGACGGCCCCCACGATCACCGGATTTTCAACCGACACGGGTGCGATCGGCGACCTGATCACGAGCGACTCGACGCTGAATGTAACCGGAACGGCCGAGGCCAACAGCACCGTTCAGGTAATGTTCAACGGCATCGCTCAGGGGACAACGACGGCGGGCGCGAACGGTCAGTGGTCGTTGGATGCGGCCTCGAAGCCGGACGGTCTCTACAACATCACTGCATCGGCCCAGGATGTGGCGGGAAATACCAGCCCGGCATCGGGTGCCCTCGCGGTGACCATCGACACAACCGCACCGGCGGCGCCGACGATCACGGGCTTCTCGACCGACACCAAAGTGATTGGCGATCGAATCACCAGCGATAACACCTTGACCGTCACCGGTACTGCCGAGCCCGGCAGCCTGGTCAGCGTGTTTTTCAACGGTACCAATCAGGGAACGACGACGACGGGTGCAAACAGTTCGTGGTCGTTCGACGCTCTTGCCAAACCTGATGGCGTTTACAACATCACGGCGACCTCGCGAGATGCTGCCGGTAACATCAGCCCGGCATCCGGTGCGTTGGTTGTGACAATTGACACCGTTGCCCCGACTGCTCCGACAATCACTGGGTTCTTGACCGACACCGGCGTTCTCGGCGACCGTATCACAAGCGATAACACGCTGACCGTCACCGGAACGGGCGAAGCGAACGCCCCAGTTACCGTTTTGTTCAATGGGCTGAGCCAGGGCACGACGACAATTTCCGCAAATGGCACCTGGTCGCTGGATGCAGCCGCCAAGCCCGACGGGGTGTATTCGATCACGGCCACGAGCCAGGACGCGGCCGGCAACGCCAGTTCCGCCACAGGGGCGTTGGTTGTGACAATTGATTCGACTTCCCCAAACGCGCCCGTGATCACCGCGTTCACAACGGACACTGGCACCGTGGGCGACAATCTCACGAGCGATAATACGCTCACCGTCACCGGCACGGCCGAGGCGGGGGCCGCCGTTACGGTGTTCTTCAACGGATCAAATCAGGGCACGACGACTGCCTCGCCCGCCGGCACTTGGTCGTTCGATGCGGCGCCGAAACCCGATGGCACCTATTCGATCACAGCGACGGCTCAAGATGTCGCCGGAAATGTCAGCCCCGCTTCGACCTCGCTCGCGGTGACCATTGACACGTTGGCCCCCTCGGCCCCGACGATCACTGGGTTTCAAACAGACACAGGCATCGTCGGCGACCGCATCACCAGCGATAACACATTGACCGTGACCGGAACGGCCGACCCGATCACTCCTGTCACCGTTTACTTCAACGGTGTGAGCCAGGGCACGACGACGAGTTTGGGAAACGGAACCTGGTCCTTGAATGCCGCACAGCAGCCCGACGGCGTCTACACAATTACGGCCAAGAGTCAGGACGCGGCCGGCAACTCCAGCCCCGCCAGTGGCACGCTGGTTGTGACGATCGACACGACGGCACCATTGGCGCCAGCGATCACTGGCTATTCGACGGATACAGGAATTCTGGGGGATGGCCTCACCAACGATAATACTTTGACGGTAACGGGCACGGCCGAAGCCGGCGCCGTCGTCACGGTCAATTTCAACGGTGTCAGCCAAGGCTCAACTCCGGCCGCGGCCAACGGCACGTGGTCGCTCCAGGTGTCTCAAAAACCTGACGGCGTGTATACGATCACCGCTTCGGCTCAAGACGTCGCGGGCAACAGCAGCTCAGCCTCGAACTCGCTCCTTGTCACGATCGATACGGTTGCCCCGGCCGCACCCACGATCACCAACTTTTCGCCGGACAGCGGTGCGATCGGCGACGGGGTCACCAATGATAATACGCCGACCATTACGGGCACCGGACCCGTCGGCAATTCCATTACCGTCTCTTGCAACGGCACCGCGCGGGGCACGACGACGGTCGCAGCCGACGGCTCATGGTCGCTCGATACTGCACCTCTTCCAGATGGTCTTTGTACCGTCACCGCAACGGCATTCGACCCGGCCGGTAACCCGAGCGTTCCGTCGAACTCCATCGCGATCACGATCGACACGACTGCACCGGCTGCCCCCACGATCGTGAGCTTTTGGACCGACAGTGCCATCGTGGGCGACAACGTCACAAACGACAACACGCTGATCGTGAACGGCATCGCAGAGCCGAACAGCACCGTTGTCGTCTTCTTCAATGGGGCCGAGCAGGGAACGACGACCGCGGGCGCGAACGGCGCCTGGACGCTGGCCGCTCCCGAGCAATCCGACGGGAAATATTCGATCACCGCCACGGCACAAGACGCATCGGGCAACACGAGCCCGGCATCCAATCCGTTGTCGGTCACGATCGACACCGTCGCGCCGCTGATCCCGTTCTCGACCGTGCTGTCCGGTCAGACCCAACAAGGCTCATCGGAGCCGGACGCAACGATCACGATTTACATCAATGGCCAGGCTCGCACGAGCACGACCGCGTCGGCGGACGGCGGCTGGTCGATCGACGCACCTCAATTGCTCACGGCTGCCGACACGCTTACATTCGACGCGACCGATCGGGCCGGCAACCGCAGCCCGCAATCAGCCCCGCAACTGATCAGAAGGACCTCGTGCGGTCTGACGCCGATCGTCGACACGGACTTCAATGCATTGTCCGGGAAGGGCACAGACAACAGCTTGGTCCTGGTTCGCGAGCGGGCCTACGAACAGAGCCCCGATCTCACGCAATACGGAGCCTCCGGCCGGCACAGTTACGTACAGTCCCTGATGTTCCACACGCGCGACGACGAACAAGACACCGAAGCGACAGCCGCCACGATCACCTTCTCGCCAGGCGTTACGATTCTGACCACGATCACTTCGGCCAAGTTGCTGGGCGGACCGAAACATGATTTCCGGGCCACTTATTCGGACGCACTGTTCGGCATCTTCTCCACTCAGGCCAAACGGAACCCGGCCTGGAACAAATACTCCGGTGCGCCACGCGGCCTGGAGCCGCAGTCGAATCGTTTTGATGTGACCAACGACGGTCGAAACGGTCAGCCCGCGGTTATCGAACTGGAGTTTCCCACGCGAATCGGCCCGGACCAAGGCCGCGTGATCGTCGATTATGGCGACTGCTGGAAGTCGAACGCGAGCGTCACGGTCGCATTCCACGCACCTGACGAGGGTCCAAGCTACACACCGTATCAGGGATTGCTCGTCGGGACTCAAGACCTGGGCGATGCCGCAACTATCGTCGTTTCCGTCGCCGTGGCCGCCCCGACGATCGAGCAACTGTCTGAGGACAACGGCAGCAGCCTGACCGACCATGTCACGAGCGACATTACGCCACTCGTCTCAGGTCGAAGCGTTCCGGGGTCGTCCGTGAAACTCTCGCTGGATGGCACACTCATCGATACCGTGCTCGCCGATGGCGAAGGCCGGTGGTCGTACCTGTTCGATTCGCTCACGCCAGGCAATTACAACCTGCGAGTGGCGGCGGAGATCGGCGGTAAGCAAAGCGCGTTCAGCGACCCGTTCCAGTTCACGGTCACCACGATGCTGTCGCTCGTGTGAAATGAGTTGAGCTAAGTGTTCCGCGTTCAGTTTTCAGTGCAGTGTCGTGAACGCTGAATTTCTGGCCGGACTGGATTGGTTGAACAACGGCGGACTTGGGTGGGTTCGCGGCTTGTTCTTCGTAGTTGGCCATTCGACGAGCTGCGAAATTGTGCGAGATTTGGGGCATTGGTTTCGCGCGGAGTGCCTTTCACCACATTCTTGCCCGCTCCACGCTGCCACAGGTCGTCGCCTAACTCAGCGAAGATGAAATCGTCGCCGAGTCCATCGTCGAGGAAGTCGACATCCGCACCGCCGACAATTCGATCGTTTCCAGCCGCGCCGCCGATGCTGTCGTTTCCACGACCGCCATCGAGCGAATCGTTACCGGCTCCGCCCAGCAACACGTCATCCCCGTCGCCGCCGAAAATGCTCGCCGGCAATTGCAAATCACTCTCGATGCTCACGCGATCGTCCCCTCCACCGGCCTGGACTTTGAGTCCTCGGATCGCGCTGGAGGCAAACTGGTAGCTCAACTCGTTGACGATTACATCCAAACCGGACACAACCGAGATCTGATCAGCACGGTCCGACCCCAAAACGTGCAAGACCCGACCTTGATCTATGTGCAGTTCGTTGTCGATATCAAACGAGGTCGGCGCAGCGGGGTTGCCGCACCAAGATTCGATGGTGATTCCACGACCGGGACGAAGTTGAATACTGAATCGTCCCTCCGACAGCCCCAGTCGCATGGGCCGCATCCTGCCATCCAAAATTCGCAGTGTCTTCTCGACACCGGAGTCGCTGCTTTGAACTTGAATTGAGAGACCCACATCGCGCGCGGAGGTCAGCCGTTGTCTGACCGACAGGCAGTCAGCCGCATCGGGGTCATCATTCGCAGGTCCGGAATTCGCGTCCACTCTTGCCTTCAGTTCATAAGCTCCAACGGCAAATGATTCGTCGCTCGAACCATCCACGACCACGAAGTACGTCGCGCCCGCACGGAGTCCGTCGAAGCGAATCGATTCCGTTTCGCCATATCCGGTCGCATTGGAACCGCGAAACAACCGTTCGTTGGAATCGAGCAGCCACAGTTTTGGATCGAGTAGGCTTAGACCCTTGCTGGTGAGGACGACATCGATCGCGCCGCTGGCCGGCGCCACAAAGCGAAAGTGGTCTCTCTCGGAACTCGTCGTCAGATCGCCTCGCACGACGGCCTCGCTTGTCGCATCGAACTGGGCACTCAAATCAAAGGCCTTGCCAATGCTGACGTTGCCGGCGAATGCGTCCGGCCGGCGAAGCCCATACAGAGACTGAATGGATTGAACGTCGCTTGGCGCCAGTCCGCTTCGCGGTCCGGAATAGACCGAAGACATGACAGCGCTGGCGTCCAAGCTGTGATTGAGCCCCAGAGCGTGGCCCACTTCATGAAGAAATGCCGTAAAGAGATCCGTGCCTCCGGAACCAAGCGACCACGATTCGCTCGTGTCGAGATGGGTGTCGCCGGCTGCGGTCGAACCGTTCGGGGGCGGCGAATATCCTTGAGCCAGGATGCCACCCGGCCCGTCCATGCGAAATGCCCCGATGCGAATGTCACCGAATCGGCTGTCGTGTTGCACCTGCCCTGCGGTATTGAACGCGGCCCCGTTATCGCTCACCTGTACAAAATTAAGTGACGTGACGGCGGCCCAGGCGTCCAACGCCCTTGCCATTTCTCGCTGCCAAGGACCTGCACTACCGAATCGGTCGGTCAACGCGGCCCAAAGAGAGTTCACGCCGGTTCGATCGGAAACGATTGACGAGCCGTCGGGCATGAAGCTGAAGGTAATCGTGGGATCGGTCCAAGCTCGCGAATTGTTATTCCTGCTCGCTCCGCCACTTCCGGGCGGCTCCAGAAGCTGCACGTCCAGCTCGATATCGGCGTGCAATGTGTCGTCAGCCGATAATGGCTCGCCTTGCGGGCCGACGGACCACGACAGGAGTCGCCGGACCTCGAGTTCTTCGACACGAGATCTCGATCGAAAGACGTACTCCGCCCGATCGCGGCGCGCGCGAATTCTCTGGTGCAAACTCATGGTGTGTGCTCAAGTAGGTGCAAGCTCGCCGGCCGCTCGACTTCCGGGAAATCCCACTGAGATGAACAACTCGCCGGCCGAAGCGCAGGCTGTGCTCACACAGTCGAACTGCCCAGTTGTCACGCTGCTGGTCTTGCCAGAGTGGCGAGACAGTCAACTCGAAGTTGAAACTGGTTCGCTACCACCGATCGCTAATCTTTTGGTTTTCTAAACGCTTGAGTTCCGAATGGAACTCATGGACCCGACAGCGGTTCGTCTTCGTTCATCTCGCGAAACTGTTGTCGCGAATCCCGCTGATTTTGGGCTTACTCGACTTTCTGCCACACGCAAAGAACTAGGTCTTGAGGGGACCTTTGAAACTGCACACAAACCATAGGTCACGTATTTGGCTTGTCAAAGCTATTCTGCTCGGGCATCTCGTTGACCAGGGGTTCTCGAACCCCCTTCCAAATGTGCGATTTGGGACCGTGAACTCGAGGCAAACAACAATAAATCCACGCCTGAGACATTTTGTCGCGGTTCGATTTGGAATTGTGCCCGCTTGTCGCGAGTGCAGGTCATAAACCAGAACGGTCGTCGAGCAACCAGCACAGGCTTTTGACATGTAGTTTGCTACGACCTAGTTTGCCAACGGAGTTTTGTATCTGAACCTTTGTCGCGATTATGAAGCGAGGGAATCAAGTATGAACGAATTCAATGAGAATCAGTCGCGCGGAACTTCCTTGGTCAGCCTGATCGTGTGGGTGAGTGTCTGCCTATTATCAGCGTCGTGGGGGCCGCTCATCCCGGAGTCACTGCGACACGGTTGGGCCTATTACGGTCTCTTTGGTCTCGCGGCCGGCCTGGGACTGAGTGCCATGGAACGCAGTCGCACAGCGATTGCGGAACGACAGGAACGCAAAGAATCGCAAGTTCGGTTGGAGCATCACTTGTCCAAGCTTGGATCCTGTACGAGGAGAGTCGATAGCAAGAACCGCCTCGCCTCTTAGCAACGATTGTGAATATTTCGCTGTAAGTGGTAATGGCCGAAGTTCGATTTACCGACCACGAGCCGACCTTGCGCGCAAGCTGTTCACACCTGAGAAAAAAGCCTGCCTGAAATATCCGTCCATCGATTGGCCGGTCGCTCAGGCGAACTACCGACCGTTACGCTGCCTCGGTGCTCGCCTAATCCGTGACCAGCAGATGAGACACTGACCGAGTTTGCTGCAACCCGTGTGGCCCGAACGAGCCAATTGAAATGAAGGAGCCGATCTATTATGTCTTCGCTATCACAGGGCCAAACAGGCCATGTCACCAAGCCGCGTGAAAACACCCTCTTTTCTTGCACAGGTCAAGTTCTATCGGCTGTTGATCTGCGATGGGATCACGGTCAGGAACCTGAACCGAAATGCCCACCGGCTCGAATCTCGTTTCAATCCAAGCCTAAACCACTCAATCTTGGGCAGTGCCGCTCGAAATCGGCGGCGGCCGAACTCGCAGAGCCGCATGCACACATCTTGCTCATCGATGATAATTCTGCGAACCAGCAAATCCTTGAGAAGAAACTGACGGAGTCTGGTCATCGCGTTACCGTGGCCTCCTCCTACAGCGAGGCTCAGCGGTTGGCACAAACAACTCCGCCTGCTGCCTGCCAACCGCATACTTCTTTCGATCGAAGTGCAGAGCTGGTGCACATGCCGACGAAAGCCGATACAATCCCGGCTCCGTCGCCGCGGAGGACGATCTACAGCTTATGCCGACCGGCTCTCAACTGAAACCGACGCACAGGGCCATTCAGGCCTACTACGACACGCTGGTCGGTTATTCTGGACAGCACGTGGAGCACGAGTCGGCTGTGCGTTCGGCATTTCAGCGGTTGCTGGAAGACACGGCGAAGCCGCATGGCTGGATGCTGATCCCGGAACTCGGCTCGAAGGTCGCCGGCCGCACCGTGCGGCCGGACGGCACGATGCGGGACACGAACTCGCTGCCACGCGGCTACTGGGAGGCCAAGGACTCGGCCGACGATCTCGACGCCGAGATCAGGAAGAAGACCGATCGCGGCTATCCGCTCACGAACACGATCTTCGAGGACACCCGTGAAGCGGTCTTGTTTCAAAACCGCCGCGAAGTCGTCCGGGTCCCGCTCGCCGACCGCCAGAAACTCTGCGACCTGCTGAACACGTTCTACCGCTATACCGAGCCGCAGATCGAGGACTTCAACCACGCGGTCGAGGAGTTCAAAGACCGCGTGCCGCAACTGGGCAAGGGGCTGGCCGACAAGATTAAGGAAGCGCACGTCAAGAACCCGCCATTTCAAAAAGCCTTCGACGCCTTCTTCACGCTCTGCCAGACCGCGCTGAACCCGAATCCCGGCGCGCCGGGACCGTGAGGCGGTCGATGAGATGGTCGTGCAGCACCTGCTCATCCCGGCGCGCCGGGACTGATCCGCACCATCTTCAAGGACTCGGACTTCACGCGGCGCAACGTGATCGCGGCCGAGGTCACGCGGTCGAGGAGTTCAAAGACCGCGTGCCGCAACTAGGCAAGGGGCTGGCCGACAAGATTAAGGAAGCGCACGACAAGAACCCGCCATTTCAGAAAGCCTTCGACGCCTTCTTCACGCTCTGCCAGACCGCGCTGAACCCGAACATCCGCCGTGAGGCGGTCGATGAGATGGTCGTGCAGCACCTGCTCACCGAGCGGCTGATCCGCACCATCTTCAAGGACTCGGACTTCACGCGGCGCAACGTGATCGCGGCCGAGGTCGAAAAGGTCATCGTCGCCCTGGTGAGCCGCAGCTTCAACCGTGAAGAATTCCTCCGCTCGCTCGACCCGTTCTACGTCGCCATCGAGAACGCCGCGCGCGGCCTCGAGGACTTCTCCGACAAGCAGCAGTTACTCAATACGGTCTACGAGCGGTTCTTCCAGGGCTACTCGGTGAAGGTCGCCGACACGCACGGCATCATCTACACACCGCAGCCGATCGTCGATTTCATGTGTGCCAGCGTCGCCGAGGTGCTCGACACCGAGTTCGGCCTGTCGCTCGGCTCGCCCGGCGTCCAGATCCTCGACCCGTGTACGGGCACGGCCAACTTCATCGTGAACCTGCTGCGGCGCATCCCGAAAAAGGACCTGCCGCGCATGTACCGCGGACGGTCATCAGCACTCCCCGGTTTTCGCCCGCTTCACCCGCTTGTTGTAGCTTGACTGCCGCGCCTTCTCCGGCGAGCGCGGCGGATATGGCATGGAATCAATGTATGACTCGGCGAAGTCAGATCGCTTGGCCTTGCGGCAAAGGCGAGCATATTCCCGTATTATTTCTTTAGACACCACCTCGTTGAGTCGGTCGCGCCTGGCCCTGAACCGGCTACTGAACTGGCCCACGGGCGTCTTCCGGTGGACGCCGCGAACGTATTGCCGGATCAACTCGGGAAAGCTACTGATCCCATCGTTGCTGGCGACCACTGGTGCCTTATCAAAACGAAACACTTTCGCCGGGCGCCACAACGCTTCGCGTCGCTTCTTCAAATGCCGAATCTCTTTGATCGGAGGCGTGAGCAGCACCAGGCGCATCACGCCCTTCCCGCCCTGTACGATGGCCAGCCGCCCGCCCACCAATCCGTCCGTCTTCTCGTCCGGCCGAAGAAGATTCGTGCCGTGGCACCCGGTACATCCAAAGCTGCCGATCTCGAAGTATGGATCGGAGCGGGCCTCGCTGCGCTTGTGTCGATTCGGCTGCCGCAGCATCACGATATAAACACGCGGTCCTTCCATATCAGTTGTTCCTTTCCAGCAGCCCGACGCCCTGCCGCTCGAACCAGGCAAGAAACTGCCTGGGATTGGTGAATCTGGGCGGCACGGCGCTGCGCTGTATGAAGCCGTCCTTGACGGACAGCCCACCCCAAGCATCTAGGACCTTTTGAGTCACGCGGTACGCCCCTGCACGCCATTCACCGATGGGGATGCAGCGCTCCAATCGACCGGACCGCCCGCGCTTGGCTCGCACGACGATGTCGGTTTTGCCGTGTCTCGATTTTCGCGTGTGTGCATTTTGATGCCAGCGCTCTTGCGGCACAGCGGCAACACGAACGACGTCATCGACCACGTAAAGCCCGACCAGCGCGTAGACAAGCTTATGTTTACACGGAGAGATGGGACGCAGCCCGGCATAAAACACAAGCAGATCGCCGCTGGTCATGTCCTTGATCAAAGCGCCGCGTCGGGCACCGTCATCGCCGTAAGTAAGCTCCTTGAAGTCAGGGTCAAGGTGGACGGAGCGGTCGAGCAATTCTGAGGGGAATCGAAGGTCGTTATGAAGACACCGACCACGATTGGTGCAGAAGCTCTCAAGCTCTGGAAGAAATTCTTTGTACCGTCGTTCGAGGTTCGGATGGAATTGAGTGCCGGCACTTTCGGGGATCGGCAGGTAGACGAATCGTTGCGACGTGGGATCAACGGGCGCATTCCATCTGCCGTACTCTTGGTCCACTCCAATACGAACAAGGACAGCCTTCATCGTTTCCTTTAAGTTGCTCGCATTGACCTCCGCGTTGCCCTCAATGCGCAGGGATCGTATCGCGTGTCAACGCTCCCGGCACGCGACAGACGAGTGCGATGGACGCGGCGGTACACGACCAGACCGTCACGATACAATTCGGCGGCGGTCGTCGTTCTGCGTATTAGACCAGAAAACGGGACGCGATTCGATTTGACGGCCATCAATGCTTCCCCTTCTACGTCTACGCCTCGGACGGTAGCGAGCGGCGGGAGAACATCACGGACTGGGCGTTGGGACGGTTTCGGGAGCAATACGGGGACGGGTCGATCACGAAGTGGGACATTTTCTATTACGTGTACGGCCTGTTGCACCATCCGGGTTACCGCGCGCGGTTCGCCGACAACCTGAAGCGCGAGCTGCCGCGCATCCCGTTCGCCCCGGCCGGCACGGACCCCTCACCCCAAACCCCTCTCCCCCAAAGCGGGGCGAGGGGAGCAGGAAAGAAGCAAACCTCCAGAAAAACGACGAAGCGGTCGATTGATGAATCTCCCCTCTCCCCGTCTGCGGGGAGAGGGGTTGGGGGTGAATGGTTCTGGGCCTTCGCCACCGCCGCCAAGCAACTCGCCGAGCTGCACCTGAACTACGAACAGCTCGAACCGTTCCCGCTCCAGTTCATCGTGTCGCCCGAGTTCCCGCTGTCGTACCGCGTCGAGAGCAAGATGCGGCTGAGCCGCGACAAGTCGTCTGTGGCCGTCAACGAATCGCTCATGCTCGCCGGCATCCCGCCGCAGACCTATGACTACCGCCTCGGCAACCGCAGCGCCCTGGAATGGGTGATCGATCAATACCAGGTCAGCACCGACAAACGCAGCGGCATCCGCTCCGACCCGAACCGGCCCTACGACGAGCAATACATCGTCCGCCTCATCGGCCAAGTGATCCGCGTCAGCGTGGACACCGTTCGCCTGGTCGCCTCATTGCCGGCGAAATACAGCGAGTAGCCATGCCAGACCTACCATGCGACCACCCATGAGTTTTAGAGGATTTCGGACGTAAGTCCATACGCATCAGACGTGTCCATGATTCCATCGGACGCCTTTTTTGCCGCATCGGACGGCTTTTTCAAGGCGTCGCCCGCCTTTTGGAGGCATCGGACGCCTTTTTCACCACGTCGGACGCCTTTTTGTAGCCATCGGACGCATCCGCACACACTCCCCCCGGCTCCGTGAGGCCATCGGAAGCTCCGGGCACGTCTCTGAGGCGAGCGACCACTCCTCGGAGGCGAGCGATCATGTCTCAGAGGCGGGCGATCGATCATTGGAGGCACGCGATCATGCCTTGTAACCGAGCGATCGCAACAAGGAGCCGAGTGGGCAGACTGAAAAGATGGGCGATTCGTACATCGAGACGATCAGCCCTTAAACAAGCGAACTTTGGAGTGCGGTGGCTTGATACCGCTTTGGTTTGCCTGGACGGTTCTCGCGGATCGATCCAAAGCGGTGTCAAGCCACCGCACTCCAAAGAGTCCGCAGCCGGGCGAGCATCACGAAGAACGCTGGAATCTCGACGCATCGGCCTGCCGGCCCGGCGCGTCGCGGCGTGATATGCCGACCGGCCGGTCGGTATATCACGCCAACCGCTTGACCAGTTTTGTTGCTGCAAGTGCTTGACAAACAATAGCCTGGCTAAGAAACTGACCCCCAGTCATTGAGTGATAGGCCGACCAGCGTTGCGTGATAAGCCGGTCGGCCTAATTACACTGTTAGGTTGCGAAACAACCACCACAACCACACGTTGCACCGGAGCGGCGGGCAGCATCGGTTTTTGAAATCAGCGTCGTTCGCCGCCGCCCGGTGAACGTGAGCGTTAACGCACCTTTCTCATCGCGCCGCTCGCAGTTCATTTCGCAATGTGGTATCTTCCCAGCACCGTTCGTGGCGTAAGCGGTCGCAGACCATCTCAAGAAAGGAGCGGATGCAATGGCCGAGTTCTGGCAGGCGGTACACATTCGCGGGCAGCAGTCGCAGGGCGTGTGGATTACGTTCGACTCGGGGTTTACGGTCGGGGCGACGACGCAGCTCGAGCACGCGGCTTTGGTAGCGCTGATCTTGACGCACGTGAACGAGCGCGACGTGCAGAAGGACGTGTTCGACGACGCGGTGGCCGCGCGGGACGCGAATTTCAACGCGATCCATGACATCAACGTGCGAGCGCCGCAAATGCTCGACGCCCAAATCGAAGATACCGACCCGCTTAATAATGACCTGGACGACGTGTTCGAGGTCGATCCGGATAGCCAGCACGGCAATATGGAGCGGGCGCGGCGGTTGATATCGTTCTGGAAACGGGTGAACGCGACGCGGGCGGCCATGACCCCGCCGCTGCCGCCCCTGCTGCTGGGCACGATCAGCGTCGCCAACTTCGAGACGCTGGTCAATAATCACCCGGTCTTGCTGCAAGCCATCGAGAACGAACGGGCCGAGTGGAGCGGGAAGAAGAGCCAGTTGCAGGCGACCGCCCGCCGCGTGGACCGCCTCAACAAACGCTGGTACGGCGCGTGGGGGAACAACTTCGCCGACGGCTCGCCGGAAAAGAACGCCATGCTGTCGCAGGTCGATACCGAAGAAGGGACGAACCCGCCGACGGCGAAGGAGATCGCGACGGTCACGCAGAGCGGCACGTCGATGGCCATCGTCTATGTCGATGGCGGCGGCAATCACTCGACGAGCCTGATGCTGCAATGGCAAGTCGTCGGCGTAGACGCGGACTTCGGCCACGACACCCCGGTGATCCTAACCGGCCAGACGGTCGGACCGTTCACGGCGGGGCAGACCGTGAACTTCCGCGTGCGAGCAGAGAACTCGGCGGGAACGACCGATAGCGCGGTGAAGACAATTACGATCGCATGATTGTGCCGTGGAATTGGGGAGAGGCGATTCATATACCCACCCCCAAGTAATTGGAGGCACCCCTATCTAACCGGTGCCTCCACAGCAGCCCTCATGAAAATCGGGTCCTACCACAATTGGCACCGTGGCCACCTTGGTTGCTTGCCTGAGCAAAAAAGATTCTGCATGAGGCGGTTTTGGGAATCACCCATTTGGCTTTGGGGACTGGTTCCGATCTGCACCGTTTTCATCATTTGGTTGATTTGCTTCCTTGTGCAGGCCAAGTACCAGCATGATTTGCTTCGGGACCAGCTTGATTTCGTAACTAAGCTTTATCGACTCAACAAGTCCATCCATCAACTGGACAAGACTATCGAGGACTTTGGACTTCAAACTGAGGGCAAGGTTCTTGAGCCGAAGTGGCAAGAGTTGTTAGATAACTACAGGAGTGATATGGCGATTGCACTCGCCGATCCGATGCTTACCGGGCCGACCCTCGAGAGGTTGAACCGAACCGATGATAACGTTCAAAAGTCGATGCAATTGGTGCATCAGTTCCAACCCATTGAAAACAATGCGGAGCAGCGGCTGCGACTCGCCCTCAGAATCAGCCAAGAGTTGAATAATGGCTTGGACCATCTCGATACATCCATTCAGGAATCTCGAACGCTGATAGAAACTGGATCGCTTCAGTTACAAGATCGAAGATGGCAATTAAACACGGCAACCATCATGGCATGTTTCCTGACATTGTTATTCCTATTGTTTTGGAATATTCACCGACAAACAAAGGAGTCGTTAAACCAGGTCTATCAGATGCAGGAAGACCTTATAGACACGGTTGACGGAATCGTATGGGAAGTGGACGTGCCGTCGTTCCGGTTTACCTTTGTGAGCCAGCGGGCCGAACGGATCCTCGGATATCCGCTGGCCATGTGGCTGGAAGACGAGAATTTCTGGAAGGATCACCTGCACAAAGAGGATCGAGACAGGGCATTAGCTTTCTGTATCAAAGCGACGCAGGAGCAAACGGACCACGAGATGGAATACCGGATGATCGCGGCCGACGGCAGCACGGTTTGGCTGCGGGACTTGGTTACGATTGTCGTGGAGAATGGCCGGCCGACGAAACTCCGCGGAATCATGGTCGATATTACGAATCAAAAACGCGCCCAAGAGTCGCTATTGGAAACCCAAACGAGACTCAGGCTGGTTAATGAAATTGCCAAAGAACTTAGCACAGGTCATTCCACTCACGAAATCATAGATCGAACGCTTCAACAGATTCACGCGTTTTTCCCAGGTCTGCGTCTTGCCTATTCCACGGTCGACGAACAAGGCCGTTTGACCTTTCTGCAGGAGAAAGAGCCGACTGAAGTACAATCGATTTCGGGCACACCAATCGATTTCAACCTTGTTCCCGATTACCTCAATGCCCTGCGGCGATGTGAGCCAATCATCAATGAAGACACGGAGCATGACGACAGATTAGCGCCTCTGGCAGACGTTCTGAAGGCCGGGTCGATACGCGCGATGTTGACCCTGCCGGTTCGTCATTCTGAACAACTGGCAGGATTGCTCTGCTTTCATTCGTCAGTCCCTCGGAAGTGGAGCAACCACGAGGTCTTGATCTTAAAAGACGTCGCCGAGTATCTCGCGATCGTCCTCAAAGAAGCCCACGTGGAAAACCTGCGGAATCTCGCCGAGGAGGCTGTTCGGGAAGCCAAACGTAATTTAGAGCAGGCGTTGGACAAGCTGGAGAATTCCCAGAAGCAGATTATTCAGCAAGAGCGTCTGCGGGCGCTCGGAGAGATGACGAGTGGTGTCGCCCACGATTTTAACAACGCCCTGTCACCGGTCCTGGGTTACGCCGAGTTGCTTCTCGCCGACCCGAAACTGCCGCCCGAATTCCGTGACCGTCTGAAGTGGATCCACACGGGCGCCCGCGATGCCGCGGCTGTAGTGTCGAGATTGCAGCACTTCTGCGGCGGTCAAGGGGCTGTTGTCCTGAGCGATACCGTAAACCTCGCCGAACTCATCCGAGAGATACCTGATTTGACACGCCCGAAATGGCGCGACGAAGCGTTGCGAACCGGCCGAGTCATCGACGTGCAACTCGAACTCTGCGAGACCGCCCACGTCTTGGGCAACGCCTCTGAACTTCGCGAATTGTTCATCAATCTGCTGATGAACGCCGTCGATGCCATGCCGCAGGGTGGCCAGATCACGATTCGTTTGATTTCGCAACCGCCCTTTGCTGTCGTGGAAGTTTCCGACTCAGGTGCCGGAATGACCGAGGAAGTTTGCTCGCGATGCTTCGAACCGTTTTTTACCACCAAGGGTAGTAGCGGTGCCGGGCTTGGACTCAGTGTTTGTCACGGCATCATTCAACGGCACAACGGCCGTATCGAGATGGACACCACGCCAGGGCAAGGAACGACCGTCCGCGTTCATTTGCGAACGGCGAGTGATCTGGACCGCACGCCCATCCATGATGTGGCGTCTGGTTCGTTGCCAGTCTGGCGCGTGCTGTACATCGATGATGATCCGCAGGTTCGCAAGGTCGTTGCGAGAATGCTGGAACAACTTGGCCAGAAAGTAGACGTGGCCACTTCTGGATCCGAGGGGCTGACGTTGATGCAGGCGCATCCGTACGATGTCGTGATCACCGACTTGGGCATGCCGGAAATGGATGGCCGCGAGGTGACCCGTGCCGTCAAAGATCATTATCCTGAGACTCCGGTCATCATGCTGACCGGATGGGGAGACTCGCCGGTGGCGGAACTGGAATGTCCAGAGGTCAAGCCGGATGAAGTCATGGGCAAGCCGCCCACGCTGGCCAAAATGAGCACTGCGTTGGGACGGCTGCGGATGCGGTTGACGGCCTGACGGGATCGGGAACTAGCGGATCAGGCACAATCCGCAGGTGGCTCAGTGAGTTCGGGCTTCGGCTGAGCGTCAACTTGTTGGGTCAACTCCGCGTCCCGATTCATGACGCGATAGAGAGTTCGCCGGTGCATGCCGAGCCGGCGGGCAGCTTCCGCCTTGTTCCCCTTGCACCGCACGATCATCTGTTTGATCAAGTGCCGCTCGATTTCCTTCATGTTCCCGGCGAGCGGAACCGCGATCACGTCGCCGCCGGAACCGGAGCACTCCGCGACTTGCAACGCCTCGGGCAAGTGATGCACCTCAACCGTCTTGCCGTCCGAGAGAATGATTGCAAGCTCCAACACATTGCTCAGCTCATGGACGTTCCCAGGCCACGAGTAGACGAGGAGTCGATTCACGACGTCCTGGTTCAAAGTCACTTCGGCTCTTCCGTGCTGCTCTGCCAGTTTTGCGATGAAGTGTTCGATGAGTGCGGCCACGTCGTCTGGTCGTTCACGGAGCGGTGGAATTCTCAGGGAGACCAGATTCAAGCGGAAATACAGGTCTTTTCGAAACAGTTCTTCCTGAGCTTCCGCTTGCAGGTTTCGGGTCGAGGTCGAGATGACACGCAGGTCCAATTCGACTGGAAGCGAACCGCCCAGTCTAAAAAATCGGCCCTCTTGCAGCGCCTGGTGCAGGCGTGATTGCATGCGGCCGGGCAACTCGCCCACTTCGTCCAGGAACAGAGTGCCGTGGCGAGCCATTTCCAAGCAACCGATTTTGCCCTGGTCGGTGCCCGCGAATTTGCCGCGATCGTCACCGAACAATTCGGACTCGAATAAGTCTTCGGGAATCGCGCCGCAACTCACCCGAACAAATGGCCCGTCTCTTCGATCGCTGAGACTGTGAATTCGCCGGGCCACCAACTCCTTGCCGACTCCAGTCTCACCTTCGATCAACACGGACGCCTTGGTCGGAGCGATCTTGTCGACCAGCCTGAGCACCTCACACAGTGCGGGACTTCGGGCAATCACTCCCATGTTCGATACGTCGGCCGCGATCGAGCGAGTGGAACTGACCGCGATTTCATTTGCGGACGCATTGCTGCGCGCACGATGGATGGCTTCCACGAGTTTCTGCCGCGACAACGGTTTCGTGATGTAGTCGCACGCACCGAGGCGCATCGCCTGGACCGCCGACTCCACCGTGCCGAAACCCGTAATCAAAATGACGGGAACAAACGGCCGAAGACGACGACACTTATCAAGTACCTCCATGCCGCCTTCGCCAGGCAGCCGAAGGTCAGTCAGCACGACATCGACCGAATCGTACTGAAGGAAGTGCAAGCCGTCCTGGGGCTTCTCGGTCGCGAGTACCCGCATGCCCTCGCATCGCAGCATTTCAGCGACGAGTTCGCGAACAGACCGATCGTCATCAATCACAAGAACGGTGAGCATCGCGACCCTTACGTTGTTGACCTCTCCTCAAATCTCTATCGTGAAATGTCGCGCGATGCTCCAGGATTCTCAAGTTTTTTACAACACCAAGAGTTTGATTTGGCAGAGCAGGTTGCTCGAAAGCAGCTTGAGACATAGGGGAAAACCCTATCAGGACTTTCCCTGACTCATCGCGAAGTGTGGCTTCAAGTCTCGCACGAACAATGAGTGTGGCGGCAGGTCGCGCAGAGATTCAACGAGCTTTGCCACAAGGACACAGGATAAGAAGTTGACGACCACGCCTACATTTAGCCCAGCTCACATTGCCCGATCAACAGGCAATAACCGTCCGGATCCACCACCCGAATCTCCCCCTCGGGCATGTAGAACGGATGCGATACTTCAAATACTACTCTCCGGCGATCGCACGCGGA
>Ga0247727_10006602_pt1 | contig 22707 bp, 18 predicted proteins | sample WisWelCaveWW1625_FD_202498 | JGI IMG/M metagenome (GOLD analysis project Ga0247727, IMG submission 202498) | Biofilm microbial communities from Wishing Well Cave, Virginia, United States - WW16-25 | ecosystem: Environmental > Aquatic > Deep subsurface > Groundwater > Cave microbial mat | place...
TGTCCAGTTCTGGAATGAAATCGTCAGGAAGTTGTATCTTCGTCACCTGAAAACTAATTTGCGGATTGGAAGGGAAGGCATCGAAGCGTATCGGCTCGTAGTTGGATAGTCTGTCCTTCCAGCCCGCGGATGAATCAATTCGGGCTCTTTAGAAAATATATTTTCGACTAATATTTGTTTTTGTGCAGGAACAGTATTCTTTATTTTTGTCAATATGAAAGTTGAACAGTTATACACCAACTGCCTTGCTGAAGCGGCTTATTACATAGAGAGCGATGGTGAAGCAGTCATCATTGACCCCATCCGCGAAACGGAGCCGTATCTTGAGAAACTGAAATCAACAGGAGCAAAACTCAAATACGTTTTCGAAACACACTTTCATGCCGATTTTGTTTCAGGGCATATTGATTTGGCAAACAAGACAGGGGCAAAAATAATTTTTGGTCCGCTGGCGGAAACAAATTATGAAGTGCAGAACGCAAAAGACGGAGAAGTTTTTTCTGTCGGAAAAATTAAAATCAAAACACTTCACACACCCGGACATACTCCTGAATCCACCTGCTATCTTTTGTTTGATGAAAATGGAAAGGAGTATTGCATCTTCACTGGCGACACCCTATTTATAGGAGATGTGGGCAGACCTGATTTGCTGGATGGAAAAATGACCAGCGCGGAGATGGCCTCCATGCTGTATGATTCGCTGAACAATAAAATCAAAACGCTGCCGGATGATGTTATTGTCTATCCCGCACATGGCGCTGGTTCTTCCTGCGGGAAAAATATTTCCAAAGAAACCTGCAGCACACTCGGGCAGCAGAAGAAAACAAATTACGCTTTGCAGGAAATGACACGTGAAGATTTCATAAAGGTAGTTACGGACGGACTATCTGCTCCTCCGCAGTATTTTTTCAAAGACGCGATGATAAATAAAAACGGATACGATAATATTGATGAAGTGATGAAGCGAAATATGAAACCACTTTCTGCCGATGAAGTGAAAAAAGAAATCGCCAATGGTACGCTTGTGCTTGATACCAGAATTCCCGATTCATTCGAGAAAGGATTTATCAAAGGGGCAATGAACATCGGACTCAATGGTTCGTATGCTATTTGGATTGGGACACTAATCGATATTAATCGCCCGTTAGTATTCTTAACCGAAGAGGGCAAAGAACACGAATCAATTCTTCGTGCTGCAAGAGTGGGTTATGAAAACGTAAACGGCTATTTGAAAGGAGGAATCAATGTATGGACAACCTCTGGAAATCCAATTGAAAAAATTCAATCCATCACTCCGCAGGAATTCGCTGATAAAATCAAATCAGGAAAGGAAAGTATTTTAGATGTGAGAAGGCCCGGTGAATTCGAAACCGCTCACGTAAAAAATGCCGAACATCTTGAACTTGCTACTCTTCCTGAAAATATTAACTCCCTTGACAAGAAGAAAAATTATCTCGTTCACTGCGCGGGGGGATATCGCTCCATGATTGCTTCTTCTATCATGAAAGCAAACGGCTTTAAAAATGTGGTGAATGTCTACGGGGGATTCAACCAAATAAAAAATACTGACGCTCCTGTTGAAGTTTCAACAGAAGCATCGGTATAATTTCCAGAAATAAAACTTTTTACATTTGTGCACAATGGGGAATTAGCTCAGCTGGCTAGAGCGCTTGCATGGCATGCAAGAGGTCATCGGTTCGACTCCGTTATTCTCCACCAAATCGGTATATTTGAGATTCAATTCAGGTATACCGATTTTATTTTTGCCTAATCCCTGCGATTTTAGGGCAATCCAGATAAATGGTCGCGGAATTTCAGAGGTTCGACACCTATCCATTTTTTTGTTATAACGTATGCCTTGAGGAAATAGGATGTATTGCAATTTTTGTTTCTCTTTATACCCCACTGTGGCGTTATTCCCCCTCCCATTGGGTAATTCCCATTATTGCCTAACAACCCTTATCTTTGCCTAAAGTTATTTATGGGAAACTATTCGCTGATATGTGTCCATCAAATCCTCAACAAAGCGGTTCGACACTTTTCCCCATAGTTCCACTCCTCCTTTCTAACTTTTCTTTGTTAATAAATCCTTTGAGAATGCTTTTTTCAAATTGATGTACTGAATATTTTTGCCTTATGGAAAACAGGCAAGAGATTTACAAAAATTATTTCGTCACTAAAGATGCTGACGCAGCCATCACCATCAGCGATTTGCGCGATAAAGAATTCCGCAATGAAAATCTAACTCAAGAAGAAGTTCAGGCAATTAATAATTTTGACCGTTTTCGTTTGTCAGAACTGAATAAAATCAAAGATGATTTTGAATTTAACGCACGCTACTGCGAATTGCAAATACTGTCTAACCTTACCGACTACAAAGAGTTTCTGAAAGAAGAATTTTTTTTCTCAGAACTCCTATAATTTCACGCAGACATTTTTCGGCTCGGTGAAAAAGCGCAATGCTTCAAAGCCGCCTTCACGTCCTACCCCGCTGCCTTTCATTCCTCCGAAGGGAGTGCGTAAATCGCGCACGAGCCAGCAGTTAATCCAGATAATTCCTGACTGCACTTTTTCCGCCATGCGATGTGCCTTTGTTAAATTTTCCGTCCAGATGGTTGCGGATAATCCGTACTGCGTGGAGTTTGCATATTTCAAAACCTCTTCTTCGGTTTCAAAGGGCGTGAGTGTTACTACGGGTCCGAAAATTTCTTCCTGATTCGTTCGGCAATCGTAAGGCAGTCCTTCAATTATTGTCGGCTCGATATACCATCCTCCGGAAAATTCTCCTCCTGGATTTACAGAATCCCCTCCACACAAAATTTTTCCTCCTTCTTTTTTCGCAAGTTCGATGTAAGAAAGAATTTTTTCGAAATGCACTTTGGAAACTATCGCTCCGAGTTTGCTGGAATCATCAGCAGGGTTGCCGACTTTCATTGCTTTTGCCTTCGCAACAAATTCTGTTTTGAACTTTTCGTAAAGAGGTTTTTCAATAAAGATTCTTGAGCCGCATAAACAAATTTCTCCCTGATTGGAAAAAGAAGAGTTCAAACTTGTCTTGATAGCATTTTCAAAATTACAATCCGCGAAAATAATGTTGGGGTTTTTCCCTCCGAGTTCCAACGAAAGTTTTTTAAACATGGGGGCGGCAGTTCTTGCAATCTCCGCTCCTGTTTTTGTTCCGCCTGTAAATGATACGGCCGTAATTTTAGGATGAGAAACAATCGCGCTTCCCGCTTTACTACCAAGCCCGTGAACAATATTTAAAACTCCTTTCGGCAAACCCGCTTCGATGCAGAGTTCAGAAAATAAATATGCCGTCATTGGCGTAACCTCAGAGGGCTTTGCAACCACCGTACATCCGGAAGCAAGCGCGGGTGCAATCTTCCATGTGAAAAGATAGAGCGGAAAATTCCAGGGGGAAATACAACCCGCAACTCCGATAGGTTCGCGCAAAGTATAATTGATTGCAGTATCTTCCATTGAATGTGCTTCAGATGCGAAATGCAAAATTCCCGTGGCATAAAAACGCATGTTGGCGGAAGCGCGGGGAATGTCAACCATCTTGGCGAGCCAAACAGGTTTTCCGTGATCGGTTGATTCTGCAATGGCAAGTTTCTCAAAGTTCTTGTCAATCAAACTGGCAATCTTCATCATTACTTTTGAGCGCTCTTCTTTTGGCGTGCGCGACCATTTGGGGAAGGCGTTCAGCGCGGAATTTACCGCCAACTGAACATCTTTTTCATCTGAGTCAGGAATCAGCGAATAAACTTTTCCTGTTGCCGGATTAAAATTGTCGAGATATTTTTTCCCGAGGGGCTCAATTAATTCCCCGTTGATGTAGTTCTGGATTTTTTGCATGTCTCAAAAATACAAAAAAGAAAACCCAGACGTTTCCGTCTGGGCTACTCACATCATTGTTGCTCTTTTAGGTAGGAATTTTACTCAATGATGATTTTCTTGCTCGTTGTTTTCTTGCCTTGCTTTATTGTCACAATAAACGTGCCCTTTTTAATTCGAGACAAAATTACCTTGGTGATTCGCACATAGGTGTTAACGCCTCGTTAATGATTGTTAAAAAATGTTAATCTGCGGAAAGACAATCCCTAAATTTTATCTTTGTGAAGAATGAATCGGCATAACATAGGATTAATAACTACACTGGGCGCAATTGCCCTGCTGGGATTAATTGCCACTCAATTATTTTGGGTGAACAATGCGTTTACGCTAAAGCAGCAGCATTTTTCCATGAGTGTAACGGAAGCGCTGAATAACGTTGTGTATAAACTGGAAAAACAAAGTACGGCATCAAAAATCAAAAGGCGGTTGAGTCTTCGCAAGCAAGGAATGCGCTGGATGCTGAAAGCAGATTCAATGAATGGCGATACTACGCACGCGATAAAAATTTTTGAAGACCTGACGACTGATTCGGCTGGGGTTACAGTTCACAAAACGAGGAAAAATATTTTTTCAAATGACTCGAACGGAATTGCTGGAGTCGGTGTAAACATAAATACAAACGGCAGTGACCCGTTTACAATTACGCATATTGATTCAACTGATGACCGTTTTAACTGGATGATGAAGCAATCTGACATGGTGAGCGATATTTTTGACGAACTCGTGAGCATTAACATTTACAAAGGATACAACGACAAAGTGGATACGCTTCTGATTGATTCGATTTTGAAAGCGGAACTTTTTGATAAAGGAATTAAGGCAAATTATGATTTCGGAATTTACAATACTGTATACAGTTATTTTTCGGTGTATACAAAAGAAGAATCTCAAAAAGAAATTCTGAATTCTGCATACAAAGTGAATCTTGCTCCCGATAATGTTTTCATTTCTCCAAAGTATCTTGCGGTATATTTTCCCTCTGAAAAAAATTACATCCTTCAAACTATGTGGCTGATGCTGACTGGTTCAGGAATTCTGATTCTGATAATTATCTTTTCGTTTTACTACACAGTAACTACCATTCTTCGCCAGAAAAAACTTTCCGACATCAAAAGTGATTTCATCAACAACATGACGCACGAATTGAAAACGCCCATCTCCACAGTTTCTCTTGCCAGCGAAATGCTCGGAGATTCTTCCGTTGAAAAATCAACAGACAAGGTGAATCATTATGTGCGAATCATCAAAGAAGAAAATCAACGACTTGGCTTGCTCGTGGAAAATATTTTGCAGACAGCGATTCTGGATAAGGGACAATTCAAACTTCGTCCACAGGAAGTGGATGTTCATGAAATCATTGACCGGGCCATCAGCAATATCCGTCTTCAGGTTGAAAAGCGGGAAGGGGAAATTCATCTCGACAAAAACGCGAAAGAAAATATTTTGTACGCAGACCGAATTCATTTGACCAACATCCTTTATAATTTGGTTGACAACGCGCTGAAATACACGGAACAAAAACCCATGATAAAAATTTCAACCGAAAATCTAAACGAGGGAATACAAATTTCAGTTTCCGACAACGGCATAGGAATCAGCAAAGAGGATCAGAAAAAAATATTTGAAACTTTTTACAGGGTTCCCACAGGCAATATTCACAACGTGAAAGGATTCGGGCTTGGACTGAGTTATGTAAAAACCGCTACAGAAAAACACGGAGGAACTATTAGTGTAGAAAGCGAAATCGGGAAAGGAAGTACTTTTAAAATTTACCTCCCCCTCTCAAAAGGGGAAAATATAAACCCATGAGTAAAGAAAAAGTAAATATTTTGTTAGCCGAAGATGACAGAAATCTCGGCAATCTTCTGCGTGAATACCTCGAAGCAAAAGGATACAACACCAAACTCGCCATCAACGGAAAAGAGGCGTATGATTTTTTCTCCAAACAAAATTTTGACCTCTGTCTGCTGGATGTAATGATGCCCGTGAAAGACGGCTTCACGCTGGCGCGCGAAATCCGCTCGGCAGATAATAATATTCCCATTGTTTTTCTCACAGCAAAATCAATGAAGGAAGATACGATTACGGGTTTTTCCGCAGGCGCAGATGATTACATCACCAAGCCCTTCAGTATGGAAGAACTCTTATTGAGAATAACCGCCATTCTTCGCAGAGTGAAAAGTCAAACGCTCAAACAAGCCGAACAGAATGAATTCAAAATCGGAAAATATAAATTCAATTACACCGAGCGCGCGTTGGAGATTAAAGGCAAAATAGAAACACTCACTACGAAAGAAGCCGACCTCCTGAAACTCATGTGCATCAATTCAAACGATATCGTGGATAGAAATTTTGCTTTGCGCTCGGTCTGGCAGAACGATTCCTATTTTTCTGCGCGAAGCATGGATGTGTACATTTCCAAACTCAGAAAATATCTGAGTGAAGATCCCAAAGTAGAAATCCTCAATATTCACGGAAGAGGATTTAAACTTCGCAGTTAAAATTATCGTTCCCCTCTCCTCAAGGAGAGGGGAACGAGGGGTGAGGCAAATTCGTAAATTCGCTTCACTTATTATTTCTATGCAACTCTCCGAACAGGAAATCCTTCGTAGGCAAAAACTAGATGAGTTAATTAATATTGGCATCAATCCGTATCCGCCAGAATTGTTTGAAGTGAATGCTTCAGCAAAAGATGTTTTAGAAAATTACGAGCGCAACAAAACCGATTACAAAAATATTTCCATCGCGGGGCGCGTGATGACTGTGCGTGACATGGGCAAAGCATGTTTCGCTTCTTTGCAGGATTCAACAGGAAGAATTCAGTTGTATGTGAGGCGCGATGATGTTTGTCCTGGCGAAGACAAAGTTTTATACGATTCTGTTTTCAAAAAACTTTTAGACATCGGAGATATTATTGGCGTAACAGGATTTGTGTTCACCACCAAAGTCGGAGAGATCTCGATTCATGTTACATCGCTGAAACTTTTATGCAAAACGCTGAAACCGCTTCCGATTGTAAAATTAGACGCAGAAGGAAAAGCCCACGATGAAGTTACTGATCCTGAGTTCAAATACCGACAGCGCTATGCCGATCTGGCGGTGAACACGCAGGTGAAAGAAACATTTGTGAAGCGCACGCTGATGATAAAAACCATCCGCGATTTTCTGAATGAACACGGAGCGCTGGAAGTGGATACGCCCGTTCTCCAAAATATTCCGGGGGGTGCCTCCGCCCGACCGTTCAAAACACATCACAATGCGCTCGATGTTCCCTTTTATTTGCGCATCGCCAACGAACTTTTTTTGAAAAGATTAATTGTTGGCGGGTACGATTTTGTCTATGAGTTTTCGCGCAACTTCCGCAATGAGGGAATGGACAGAACCCATAATCCCGAATTCACCATACTGGAATTTTATGTGGCGTATAAAGATTATTTCTGGATGATGGAGTTCACCGAAAAAATGCTGGAGAAAGTGGCGAATGAATTACACGCAACAACAGAAGTGGAAGTAGGAGATAAAAAAATAAATTTCAAAGCGCCATTCAAGCGCATCGGAATTCTTGACGCCATCAAAGAAGAAACAGGGATTGACATCGGTGCCATGGACGAAGCGCAGATAAGGGATGTCTGCAAAAAACTCAGCATCCACACAGAAAATTCCATGGGGAAAGGAAAACTCATAGACAAAATCTTCGGAGAAAAATGCGAACATAAATTTATCCAGCCCACTTTCATTATTGACTATCCCGAAGAAATGAGTCCACTCACCAAAAAACACCGCAGCAAAAACGGTTTGGTGGAACGTTTCGAATTAATGGTAAACGGAAAAGAAGTTGCCAACGCCTACACCGAACTCAATGACCCGATCGACCAGCGCAGGCGTTTCGAAGACCAGGCAAAACTCATGGAGCGCGGTGATGATGAAGCCATGTTCATTGACCAGGATTTTCTCCGCGCGCTCGAATACGGCATGCCGCCTACTTCCGGAATTGGAATTGGCATAGACAGATTGTGCATGCTTATGACCAACTCACCATCTATACAAGATGTACTTTTCTTTCCGCAGATGAGACCTGAGAAAATTTCAGAAGAAAAATAAATTTTCGTGAGATCAAGCAAACAAATAGCAGTTATTGGCGGTGGTTCATGGGCAACCGCCATAGTGAAAATGCTTTGCAATAATTGCGAGAATGTGGGTTGGTGGGTGCGCAACAAAGAAACTGCTAATTATATTAAAAAGTATCATCACAATCCTAATTACATTTCTTCCGTAGAGCTTGAAACCAAGAAAATAAATGTGAGTTCTGATTTGAAAGAAGTTGTTTTAAAATCAGAAGTACTCATCATGGCGGTGCCTTCCGCTTTTCTGAAAGAGTCGCTCGCGCCTGTCACAAAAGAAGATTTAAAAAACAAAATTGTTTTCTCCGCCATCAAAGGAATCGTTCCCGAACACAATCTCATCATTGCGGAATTCTTCAATCAAATTTACGAAGTGCCGATAGAAAATATCGGCATCATTGCTGGTCCTTCGCACGCGGAAGAAGTGGCAATGGAAAAACTTTCTTATCTCACCATTGCTTCGCGGAACAATGCCAACGCAAAATTTTTGGCAGAGAAACTTTCCTGCCGTTATATCAAAACCACAACAAGCGATGATATTTACGGAACAGAATATTCTGCTGTGCTAAAAAATGTGCTGGCTATCTCCGCAGGAATTTGTCACGGACTTGGCTATGGAGATAACTTTCTTTCTGTACTCATATCCAACGGCATTCAGGAAATAAAACGGTTTGTTGACGCAGTTCATCCCATCACCCGTGACATAAAAGATTCTGCTTACCTCGGGGATTTGCTTGTTACCGCCTACTCACAGCACAGCCGTAACCGTAATTTCGGGAGTATGATCGGTAAAGGCTACTCTGTAAAATCCGCGCAAATGGAAATGAGCATGATTGCCGAAGGATATTATGGGGTGAAGTGTGTACACGAAATAAACAAGAAGTACAAGGTAGAAATGCCTATCACCGATTCAGTGTATCACATCCTCTATGAAAAAACCTCTCCTATGGCGGAGATGAGATTGCTTTCGGATAAATTAAATTAGTGCCATGCTGAAACTGGAGCGGCTATCTATCATTATGCTCCTTTCGGTCCTTAGTATTTTTTTTTATTCGCGAACATTTTTCGATTTTCCAAATTACACTCATAGTTGGACACAATCGGGTTATTATGCCCTGGCGCTTGGTTTTATTGCTAATGATTTTAATTTTTTTCTTCCAAATACGCCTAACCTTAATCCACAGTTCCCTGCAAAAAAAGAATTAACTGCAAGAAAGGGTATAACCAGCGTGGATTTTCCTATTCACCCATATCTTGTTTCCATCATAGCATTTATTACAGGAAACAAATCGCCATTTGTTTTTCGGCTCTATAATTTATTATGGGGAATTGTCGGAATGTATTTTCTTTTTTTATTGTCAAAAAACATAACGAATTCATTTTTAAAGTCACTATTTGTAGTTTTATTTGCGTTCACATCTCCGGTTTATATTTATTATCAGGCAGGTTTTATCCCTTCTATTCCATCGTTCAGCGCTGCCATTATTGGCATTTATTATTTTTTGCAGCATAAAAAAACAGAAAAGCATAAATTTATTTTACTCAGCGTTTTATTTTTAACACTGTCGGCTCTGGCGAGGCTACCATTTGCAATTTTTTTGTTGTCTGCTTTTTTTCTGAGCATGGCTGAATGGCTGAGAAAACGTAAAATAAACAGAAATGTGTTTATACTTTATGTGCTTTCCTTTTTATTTCTTTTAGCATATTTTTTATATAATAACTATTTGGCAAGAGAATATGGAACCATGTTCCTCGGCAGATTAATGCCGGCTGATAATTGGAATGAGTTTACGGATAATTTTAATTTAATAATTGAAAACTGGAAGTATCATTTTTTCACATCACCGCATTACATATCCTTTCTGATTTGCTTTTTGTTATGCCTTTATTTTTTAGTTCGGGAAAGGATTGTCAGCCCTGAGATTAAACGCCTTTTTATTTATTTTCTAATTTCTGCTGCTGGAGCAATTTCATATTTCATGCTGATGGAACAACAGTACGTTGACCACGATTATTATTTTCTTGATTCCTTCTTTATTCCTCTTATTCTTCTTTTTTTAATTATGATTCACGCTATCCGCATAAAGGGAGTTGTCAGAGAAGGCATTTTTATCATACTGGCAATATTTTTTTCTACAGGGTTTATAATAAAAAGCAAAACGATTCAGGATGACAGGCATATTTTAAATCCATGGGACAGAGGGCAAATTGTTGTAAATGATTTTTATGATTCGGAAAAATATATTGATTCGCTTCACATTCCTGCCACGGCAAAAATACTTGCAATAGAAACGTATAATCCGTATTCGTCTCTTATTCTTATGGGGAGAAAAGGATATACCGTTATTATGACAGACAGAAAAAACCTTAAAAAAGCATTTGGCTGTGATTTCGATTACATGGCTATGCCAAATGATTTATCGGTTTCCGATGTCATTCGGAATTATCCCGAAATGCTATCTGTTCTCAGAAAAATAGGAGACAATGGGAAAATCAGTATTTATAAAAAAGATTCTTCACTTAACAATAAATCCCTCCATGACTTTCTTGGTATTACTTCTTCCGGCATTCAACATGAAGCAAGAGTGGTTTCGGATTCCACCTATAAGAACTGTGAATTATTAAATGATTCTACTGAATTCAGCAAAACCTTTTCAATAAAAGCCAAAGGAATTGCAAAAGGGCTTGAGAAAATACTTTTTACTTCAGACATACATTTTCTTGCCGAAGAAAATAATTTGCAGGCAATCTGTCTTCTTAAAAGGGAAAGCGAAACTATTTACTATGCCTGTTTCCCCATCACTGAAAAAACATCGGGATGGCAAATATCTGAACAACAGTTTCGATTGCCAGAAAATATTTCGGCAGAAGATGAGATTTCGGTTTATCTCTGGAACGCGGGGAAAAGAAAGATTCGGTATTGCAATATGGAGATCATTATTTACAAATGATGGTTCAATTCTTTTTTCTAAACATAAGCAGAAAATATATAACAATCAGCAGAGCAGAAACATAAAAACAAACCCTTCCGATAATATCTCCGCGATTCACATAAAAAGTTTTTTCTGAATTGCTGTTAATGTTTGCCTGAATCACTGCGGGCTTCCACCATTCTGTCGCCTGCGAAATATCTCCGCGCTCATTGATAAAACAGGAAATTCCAGTATTGGCAGAACGTGCAATGCTTCTTCGCGTTTCAATCGCGCGCAATCTTCCATAAATCAAATGCTGTTTGTAGCCAGGCGTATCTCCCCACCAGCCATCGTTGGTAATAATAAAAATCAAACTGGCGCCATTGCGAACATACTCTCCGACATATTCTCCGAAGATGGATTCGTAGCAGATGACAGGAGCAATGCCCTCTTTCCCTTTGAAGACAGTTCTTTCATCTTGCGTTCCCAAACTTCCTGACATCCCTCCCATATCAATCGCGAGTTTTTCCAAAAATCCAAACACAACAGGATATGGCATACGCTCAACGCCAGGAACTAATTTTGATTTGTGATAACCTTGAATTGAATTCGAGTTGTCTATCTGAAATGCGGTGTTGAACGCGTCATAATATCCTTCCTGCTTTCTGAACTTGCGCGCGGTGACAGAAAGTTTTTCTCCTTCTTCATAGAAATGCAATGTGGAAGCGCCAACAATTATTTTCAGTTTCGGAAATGGTTTCAGAAACTCTTTCAGAATGTGAATACTCTTGGTTTCCTCTAAATCATTTTCCCAGATTTCTTCGGTAAGCGATGTTTCAGGAAAGACAAGGTAATCAGTAGTGGAATCTACTTTCTGTTTTGCAAGTTGAAGCATTTTATTCAACTGCTCCTCAAAGTCCATCCCGTAAAATTTTTCGCTGTAAGGGTCAATGTTCGGCTGAACAGCAATAATGTTTACTGGATTTTCTTTTTCTTCATAAGAATAATACATAGCGAAAGAAATCATGATAGGAAGAAAAATCGCGCAAGCAATTCCATAAATCATTTTTTGATTTCCTCTCAGCCATTCAAAAAACATTAGGTTCAATGCAAGTACCCACAAACTTCCACCGGGCGTTCCGGTGTATTCATACCATTGAACCCAGGTTGGATTATCTGCGAATGCGTTGCCGAGTCCAAGCCATGGCCAGGTTAAATCCCATCGGTGATGGAAAAATTCATAGGCAAGCCAGAAGATTATGAAAAGCAAGTTGGCGGCTGGCATTCGCCAGTTAGCACGCAACAGCCGAACTTTTACCAAATGAAAAATCCAAAACACTGCCGACATGATAAATGAGTTGGCGAGGATTGCCATGCTTGCTCCGCCCATGGATGCATTCGCTACCCACCATGTGGTGGAAATATTCCAGATGAAAAAAGTGATGAAAGAAAGTCCGAATAAAAGAGTGCGCCTTGCGTTGGTTTCTCCTGTAAAAAAGGCGTGTTCAATATAAAGCAATGGAACAAAAGCGAAAAATAAAATGAAGGTGAATCCAAACGAAGGCCAGCCAAGAAAAAGCAAAACTCCGCCAAGAAGTGAAAGAAGGTAAAGTTTTTTTCTTGTCATGACGAACACGAAAGTAAGTAAATAAAAAATCCCACCTGTTTATAGATGGGACTTTGAAAATTTCTGTGAGATTGCTTCTGGCGCGAAGCGCGTCATCGCAATGACGTTCTTATCCTAATGCAATTCTCTTGAATGCAGTAACCTTTGCTTCTTTATCTGCTTCTGCGAGATATTGCGCAACTGTTTTTTTTGCTTCGCGGATATATTCTTGATTTAATAGCGTTGATTCAGCATAAAACTTGTTCAGTTTCCCCTGAGCAATTTTGTCAATCATGTTTTCCGGTTTGTTTTCTTTGCGCGCGAGTTCACGTCCGATTTCAAGTTCGCGGTCAATAATTTCCTGTGAAACATCTGACTTATCTACAGAAACAGGAGCCATTGCTGCCACTTGCATCGCAATATTCCTTCCCGCTTCATCATTGATACTTTTTGTAAAGCCGATGATTACTGCCAATTTGTTTCCTGCATGAATGTATGCTGAAACTTTTTCAGCGCTGATGGTTTCATAGCGTGAAACTTCCAGTTTTTCTCCAATCTTTCCGATGAGTTCAGTAAGTTTGTCGTTGATGGAAAGACTTCCCTTGAACGGAAGCGCTTTTAATGTGTCAACATTCGCAGGAAATTTTTCAAGCGCAATGTTTGCAACCGTTTCAACAAATGAAGCAAACTCTTCGTTGCGCGCAACAAAATCTGTTTCAGAATTCACAGAAACTAAAATTCCTTTTTTGCCATCTGTCGAAGTTTTCGCGAGAACAATTCCTTCTTTAGCATCACGCTCTGCGCGGCTTGCCGCCACTTTCTGCCCTTTCTTGCGGAGGATTTCTATTGCTTTGTCAAAATCTCCTCCCGCTTCTGTAAGGGCTTTTTTACAATCCATCATTCCCGTTCCTGTGATTTGGCGGAGGCGGTTTACATCTGATGCTGATATAGTTGCTGTCATTGTCATACTTTAAAAATTTTGCCCCTGCCCCAAAGGGAGTAATATTAATCTTCCCCCCTTTAGTGTCGGGGGCGAATAATTATTTTGTTTTACCTTCCTCTTCTACTGCTATTATCTTTTCCAGTTTTTTTACTTTCTCCTCACGCTCTTTTTGCTCCTCTTCAACAGTGGCTTCCGCCAGTGATTTTTCTTTTTCTTTTACTCCTTCTTTATCGCGCTCTGCTTTTCTTTCATTCAATCCTTCTTCAATTGCTTTTGTAATTACGCCAACGATGAGTTCAACAGATGTGGCTGCATCGTCATTTGCCGGAATCGGAAAATCCACCACGTTAGGATCAGAGTTTGTATCAACGATTGCGAAAGTCGGAATGTTAAGGCGTTTTGCTTCCGCGACTGCGATGTGTTCAATATTCACATCCACTACAAAAAGCGCAGCGGGAAGACGCGTGAGTTCGGCAATGCTCCCGAAAAGTGTTTGAAGTTTTTCGCGGTGGCGAGTCATCATCAGGCGCTCTTTTTTGTTCATGGCTTCCATCGTACCATCTGTGCGCATACGGTCAATCGTTGCCATTTCTCGGATGGATCTGCGGATGGTAACAAAGTTCGTAAGCATTCCGCCAGGCCAGCGCTCGGTTACATAAGGCATGTTAATGCTTTTTGCTTTTTCAGCAACAGCGTGCTTCACCTGCTTCTTTGTGGAGACAAACAAGATTTTTTTTCCTGACTTGGCAATATTCTTTAGCGCGTTTGCCGCGTCTTCAAGTTTTGCAGTTGTCTTGTTCAGGTCTATGATGTGAATGCTGTTCTTGTCGTCAAAAATAAACGGAGCCATTGCTGGATTCCATTTGCGTGTGAGATGCCCGTAGTGAGCACCTGCATTCAGAAGTTCGTCAAAAGTTACGCGTGACATTAATTTAGTTGATTGGTTGATTAGTGAATTAGTTGATTGGATAAATACGAAAATCGATTAACGTTTAGTGAACTGGAAGCGTTTGCGTGCTTTTTTCTGTCCTGGTTTTTTGCGCTCCACTTTGCGTGCATCACGTGTCATGAGTCCGTCAGCACGCAATGCTTTTTTGGTTTCAGGGTCAATCTTCACCATTGCTCTTGCAATTGCAAGGCGGATGGCTTCGGATTGTCCGGTGATTCCTCCTCCGTGTACGTTGATGTCAATATCATATTTTGTAAGGCAATCTAATTTTACGAGCGGCTGAGTTACTCTCGCATGCAAAACAATAGTAGGGAAATACTTTTTTGATTCCTTTTCGTTGATGACGATTTTGCCGCTTCCTTTTTTAACGAGCGCGCGGGCAACCGATGTTTTACGTCTTCCTGTTGTTTGAATTAATTCCATTATAAAAAGTTATGAGTTGTTGAGGGTTGAGTTAATGAGTTATTTATTTTTCGCCAGGACTTTTTTCAAATCAACTGCTTTCGGCTGCTGCGCTTCATGCTCGTGCTTATCGCCAGCAAAAACGTGGAGGTTTTTGAAAATGGCATCTCCAAGTTTTGTTGTAGGAAGCATTTTCCTTACCGCGCGTTCAATCACGAATGTTGGTTTGCTCTGAAGAAATTCTTTAGGGGTGCCGTAACGCTGACCTCCTGGATAGCCCGTGTGGCGAACATATACTTTGTCTGTAAGTTTCTTTCCCGTGAAGCGAACCTTCTGTGCGTTTATCACAATTACGTTATCGCCCGTATCAAGATGAGGAGTGAAAGTAGGTTTGTGTTTTCCCCTCAACAGATATGCAACTTTTGATGCAAGTCGTCCAAGGACTTCGTTTTCTGCGTCAACCAAAAGCCATGATTTTGTATCAGTAGCGAAGGAGACCTTTGTTATGTAACTGCGTGTGTCCACTTTATTAATTTTTAGTTATAGTGAAAAGGGTTGCGAATATAATAAGTATTTCTAATTCCGCAGTATAAAAAATCCTCTCATAAACCCTGATTTTGACAGTGGGGAATAATTATCTATTTTTACAAAGCAAAAGCAACTTTTTCAGTTAAAAGTCTATCATACTTATCATAACCAAAACCAATTTACCATGAACTCAAATTTATTTTTCATTTCCATTATTTCTTTTTCCCTCTCGCTGCAAGCCAATGCCCAATGGGTTCAGCAAACTTCAAACACTTCGGTTAATCTTACTGACATTCATTGCATGGATGCGAGCAATTGCTTTACCGCGGGAGCATCCGGCACATTCCGAAAAACAGTAGATGGCGGAACCAACTGGACCATTTCCGGCTCCGGCTCAACATTTACAAACATTGCATGCATAAAAATGTATGACCTGAATAATGTTTGGACAGGTAAGGTGAACGGAACGTTTCACAAAACAGCAAATGGAGGAACAAACTGGTCGCAAGTAGTTCCTGCTACCACATCACATGTTATATATGATATTTTCTATCACGATGCCAGTAATTATATTGCCGTTGGCGGAAGCGCGAGTAACATGGCAACGGGAGGTAACGTAGCCATTAACACCACAAACGGTGGAACATCCTGGACAGCGCAAAATTTTTCAGGTGTGCCTACCATGCTTGGCATTCATTGTTTCAATTCGTCAACCTGCGTGGCTTCTGCAGGCGCAGAAACCATGTACAAAACTATAGATGGCGGAGCCAACTGGACAGTTAAACACAGCGGCACCACAGTTATATTGTATGATGTTGTTTTTCCAAGCAGCACTATTGGGTACGCTGTAGGTGGAGACCCTGCGCTTTCCTCTTCCGTTGCATTAAAAACAATTGATGGAGGAGAAACATGGAATGCTCTTTCGCTGGTTGCCCCTAATGTAGTTTACGGTACTCACTTTACACATATTGACACAGGATATGTTGTTGGCAAAGGAGGATTTATTATGAAAACAACAGATGGCGGACTTAACTGGGGAACGCAGGTTTCGCCAGTAATCACTGACCTCAACAAAATATTTTTCCCAACTTCTAACACAGGATATATTTCAGGAGCCAGCGGAGTGATTCTGAAAACAACAAATGCAGGAGGAATTGTAACTGGAATTAATGAAACCATTTCGGAAAATTTGTTTTCAATTTTCGGAAACCCATCCAGCAATGAAATGAAAATTGAAACAATGTTTGAAATGCAGAATGCCGAACTTCTCATTTTCAATTCCCTCGGACAGCAAATGGAATCACAAAAAAATATTTCAGAAAATAATATTTCTGTGAACACCTCGCAACTTGCAGGCGGAATTTATTTTTTCCGATTGAATGATGAAGGAAAAACTATTTTGGGAAAATTTATTGTAGAAAAATAAATTGCCCGACCAGCGCAAAATTCAATTGCTTCTTCATCATGTCGGCACTTATTACCTCCACTCTCACTTTATCGCCCAGCGAAAGTTTGCGTTTGGTTTTTCTTCCCACTAGGCAGTAGTTTTTTTCGTCAATAAAATAGTTGTCATCGCGCAAGTCCTTTATGCGCACCAATCCTTCGCAGCGGTTGTCAATGAGTTCAACAAAAATTCCCCATTCGGTAACGCCAGAAATCATTCCTTCAAACTCCTCTCCTGCTCTGCTGTTCATGTACTGCACCTGCTTGTATTTTGTGGACGCGCGCTCGGCATCTGCCGCTAATTTTTCCCGCTGGGATGAATGTTTGCATTGGTCTTCAAGTGCGTTCCCCTGTAACTTGTAACTTGTAACTTGTAACTTGGCCGCTAATAATCTATGCACCATCACATCGGGATATCTGCGGATGGGTGAAGTGAAATGCGTGTAGTGTTTGAAGCCAAGTCCGTAATGCCCGATGTTGTCCGTAGTGTAAATTGCTTTTGCCATGGTGCGGATGGCGAGCATCTCTATCATGTTTGATTCGGGTTTGCCTGCGCAGTCTTTCAGCGTGCGGTTCATCGTTTCCGCTATGGTGATTTCATTCTTCAGATTTATTTTGTATCCGAAGCGCGAAGCGATTTCAGCAAATGCTTTTAGTTTTTCTCCATCGGGTTTGTCGTGAATGCGGTAAACAAATGGCGCGTGCTGCGAAGATTGTTTTTGGTGAGGATTGGGCGAACAGAACAATGCTACTTCTTTATTCGCCAGCAGCATAAAGTCTTCGATGAGCAGGTTGGCATCTTTCATCTTTTTGAAAAATACTCCTGTGGGATTTCCGTTTTCGTCCAGATGAAATTTCACTTCGAGTTTATCAAACGCAATGCTTCCTCTTTTAAATCTTTCCGCGCGAAGTTTTTTTGCAAGTCCGTTCAGCAAAAGAATTTCATCCGCGAAATCACCTTTGCCTGTTTCTATCACCTGCTGTGCTTCTTCGTATGTAAATCTTCGGTTGGAATTAATCACCGTTCTGCCGAACCATTTGCTGTGCACCTGCGCATTGTCATCCATCTCGAACACTGCTGAGAAGCAAAGTTTTTCTTCGTTCGGGCGAAGCGAGCAAAGACCGTTTGAAAGATTTTCAGGAAGCATCGGCACCACCCTGTCAACCAAATAAACTGAAGTGGCGCGGTGGTATGCCTCTTTATCAAGCGCGGTATTTTCTTTTACATAATGTGCCACATCAGCAATGTGAACTCCGATTTCCCATTTTCCATTTGGAAGTTTGCGAACTGAAATTGCATCATCAAAATCTTTTGCGTCAACAGGGTCAATCGTAAACGTGGTGATGTTTCTGAAATCTCTGCGCTTAGAAATTTCTTCGGTAGAAATTTCAACGGGAATATGCTCAGCGGCTTTCTCCACTTCTTTCGGAAACATATAGGGCAATCCAAACTCTTCAAGGATGGCGTGAATTTCCGTATCGTTTTTTCCTGCTTCTCCGAGCACGCGCAAAATTTCTCCCTGCGGATTTTTTTTACCTGAACTCCAACTGATGATTTTCCCAACGGCTTTTATTCCGTTAGTCGCGCCATTTAATTTGTCAAGTGGAATATGTAAGTCAAATGAAATCTTTGAACTGTCAGGAACAAGAAAAGCAAAATCTTTTGACAACTGCACGGTGCCGACAAATTCTGATTTCGCTCGCTGGATTATTTCTTCGATAACTCCTTCGGGCTTTTTTCCTCTTCTATCATTAATCAAACGGACTTTTACTTTGTCCTTGTCCATCGCGTTGAGCGTATTCCTTTGCGCCACATAAATATCCTGATCCCTTCCTTCAACAATCACGTAAGCCGCGCCTGATGCAATCATAGCAACGGTTCCTGTAACGGATTGGGATGATTTTGCTCCGTGGGAGTCTCTTCGGGAAAAACTTTTCTGCTGTCCATCAGGGCTTTTTCGAAAAGAATTTTCTCCGAGCATATATTTTCCGTGCCCGATTTCTCTTACCGATTTTTTCTTCGCTAAATCGCGGAGCAAAAAACTCACAAGCGTTTTCTGAGATTGATCTTCGATCCCAAGCCGGGCGGAAATTTCTTTGTAATTGAGCGGCTTCTTGACATCCCGCAGTAACTGTAGGACGGCTTCAAAAAGTCGTGGATTGTTTTTGTCTTTGTGTTTTTTATTTCCTGAGCGGGACATATTAGGTGATATGATATATAATTAAGGTAAGAAGGCAATGAGAAAAAATATGCCTTTGTTTTTTTAAAATGGGAGTGAAGGTAAGCAAATGAGGAAATCAGCGTTTGATATCGTAAACTTTGCCTACAATAATCATATCTCCCGCATATGTTTTACTCCACATCTTTCCTTTTGAATCTACTCCATAAGTCAAACTCTGCACAGAAAATATCCAGTCGAAACTCGGGTCTTGAGATTTCACTTTGTATCCAACCACGTATGGCTCGCCATAATTATCAATCGAGACAACCTGATTTTTGTCATCCACGAAATAATAATTTTTATCTCCGGATATGACACATTTATAAACAAAAGGCGCTTTTTTCTGCTTATCGAAATCTGAAGAAATCAATGGAGAAATATTTTTAGCAGAAGTATCGGAAGAAAGAAATCCTTCTTCCAGTTTATTTGCATCCAACCAACCAAGTGTAATAGCGATTAGCCGTTCTGTTTTTGGTGGATGCGTTATGGGATTGCTGTTTAGTTCCATGTTTTGAGCGCATGCTTTTGCTTCTTCCAGCGCTGCGCCCATTTTATACATAATAAATCCTGAAAATCGGTCAGCGTCTAATTCTTCCTGTAGGTTACGTTTTCGTTTAATGAGCGTGTGTCCGGCCAGATGATGCCCGATTTCATGCGCCAGCACGCTGATAGCACCCCAGTCGGATTTCGTTCTGTCTTTCACGCGGAGCATAAATGCCGGATTATATTCAACGTATCTTTTTTTCTTTTTTATATATGCCCGCGCGTTTCGAATGTTTGAATTTTCAACTATTTCAAAATTCTGCGTAAGTCCCGTATAGAGTACGATATTCTCAACCGCGTCCTTCGCTTCCTTTTTAGAATCAACCACATATTTTTGGTGTATCAAACTATCCCCATGCCCTTTGGAATATTTGTTTGACTGGGAGAGTAGCATAGAATATAGAAGGCAGAATACAGAAGACAGAATTATTTTTCTTTTTATGTTCATCGATGGCAAAAGTAAGATTATTTGCTATGAAACGGAATGAGAAAAGTGTCTTTGGGAAATCGAAATATTCAGTATAAAGATTAACTTTGGCAAAACAAAAACAAATCACCATGCTTTCAAAAAAAATCGAAACCGCTCTTAACGGACAAATAGAATCCGAAGCCATGTCATCGCAGTTATACCTAGCAATGGCTTCGTGGGCGGAAACAAAAGGATACAGCGGTTCTGCCAAATTTCTTTACACTCATTCTGGCGAAGAGCGCCAGCACATGCTGAAACTTTTCCAGTACATTAATGAACGAAGCGGACATGCGGTTGTTCCCGCATTAAAACAGCCGCCAAAAACTTTTTCTTCTCTCTCGGAAATTTTCAACCAGATTTTGAAACATGAGGTTGCTGTTTCTTCCGAGATAAATAAATTAGTGGATACCTGCCTTTCGGAAAAGGACTACACCACCAATAATTTTTTGCAGTGGTATGTTTCCGAGCAGGTGGAGGAAGAGCGGCTGGCAAAAAATATTGTAGACCGATTGAATCTTGTGGCTGGAGACAAAGGCGGTTTATTTCTTTTCGACAGGGAACTTGAAGGACTTGCAACAACTCAAAAATAATTTTTCATATACATGATTGTGCTTCTTGTAATAGTCGGCATTGGCGCGGTGATTTTTGTACTTATGTATAATTCCCTCATCGCGAAAAAAAATTCTGTGGAGAATTCTTTTGGCACAATGGATGCCCTGCTGAAAAAGCGCTATGATTTAATTCCAAACATTGTGGCAACCGCTCAGCAGTACATGAATTACGAAAAAGAAACGCTAACAAAAATTACCGAGTTAAGAACGAAAGCAATTTCAGGAGATATTTCTTCGGATGAAAAAACTGCGCTGTCCAATCAAATGACTCCGCTTCTGAAAAACATTTTAGTATCTGTAGAAAATTATCCCGAACTAAAAGCAAATTCTAATTTTACAGATTTGCAAAATACATTGAAGGATTTGGAAGACCAGATTTCTTCTTCCCGCATCGGGTATAATAATATTGTAACCACTTACAATAACGGAATAGAAATGTTCCCCAGCAGTTTTGTGGCGGGACTCATGGGCTTGCAACGAAAAACCGTATTTGAAATCCCTGCCGAGGAAAGAAAAAATGTGAATGTTAAAGAATTATTCAGCCAGCAGCAGTAATGCTGATATAATTCCTACTTTTCGGATCAAAAAAATTTCATGAAGAAACATCCTAAGGCATTGCCATTTCTTTTCCTCTCCGAAATGTGGGAACGTTTCGGTTTTTATTTAATGCTCGGAATATTTTTTCTCTATATGACTGACTCTGAAAAAGGAGGAATGGCATTGGATAAGAAAGAAGCATCAGATATTTTCGGAACATTTATCGCGCTGGTGTATCTCACCCCTTTCATAGGAGGCTTGCTTGCCGACAGAAAGTTGGGTTACAAATGGTCTATTACGCTCGGAGGAATTATGATGGGATTCGGGTACTGCGGGCTATCGTTGCCGGGCATGACGGCTTTTTATGTTTCGCTCCTTCTTATTATCATCGGCAATGGATTTTTCAAGCCAAATATTTCTACCATTCTCGGAAATGTTTACAACGCACCTGAATACAAAGGACTGAAGGACGCAGGGTATAATATTTTTTACATGGGTATTAACATTGGCGCGTTCATCTGTAATTTCTTTGGCGCGTATTTGCGAAACACATTCAGTTGGGGACATGCCTTTATGGCGGCAGGAATAGGAATGTTTGTGGGCGTAATTATTTTTTGGATTGGGCAGAAGCATTACGCTCATGCCGATGTGCGCAAACCGACAAATCCCGAAGACATGTCACTGGCAAAAATCTTTGGAATAGTTTTGCTTCCTGCATTAATAGCAGGATATATCGGCTGGATTATCCCCGGAAATATTTTCGGAAGCGACAGTACCGATGCGTTTATTTTTGGCGCGTTACCCGTTGCGGGATTTTATGTTTCACTTTTAGTGCGTGCAAACCAATCCGATAAAAAACCAATTGCCGCGCTGCTGGCAGTGTTTGCCGTAGCAATCATCTTCTGGGCAATCTTCAAGCAGAACGGAACCGCGCTCACCACCTGGGCGGAAAGTTATACCGACAGGGAAATACCTTCGGCATTGGTTGCTCCCGCAAAAGTTTTGGGAATGGTGAAAGGAGTGAAAATGGAAAAAGATTCTGTGCCTCTCGCTGATAACCAGTTCCGCATTGCGCGCGATGCAAATGATAAACCTATTAAAGTGTATGACTATCCGGTGTACTACAAAAATCTTTCTCCCGAAAAAATTCCTGACGAAGGAGAAAGCCAGAAACTTATTTCCACCGAATTATTTCAATCTGTAAATCCATTCTGGGTAGTATTGCTTACTCCGCTGATTGTGGCATTCTTTTTTTTCCTCAAGCGAAAAAACCTGGAGCCCTCCACGCCATGGAAAATTTTTTATGGCTTGTTCATCACCGCGCTTTCTACTTTGGTAATGGTAGGCGCAACGTATGCCTGCCACAACGGAATGGAAAAAAGTTCCATGTGGTGGCTCATCGGGTGTTACGGAGTTATTACTGTGGGAGAATTATGCCTGAGCCCCATGGCGTTATCGTTGGTATCAAAACTCAGCCCCGCACGCCTTACCGCACTCATGATGGGCGGATGGTTTTTATCTGTG